>SPJK01036710.1_pt1 | contig 13389 bp, 15 predicted proteins | sample 3741771 | NCBI WGS metagenome assembly SPJK01 (sample SAMN10925997, study PRJNA522277) | cold seep metagenome | isolation source: Elba SIP-enriched marine methane seep metagenome, extraction at timepoint T2 | place: Italy: coast of Elba, Mediterranean Sea | reverse complement strand
TCTAAGCCTGTTTTCAGTCCACTGGACTGAAAACTTCGCCTTTGGCGAACCGGCTTAGAAGCCCATTCCGCCCATGTCTGGCATGCCGCCGCCGGCAGGCATTGCAGGTGCGTCAGGCTTTGGTGCTTCAGCAATACCGGCTTCGGTGGTGATCAGCAGACCGGCCACGGAGGCAGCGTTTTGCAGAGCCGAGCGAACCACTTTCGCAGGGTCGATAACGCCCATTTCGATCAGGTTGCCATACTCTTCGGATTGCGCGTTGAAGCCGAAGCCTTTGCCTTTGCCCTGACGGATCGTGTTGACGACAACAGAACCTTCGACACCAGCATTTTCAGCGATCTGACGAACCGGCGCTTGCAGCGCGCGGCTGACAATGTCGATGCCAGCTTGCTCGTCATCATTGTCGCCTTTGACGTCGATATTGTCAGCAGCAGCCAGAAGCGCCGTACCGCCACCAGCAACAATGCCTTCTTCAACCGCAGCGCGGGTCGCGTTCAGGGCGTCGTCGACGCGGTCCTTACGCTCTTTCACTTCGATCTCGGTGGCGCCGCCAACCTTGATCACAGCAACACCGCCAGCCAGTTTGGCGAGGCGCTCTTGCAGTTTCTCACGGTCATAATCAGAAGACGTGTCTTCGATTTGCTTGCGGATCTGAGACACGCGCGCTTCGATGTCTTTCTTCTTGCCTGCGCCGTCTACGACCGTCGTGTCATCCTTGGAGATGTTCACGCGCTTGGCCGTGCCGAGCATGTCCAGAGCAACGTTTTCGAGCTTGATGCCGAGGTCTTCAGAGATGACCTGGCCACCGGTCAGGATCGCGATGTCCTGCAGCATGGCTTTGCGGCGATCGCCGAAGCCTGGTGCTTTGACAGCAGCGATTTTCAGACCACCGCGCAGCTTGTTGACAACCAGGGTTGCCAGGGCTTCGCCGTCGACGTCTTCTGCGATGATCAGCAGCGGACGCTGAGACTGAACAACAGATTCCAGGATTGGCAGCATTGGCTGCAGGGAAGACAGCTTGCTTTCGTGCAGCAGGATGTACGGATCTTCGAGTTCCGCAGTCATCTTGTCAGCATTGGTGACGAAGTAAGGAGACAGGTAGCCGCGATCGAACTGCATGCCTTCAACAACGTCGAGTTCGGTTTCCAGCGACTTGGCTTCTTCAACCGTGATGACGCCTTCATTGCCGACTTTTTCCATTGCTTGCGCAATCATGTCGCCGATTTCGCTGTCGCCATTGGCGGAGATTGAGCCAACCATGGCGATCTCAGAATTGTCTTTCACTTTGCGCGAGTGGTGCGCCAGGTCTTTGACAACTTCGGCAGACGCTTTGTCGATGCCGCGCTTCAGGTCCATTGGGTTCATGCCGGCAGAGACGCGCTTCATGCCTTCGCGAACGATGGCCTGGGCGAGAACAGTTGCGGTCGTGGTGCCGTCACCAGCAACGTCGTTTGCCTTGGAAGCAACTTCGCGCAGCATTTGTGCGCCCATATTCTCGAACTTGTCCTCAAGCTCGATCTCTTTTGCGACGGTGACACCGTCTTTCGTGGTGCGCGGGGCGCCGAAAGATTTTTCGATGACAACGTTACGGCCCTTAGGACCAAGTGTGACTTTTACAGCGTCGGCCAGTGTGTCGACACCAGCGAGCATGCGTTCGCGCGCAGTTGCGCCGAATTTTACGTGTTTGGCAGCCATGTTTGGGTACCCTTCAATTTACGTGTTGAAACAAAAAAGGCGTGAGAGGGCTTAAGCCTCGATCACGCCCATGACGTCGCTTTCTTTCATGATCAGCAGGTCTTCACCGTCGATCTTGACTTCAGTGCCACCCCATTTGCCGAACAGGATCTTGTCGCCAGGCTTGAGGTCGAGCGGAATACGCTCATTGTCGTCACCGACAGCACCATTGCCAACAGCGAGGACTTCGCCTTCCTGCGGCTTTTCAGTGGCTGTGTCTGGAATGATAATGCCGCCAGCGGTTTTGGTGGCTTCTTCAACGCGGCGGACCAGAACGCGGTCGCCAAGTGGACGGAACTTCATGGGAAACCCTCTTGTTCGTCAGTTACAATTGTTTGTTTCGTCAACAGTGTGAGCGTTTTGGCACTCACACCCTTCGAGTGCTAACGATGGCGAGCAAGTAGGTTCTGAAAGCGCCAGCGTCAACAATTGGCGGGTGAATTCTCTGAAAAAAATCGGCGCATCCGCAGAGGGGCAGCCGGTGATTTGGCAGCACTCATCAAGATATGCTGCTAAGGTGCTGAAATTGCTTATTAATTACTCGTTCACATGGAATGGGCATCGTGAAGGTCTGAATCAAGACCGGAGCAGACAAAATGCGCGTAGATGACGATTTCATCGCTCAGATTGGCGGGAAGGGCGTCCTGACGACCGAGATTCTGTATTACCGGCCTGATTATCGCTCCTGGCTGCAAAGCTTTGTCTGGCAGACCATGGACGAAGCCCCGCGCTTCCCGCGCCTGGCACACTTCCTCGACCATTGGCGCCGCGAAATCGATGCGGTCATCCACTCCATCCGCATCGCCCATGCCGACTGGGTCGGCCCGACGGAGATTCGCGCTGTGGATGGAACGTTTCGACTGAACTAGCGCTTCAATTCCTGTTTCAGAAACGCATTTTCCTGCCTCAGGGTCTGTAATTCCTCGACCATCGGCGTCAGGCTGGCGGCGAGTTCGTCCTCGGTGAAGCGCGGCGTGATGAATTGCGGGCAGTTCCAGTCGAACGCGTCGACCTCTATCGTGAACAGGCGCTCGACCTCGCCCTGGCCGTCTATGTCCAATTGCGCGGCGAGGGCCGGATTGTCTGCCGCTTCCTGCACCGTGGCGCGGCCAAGCAATTTCAGGCGGGCGCGATTTGGATAGTCCATCAAGAAGAGTGAGACGCGTTTCTCATTGTGCAGGTTGCCGACCGAGACATATTGCCGATTGCCGCGATAATCGGCGAAACCGAGCTGCGTCGGCGACAAGATTTTCAGGAACCCGCGCGGGCCACCGCGATGCTGGATATAAGGCCAGCCGTCTTCGGACACAGTTGCCATGTAGAAACTGTCGCGCATGGCGATGAAGGCCGCCTCGCGCTCCGAAAAGCCCTCAGGCGCCGGACGCGCCACCATGCCTTCATACATCTCACGCGAACCCCGCGCGTCCTGCTCGGCTTTGACCTGGTCGGTAAAGGCGATGTCTCCGAAATGCTTCATCTAATGCTCCTGTCTGACGCCTAGATAGCGTTTGAGCTGAAGAGATGAAGTGATTGTCCGGAAATAGGACTTATTCCGGTTTGCGTATCAGCTTTCGGCGTCGATCGCAGCCTGCACCGCCTTGTAGAAGTCTTCGCGCTTGGGGTGCTCATCATAGCCCATGGCGGTGGACCAGCTGCTATTGGTGGCGATGACCAGATTGCGGTTCGGGTCGATGAAGATGCCCTGACCGAAGATGCCGTCGGCTGCATAGGCGCCATCATCATAGGTCCACCACTGGAAGCCATAACCATGGCCCGGGTCGCCAATGCCGACCTGTTTGACGGTGGCTTGCTCGACCCATCCTGCGGGCACGATGGGCTGGCCGTCCACTGCCGCGCCGTCGAGCATGAATTGACCGAACCGCGCAAAGTCGCGGGTCGTCGCCTGGATGCAGCAGCCGCTAATCTCGGTGCCATCCTCATTCAGCAGCCAGGTCGCATCGTCGGCCATGCCGTACGGACCCCAGATTTTCTCTGACAGATAGTCTGACAGCGTCTTGCCAGTCGCCTGGATAACCAGCACGCCAATGAGATTGGTCTCGCCGGTCGAATAGTTCCAGACATCACCCGCCGGATGCGCCCGGGGCAGGTCTTTCATATAGCTCACCAGATTGGAGGAGCCGTCATCAGAGACATGATTGTTGAACAGCGCGACATCGGAGTTCGGGTCTTCATAATCCTCAATCCAGCGCACCCCGGAGGTCATGGTCAGCAGCTGTTCGATGGTGACATCATCATAGGCTGAACCCGCCAGGTTCGGGATATATTTCGACACCGGCTCGTCGAGGCTTTCAATATAGCCATCCGTGATGGCGGCGCCGACCAGCGTCGAGGTGAGAGACTTGGCGACCGAGAAACTGGTCCAGCGCCCGGTCTCGTTGAAGTCCAGCCCATAGGTTTCCAGGCGGAGCTCACCATTGTGGAGCACCACAATCGCGGCGTGGCGGTTGTCCTGCATGAAGGCGTCGAGGTCCAGGTCGAGCGACAGCGGCGCGCCCTCGGGCAGGTCTTTGGTCGTGTCTGATGCGGGAATATCGCGGGCTTCGATCAGGATTGGAACGCGGTCCAGCATCCGGAATCCGGCATCGCGCTGGCCTTGAGTCCAGAACAGGACATTGGCGTCCGACGGCGCCGCCAGGACCAGCCGGCGCCAGTCCGCCCCGATCATCCACCAGACCGCCGCCAGGATGACGACCAGGATGCCCACTCCGATGCCAAGACGTTTCATGATTTTTCCTCTCCTCGCCGCAGGTTCACGCGTTTGTGCAAGTCTCAGCAAGTGCTAGCCATGTTTCGGACGCTTGCAAGCCAGCCCCCGCGGCACCTCCGGGGCGCTATTTCCTTGGCTTGAACGCTTCATTCTTGAGATTCCAGATCGGCGTGCGCAGCGCCATCCAGAGGATCAGAACCGTCATACCCGTGGCCGGCACGATGGCGATCTTGTAGGGCCCGAATGCGTCCACCATCCAGCCCATAATCGCCGCCCCGAACGGTGCACCGGCCATGAATCCGAGCTGATAGATGGACAGCACCCGCGCCAGCTGATCCTTCGGCGCCGCGTCCTGGACAATCGACCGGCTCATCGCGATCGACACACCCGCTGACAGGCCCCAGGTAAACACGATGAGCAGGAACGCCTCGTGCGGAATCCGCGTCATCATCGGCAGAATTGCGAGCGACCCAATCAGCTGAGCGACCAATAGGAGGCGCCCTTGTCGCTTGATATTCTTGAACAAAGACAGCGCCACGGAGGAGACGAAGGCGCCGAGCCAGAAGGTCACGAACATGTCGCGAATGCCATCGCCTGACAGGCCGTAAACATCGCGATTGATGATCGGCAGCACCACCAGGAAAGCGCCGATGACAAAGATGCCGACCCCGAACATCAGCACGGTCATCGCCCAGAGTTTTGGTTCGGCGGCGACCACTTTGAAGCCTTCGCCAATATCGCCAAAGGCGGCGCCGAGGCCGGACCGCCCGGTCCGCACCTTTCGGCCTTTTGCCAGCAGGAAAGCGAGCACGGCCCCCATCGCCACGACAGCGCCTTGCAAGGCCATCAGGAACCAGCTGTCGATCGGCCCGACACCGAAGCCGCCAAGCCAGTCCGGCATCTTGGTCATCTTGTCCGCATAGCCGCCGAGAATGAGGCCTGTAATCTGCGCCGCGAACTGGGCCAGCGTGGCAAAGGCGACGCCTTGCTGCAGGGTCACCCCGGAGCCGACGCGGCCCCGGCGTTCGACCACTTCATTGAGGATCGAGTCCCGCGCCGGCATCATGAACGCGCCGACCGTACCAAGCGCCAGGCCATAGGCGATCATGTACGGATAGGTCAGATTGTCAGTGGCGAGCGCAAAGGCCAGTCCAAAGGCCGGCACCGCCGCAAACAGATGCAGGATCATCAGCAACGGCTTGCCAGAAGCCCGCTCTGCGACGACGCCGCCGAGCAGCAGGAAGATCACGGACGGGCCCGACAAGGCGAGATTGGCAAAGCCGAGCTCGGTTCCGCCGAGGCCGAGCTTATTGGTGATCAGGTAGGGAAACAGCACCATTTGCAGGCCGAAGGCGACAAACCAGGTGGCCTGTACGGAGAGATAAGCCGGCAGCTCGACCTTGACGCCGCGCCGGGCTTTTCGGGCCATCATGGATTGCGCGGTTTCCAGCAGCGAGGCCCCGGCGCTCATGGCCGAGCCCATGCCACTCAGGGGTGAGCGGGCTTCCTCCAGAATGTCCGGATCATCCAGATTTTCAGCCGACTCCGTCGGTTCGCTCATAGCTCGTCTGCCCTTGCTCCCAGCCCCGCAAACTGTCGTGGGATTGGCGATCGCGCAACAGGAAATATCCGCAGTCTGAACAGCAGCGTCTTGGAGCTGCCACATCGGCATGCTAGGCCTCTGTTCAGTGTGCGTAAGGAGACAGTATTATGCGAGCCATGCGTCAGGTGGGGAGTTGGGGGCTGGCTCTTTTTTTGATTTTCATGTTCCTGCAGGCGACGATTCATCCATTGCCGAATCCGCCGGAAGGGTCTGTGAAGCTGTTTGATCCGCCGGGACAGAACATCGTCTTCGCGACGATCGCAGCGAACACCCAAATTCCGTTGTTCGAGCCGACTGGCCGCGTGGCGGTTGCGATTGCTGAATTGTTGGCAGCTCTGCTTTTGCTCTTGCCGATGACCCGGCGGACCGGGGCGGGTCTATCCTTCCTGATCCTCGGCGGCGCGGTTGCCGCGCATCTGATGCCCGGCGTTCTGGGGCGGGAAGTGCCGACAGTGCTTGGATCAACGACGGAGACAGATGGCGGACAGTTGTTTGCACTGGCCATCGCGATGCTGGCGGCGAGCATGCTTTTATACGTGCTTCACCCGCGAAAACGCTGACTCAATTCTCATTAGAATATTAACGGTTTTCGGCCACTTTCGCTGAGTTTAGATCTGGCGAGAGCTCATGAGCGACCCAATTGCATTCGAAGAACACGCAGGTGAGGGCGGCCTGGCGCGGCGCACGCTGCTGCGGCGATTGATCGATTTTATTGCGATGCCAGCCTCGCAAGTCGCGCCGCAGGACCGCTCCATGGGCGGCGATATTCTGCTCGATATGCTGTTCCACGCGACGGATTCAGATCGGCTTTTGTGCGCCAAGCGGATTGCTGTGCTCAGCGACGCCCCACGCCGTCTGCTGCGTTATCTGGCGCAATGCAACATCGATATTGCCCGGCCTTTGCTTGAAGACAGCGAGTCCTTCGACAGCTCCGATCTGCTGGAAATCATCGACCAGGTGACGCCAGATCATCGCGTTCTAATCGCCAAGCGAAAGCGCGTGCCGGCCGTAGTGTCCGATCAACTCGCGCGACGCGGCGAGATCAGTGCGGTGAAGGCTCTGATACAAAACAAGGGCGCGGAACTGTCCGAAACGGCGATCGATATTCTGGTCGAGCGATCGCGCAAGGAAGGCGACCTCAGCACCCTGTTGATCACCCGGCTCGAGCTGAAACCGGCGCAAGCCATGGCGATGTTCTGGTGGTCGGATCGCGACACCCGCCGGACCATTCTGCAACGGCATGCCGCCGATCGCGGCGAGATGGTCAATATGTGCGCCGATGTCTTTGCCATCGCAGCCAAGGAAGGCTGGTCGGACCCTGTCGCTCGCAAGACCTTGCAATTGATCGAACGGCGCCAACGCAATCGTCAGGCGATCGAACGCAGCGAATTTGAGAGCCTTGAAGCCGCCATCGAAACGGCAGCGACGATAGGCATGAGTCCGGAACTGGTGGAGGAGATCGGCTATCTGGCCGGGATCAAACCGGTGACCAGCGCGAAAATTCTGAGCGACACCGGAGGCGAAGGCATTGCCGTCCTGTGCAAGGCGACCGGACTGAAGCGGCCATCACTGAAGAACCTCTGGATCTCGCTGAAACGGCCGCTGGAGGCCGATGATGGAACGCTGCACATGTTGTACGAGCATTTGCAGGAAACCTATGATTTGCTGAGCGTTGCCAAGGCGCAAACCACGCTGCGCTATTGGAACTGGTCGCTATCGTCTTCCTATTCGCCGAACCAGGCACAACCGCCGAGTTTGGATGACGCGCACGCCAATGATGAATCAGCATTCTCGACCTCGCGCCGCACCGCGAGCCTGGTGTTTGGCAGCTAAGTGATTTTTTCGCACCTGCCGGGTCGGTTTAGACTGGTCAAACCCTGATTCCGGTTCTAATTCCCGATTAGAGCAAGATGTTCGAAACCGGAGCGATTGGGCGCGTGGGCTATTTTCTAGGATTGATCACTGTTCTGATCGCGCTGTGGCTCGGACTGTCCTGGGACTATTCCCTGAAGCCAGTCATCGCCTCTCTTGGCGCTGTTTCGATTTTCCTGTCAGCCGTCCTCGCTTATCGCTTTGATATCCTCGATCGCGAAGGGTCGCCTTATGGCCGCCTGTTCCAGCTGATGGCCTATTGGGTCTGGCTGATGGTCGAGATTTTCAAGGCAAATTGGGTGGTCATCAAAGCCTGCCTGCGCTCCACGCTCGACATCAACCCGGCTCTGGTCAAAGTCAAAACCGGTTGCGAGAGCGATCTCGCGCGGACCGTGTTTGCCAACTCGATCACGCTGACGCCAGGCACAGTCAGTGTTGAAATTGAAGGCGATAAAATCCTGGTACACGCGCTTTACGAAGAAGAAGCCGGGCCCGGCGCATTTGATGAAATGGACCGGCGTGCTCGCGAAGCCTCAGATGGGAAGCGCAAACCATGATCGGCGCCGCAGCTCTTGCCCTCATCGTCGCGATTGCGTTGATGCTTGTCCGCGCCCTCAGTGGCCCGACGCTGTATGATCGCGTGCTGGCGGTCAACTCGCTCGGGACGAAAATCATTCTACTTCTAGGGGTCATCGGATTTCTCACAGGGCGTCCGGACTTCCTTGATATTTCTATACTTTATGCGCTGATCAATTTTGTCGCGACGATCGCGATCCTGAAATTCTTCCGCTATCGGTCCTTCCAGGTTTCGCTGACGAGACGCGGACGAGGAGGCTCGCAATGACCGAGATTCTCGACCTCTGGCACGCCTTCCGTCCGGCGCTGGGCTCGGCCTTGCTGCTGGTCGGGGCTGTGCTCGCGGTGATCGGAACGATTGGCGTGCTGCGCTTCCCGGATTTCTATTCGCGCCTGCATGCGGCGAGTGTGACGGACACAGCCGCCGCCACGCTGGCCATTGTCGGCATGGCTTTGCTGGCGCCGAGCCTCGCCGTGGTGGTGAAGCTTGCTGTGGTCTGGTTGTTCCTGTTCCTGACCGGACCGACCTCGTCGCACGCGCTTGCCAATGCTGCCCATACAGCTGGATTGCAGCCCATGATTGGCCGCCTCGGTGAAGATGATGGAGGCGGCGAATGACCGGTTTTGAAGGCGCGACGCTGGCCATCGATCTTCTCAATATCACGCTGCTGATCATCCTGTTCGTGGTCGCGATCGCGATTGCGCGTCTGCGCAGCCTGTTCGCGATTGTCATGCTGTCCGGGATTTATTCCCTCGTTTCAGCCACCTGGTTCGTCGCACTGGATGCGGTCGATGTGGCCTTTACCGAGGCCGCAGTCGGGGCCGGTATTTCGACCGCGCTGTTCCTGGGCGCCATGGTGCTGACCTCACGCACGGCCAAGGCAGAGAAGGGCGCGACGCAGATTGTGCCGCTCCTCGTCGTCATCGCGACGGGCGCCGTCCTGATCTATGCGACCATCGACCTACCTGGATTCGGTGACGCGACATCGCCTGCCAATACAGGCGTTGGCGTCTCCTTCCTGGAGCGCACCTATAATGAAATCGCGATCCCGAACGTGGTGACGGCCGTACTCGCCAGCTATCGGGGCTTTGATACGCTGGGCGAAGTTGGGGTGGTGTTTGCCGCCGGACTCGCGGTGACGCTGTTGCTTGGGTTCGGCGAGCGGTCACTCGGCGCCACGGTGCGCCGTGAAGACCGGGAACGCCCAGCCAAGAAAGATGAGGAGGAGTCATGAAGGGCGACCATCACGTCATTCTCCGCGTTGTTGCCAAGGTGCTGATCCCAATCATTGCCTTGTACGGCTTCTATGTTCAGTTCCACGGTGAATACAGCCCGGGTGGCGGTTTCCAGGCCGGGGTCATTCTCGCCGTGTCTGTTATCTTGTACTCGCTGATCTTCGGCATCGCTCCGGCGATGCGTGCGATCACGCCGGGCTTTGCCCGTTTCATCGCTGGTTTGGGCTTCGTCACCTATATCGGAGTCGGCGTCTGGGCCCTCGCCATGGGCGGTAACTTCCTCGATTATGATGCGCTGTTCCGCGAACCGCCGGGCGGTCACAATGGACAACATGTCGGCATTATCGTGATCGAGCTCGGGGTTCTGTTTGCGGTGGCCGGATCGATGGTGTCGATCTTCTACGCATTCGCTGGACGGGTCAGCGAAATCCGGGATGAGGACTGGTAGATATGCTGGAATTCATCCTCGAGCGCGGCAATTACTGGGCGATCATCGGTTTGATGATGATCGGGCTCTACATTTCGTTTGCGGCCACCAATCTGATTAAGCGTCTGGTCGGGCTTGGCCTGTTCCAGACGTCCATCATCCTGTTTTATATCTCTTTATCCCGCATCGATGGCGGCACCGCGCCGATCCTGTTCGGCAAGGATTATGGCAAGAATAAAGGCCATGACAAAGCCGGCGAACATGGCGGCGAAGCGGCTGAGCATGGCGCGGATGCGGCCCATGGCGCCTATGATGCGGCGCATGGTTATGGCGGCGAAGGGCTGGAAAATGTCTATTCGAACCCGCTGCCGCATGTGTTGATGCTGACCGCGATTGTGGTCGGCGTGGCGACGCTGGCGGTTGGCCTCGCCATCATCGTACGTATCCGCGAGGCGTATGGCACGGTCGAGACCGACGAAATTCGCGAAATGGACCTTGAAGTCGCAATCTCCGAAGCTGCATCAGAAGCTGAAGAGAGCAGGGCGGGAGCGGCATGATCGAGCTTATTTCTTCCCTGGTGCCTGCGGACATCGCGGCGCACGCGCCTGCGCTTCTGGTCGTTGGACCGATGCTGCTGGCACCGATTGCGGCCTTCATGCCGAACGGGCGGCTGGCCTGGATCCTGTCCATTCTCGCCACTGGTTTTGCCCTGGTCATGGCCATGGTCCTGGTGTCTCAAGTGCGCTCGGTCGAAGGCGGCGCCGTGCTTTCCTATGCGATGGGCGGCTGGGCCCCGGATGCCGGGATCGAGTTTCGTATTGATGCCCTGAATTCCATGGTGCTGCTGTTGGTCAGCGTGATCGGCTTCCTGGCCGCGATCTTCAGCTGGCCGAGCGTGGTCGCCGAGATTCGCGATGCCAAGCGGGCTATGTTCTATGCCGCTTATCTGGTCTGTTTCACTGGCCTGTGCGGCGTCGCGTCGACCGGCGATGCGTTCAACCTCTTCGTGTTCCTGGAGATCAGCTCGATCGCGACCTATGTGCTGGTCGCGCTGGGCGCCAGCCGCGACCGCCGCGCGCTGCCGGCCGCCGCAAATTACCTTTTGATGGGTACGATTGGTGCGTCATTCTTCGTGGTCGGCGTCGGTTTCCTCTATGCCGCCACCGGCACGCTGAATATGGCCGAGCTCGCTGTGCGCCTGCAGGAAATGCAGGGCAATAAGGCCGTCCTGGCCGGCTATGCCTTCATCTTTGTCGGCCTTGGCATCAAGGCGGCGATGTTCCCACTGCACCAGTGGCTGCCCAATGCCTATGCCTATAGCCCGAGCTTCGTCACCATGTTCCTGGCGGCGACCGCGACCAAGGTCGCCATCTATGCGCTGGTCCGCTTCCTGTTCACCGTGTTCGGACTGGAATTTGCGTTCGAAGGCTCGACGCTGATCTGGATCCTGATGCCGATGGGCATCGCGGCGATGATCGCTTGCTCGTTCCAGGCAGTGTTCCAGACCGATGTGCGACGAACGCTGGCTTATTCGTCCGTCGCGCAGGTTGGATACATGTTGCTCGGCATTTCGATTGGCACCACAGCCGGTGTCTCAGCCGGCATGTTCCATCTGGTCAATCATGCGCTGATCAAAGGCGCCTTGTTCATGGCTCTGGCCGGCATGGTCCTGTCTTATCAGGGCACAAGCCTGAACGATCTGAAAGGTCTTGGGCGCTCGGCGCCGTGGACGATGACGGCATTTGCGATTGGCGCGGTGTCGCTGATTGGCGTACCGCTGACAGCCGGCTTCCAATCCAAGTTCGCCTTGGTCAACGCTCTGTTCGAGCATGGCTGGTGGTGGGCTGTCGCGGTGGTGATGTTCTCCAGCTTGCTGGCGGTCGTCTATATGGGGCGGATCCTGGAAGCGGTGTTCTTCCGCGCGCCGAGCAATCCGAACAAACGCCGCAAGGAAGCGCCGATGCTGATCCTGATCCCGCTCTGGGTGCTCGCGATCGCCAATCTGTGGGTCGGTGTCCAAGGTGGCTTCGTTGCCGGACTGGCTGAAGACGCCGCGATGTCGCTGTTTATCGGAGATGTGTCATGACGGGTGAAATGGCCATCATCGCCGCCCTGGTGCTGCCGCTCCTGATTTGCGCCGGCATCTGGCTCGCCGGACGCGTGCCGGATTTGCGCGAAGGTGTGACGCTGCTCGGTGCGGCATCGCTGTTCGTCGTCGCGATCATCATTGCCGGGCACGTGGCGGCTGGCTCGCCCGCTGAACTCAGCCTCGGCGAAGCGGTTCCCGGGCTCGAATTTGCGTTCAAGGCAGAACCGCTTGGCGCTTTGTTTGCGCTGGTCGCCAGCGGTCTGTGGATCGTCAACAGTTTCTATTCGATCGGCTATATGCGCGGCAATCGCGAGCGCAATCAGACGCGTTTCTATATGTGTTTTGCCATCGCGCTGCTCGGCGCCATGGGTGTTGCCCTGTCTGCCAACCTGTTCACGCTGTTCGTGTTCTACGAAATCCTGACCCTGTCGACCTATCCGCTGGTTGCGCACAAAGGCGATGCCAATGCGCAGCGCGGCGCGCGGATCTATCTGATGACGCTGCTCGGGACCTCGATCGGGTTCCTGCTGGTGGCGGTTATCTGGACCGGCGCTCTGGCTGGAAGCCTCGACTTCATGCCGGGTGGATTGCTGCAACAGGCCGAAGGGCTAACGCCGGTTGTTGCCAGCGCACTGCTCCTGCTGTTCGCGTTTGGCGTCGGTAAGGCGGCGCTGATGCCGTTCCATTTCTGGCTGCCCAATGCGATGGTGGCGCCAACCCCGGTCTCGGCCCTCCTGCATGCGGTGGCCGTTGTGAAGGCCGGTGTGTTCACCATCCTGAAAGTCGCCATCTATGTGTTCGGCGAGGAGATCCTGCACGAGACGGCGTCACGTGAATTCATTCTTGCGGTCGCCTGTTTCACCATCATCGTGGCCTCATTGGTGGCGATGACGAAAGACAATCTGAAAGCACGATTGGCCTATTCCACAGTGGCGCAGCTGGCCTATGTCACCTGCGGCGCGATGCTCGCGACGTCGGCCGGGTTCATGGGCGGATCGTTGCAGATTGCCGCGCACGCGGTTGGCAAGATCACGCTCTTCATGTGCGCCGGGGCGATCTATGTCGCGACTGGGCTGACCAATATTTCCGATATGCGCGGCCTCGGGCGACGCATGCCGCTGGTC
>SPJK01009233.1_pt1 | contig 13391 bp, 15 predicted proteins | sample 3741771 | NCBI WGS metagenome assembly SPJK01 (sample SAMN10925997, study PRJNA522277) | cold seep metagenome | isolation source: Elba SIP-enriched marine methane seep metagenome, extraction at timepoint T2 | place: Italy: coast of Elba, Mediterranean Sea | reverse complement strand
TCACCCTTAAGTTGAGTTATTCGTCTATTAACCAATGATTTCTACTTTCGGTTGCATCGACTGCAGGAGCAACCGACATGAGTATATCATCATCTTTGAACGCCGGGGTTATGGGCCTCAACGCCAACTCCACTCGCCTTTCCACAATTTCCGACAATATCGCAAACTCTGAAACCGTTGGGTACAAACGAAGTCAGGTCGACTTCTCGTCCATGGTTCTGGAACAGAGGACGTCCGCCTATTCCGCGGGCGGCGTCATGGTCGATACGTTTAAAGATGTGAGCGCTGTCGGCTCTCTGATTTCAACCGGCAACGCAACCGATATCGCGGTTGCCGGTCGCGGTCTCGTCCCGGTCACCGACGTGCAGGGCGTCGACCAGACGTCTGCTGACCGCAATTTGATGTTATTGCCAACCGGCTCCTTTACCGCCGACCAGAATGGCAACCTGCGGACGCAAAGCGGTCTCTTCCTGCTGGGTTGGCCAGCGGACGCCAATGGCGACATTGGCAATGTCAGTCGCAATAGCGGCACCAATCTCGAGCCGGTGAACATCGCGACATCTCAATTTGTTGCGTCACCGACGGCAGCGATTGAGGTTGGAATCAACTTACCTGCTGACGCGACCACAGCCGGCTCAGCCGGGGGCGGGTACAGCCTGCCAATCGAATATTACGACAATCTTGGCCGCGCGCAGACCCTGCGCATGGACTTCTCCCCCGTCGTGCCTGGCACGGGCTCATCCAATCAGTGGACGGTTCAGATCTTTGACGATGCCGGCGATCCAACCACCGCGATCGGCGCGCTCGACATCACCTTTGACGATTCATCTGCCAATGGCGGCCGGATCGCCAGCGTGACCCCGTCAGGCGGCGCAACCTATGATGCCACGACGGGCCAGGTCGCCCTCAGTCTCGTGCATGGCCCGGTCGACGTCTTTATTGGTCGCCCGCTGGATACTTCCGGGATGACGCAGCTATCGGCTCCGTTCTCGCCCACGTCTGTCACCAAGGACGGCGCGCCGATTGGCGACTTGCAATCCATCGAGATTGACGAGCTTGGAAATCTGCAGGCGATTTATGATACCGGCTTTCGACGGACTCTCTACCAGATTCCGGTCGGCGATGTGCCGAACATGGACGGCCTTAAGGCTCAGGACGCGCAGGCTTTTTCTGTCTCTGCGCAAAGCGGTAACATGTACCTCTGGGACGCTGGCACCGGGCCGGTCGGCTCTATATCAGGCTTTGCCCTGATGGAATCGACCACTGACATCGCCCGCGAGCTCACGGATTTGATCGAGACCCAACGTGCTTATTCTTCAAGCGCCAAGATCGTTCAAACCGTCGATGAGATGCTGCAGGAAACCACCAATCTGAAGCGATAGTTTCAGGGACTCTTGAGGGGCACTCAAGGTGAGTATTTCTAGCGCCATCATATCCGCCAGATCTGGACTCGACGCCATTGGTGCGCGCGCCGACCTAGTCGCCACCAATGTCGCCAACGCGTCAACGCCCGGCTATGTCCGTCGGGCGCTGACCCTTAGCGAGACCATTCTCGGCAGTCAGACAGCCGGCGTTCAGATCGAAGGCATTGATCGGTCGACCAATGCCCGCTTGACTCATGAGCGCCGCTTGCTGGGCAGTGATTTTGCCCAAGCAGAAATCTTGTCATCGTCCTGGGCATCGCTGTCGCAGAGGATTGGCGAAGACATTGAAAGCTCGGCGCTGTTCCAACGCATCAACTCGTTCGAAACCGCGCTGCGCGACGCGGCGTTGAGCCCGGAATCGACAACGCACGCCAATCAGGTTGTGCAATCGGCGAAAGATCTCGTCACTGAGTTTAACGCCCTTGGCAATCTGATCACCGATCGCCGCTTTCAGGCGGAACAGGACATTACGGACAGCGTCGATATCGTGAATGCATCACTGCGCGAGATTGCCGATCTCAATCGCTCCATTGCCAGCATTGATCGTTCCAGCCCGCAAGCAGCCTCGCTGTTTGATGAGCGGGGTCGCGTGCTCGATCGTATTTCCGAACACATCCCGATCCAGACTTTTGAGCGTAATGGCGGCGCGATTGATGTCCTGACCGTAGAAGGCGTCTATCTCGTCTCTGGTCCGGCCAGACAAATTGAATACACGCCGTCAAATTCAATGTCGGCAGGCTTCACGCTGGCGGGCGGTGACCTCTCCGGCATCAGCGTCGACGGCGTCGATATCACACCCGGTGCCAGCACGTTCGGTGCCGTATCAAGCGGATCGATGGCGGCTTTGTTTACACTGCGCGACACTGATCTTCCGAACCTGCAAAACCAACTCGACACAATGGCTCAAGACATGATCGACCGGTTCACTGATCCGGCGATCGATCCAACGCTGACGGTCGGCGATCCAGGTCTATTTCTGGATTCGAACAGCGCGGCTGGCGCTGGCATTGCCGGACGCTTGCAGCTCAACGCTCTGGTCGATCCGGCGCAGGGCGGCGCGGTTTGGCGCTTGCGGGATGGTCTCGGCGCCGTGGCGCAAGGTAATCCCGGCGACACCACCATCCTGACAGGTCTGGTCGGGGCACTGGAACAGGTCCGAACGGTCTCCCAGCCCGGTCTGCAAGGCAGCTACTCGGCCAGCGACCTGATCGCACAGCTCGGCTCGCTCGCCGGTCAGCAACGCATTCAAAACGAGGCTGTTCGGTCGTCGGTGACGCTGCAACACGATGCTGTAAAGCAGGCCGAAGCCACAGAGACCGGCGTCGATATCGAACGAGAAATGCAAGACCTGTTGCTGATCGAGCAAGCCTTTGCCGCCAATGCCCGCGTGCTCGAAGCCGCGAGCCAGATGATCAACCAGTTGATGGAGCTCTAATCCAATGAACTCCCTTTCCCTCAATGGCTTTCTCAGCACCGCCCTGACCAATTCGATCGGTGAATTGCGAACGCAAATTGCAGATCGCGCACAAGAAGCAACAACCGGGCGACAGGCCGATCTGGTCAGCCATCTGAACGGCCGGATAGATCATGCCTTGCTTGGCGACAAAGCGCTGAAAGAAAACGCTGACGATCAATCTCGCATCGAACTGCGCCAGATCCGGTTGTCTCTCTCGGAAAACACAATGGGGTCGATCCGCGATCTCACGGCAGGTCTGTCCCTCGAGATGCAGTCGGCGATCGGGATTGTTGATGTCGAACGACAGAACACGGTTGCCACGCAAGCTCGCGAGGCTTTGACTGAAGTCCTGTCGCGCCTGAATGTGCGCCATGGTGAGCGATACTTGTTTTCCGGTGATGCCACGGCAACCCCGCCATTCCAGGATGCGGATGTCCTGCTCGCCGACCTCCAAACCATCGCCGCCGGGGCGGTCGACGAAGCCGACTTCGCGGCGCAGGTTCAGACCTATTTCGATGATCCGGCTGGCGGCTTCCAGACCAATTTCTATCAAGGCACACAGACCGCCAGTGATGGCGATGCAGTGCTGCCAAACCAGGGCGCGTTTTCCGACATGTTCATGGGCCTCGCCATCATGTCACTCGCTGCGCCAGGGTCGGTTGAGCCATTTGCAGCGGTCGGGTCGCCGGCCATGGATGCGGCTCTGCAGCGCCTGGATCGCGGCAGAACACTATTGGTCGACGTCGAAGCCGGAATTGGTATTCGTCAGTCCAGCCTTCAATCAGAACTCGATCTCCTCGGGCAGGAACAGGTTCTTCTCACCTCGTCCTTCCAGGAGCTGACGGGCAAGGATCAATATGAAGCTGCGACGCAGCTCAAAGAACTCGAGACCAATCTCGAGGCGTCTTACCTGTTGACGTCTCGGCTCTCCAACCTCTCGCTCCTGAATTATCTGAGATAACCGTATGCGCTTTTCTTCTCTTCTCGCCTGTTTCGCTGTTGCCGTGATGCCAGTATTTGGCTCATCCGCCACGGCCCAGGCCAAGCTTCGCGACATACTCGATATTGAAGGTGTCCGAACCAATGATCTTGTCGGCTACGGAATCGTCGTAGGACTGAACGGCACGGGCGACTCCGTGCGCAACGCTCCGTTCACCGAAGACTCGCTCACCAACATGCTCGAACGTCTCGGCATGAATGTGCAGGGCGAAGACATCAAACCGAACAATGTCGCGGCGGTTCTCGTGACCAGCACATTGCCGGCCTTTGCACGTAATGGCTCGAACATTGACGTCACTGTCGCCTCGATTGGCGACGCAGACAGTTTGCAAGGCGGCACGCTAATTCTCACCCCGCTACGCGGCGCCGACAATCAGGTCTATGCCGTCGCGCAAGGCAGCGTCATGGTCAGCGGCGTCAATGTCGAAGCCTCCGGTGCGCGTGACACGGTCGGCACACCGACGACCGGTGCTGTCCCCGGCGGGGCCATTGTCGAAAAAGAGATCGTATTTGATTTCAACGCGCAAAGCACGCTGACACTGGCGCTGCGCAATCCGGACTTTACGACAGCGGCGCGGGTCGAAGATACGATTAATTCATCGCTCGGCCGACCGATTGCTTATATGCGCGACCCAGGCACGATCGAGCTCAACCTGTCTGGCACGGGCGGCTCTCCGGCCCGGGTGCTTGCGGCAATCGAAAACCTGCCCATCGACGTCGAAAGCCCGGCCCGCATCGTCATCGACGAGAAATCCGGGACGATTGTGCTTGGCCAGGACGTGACGATTTCAAAAGTCGCCATCGCGCAAGGCAATATCTCAATCAAGGTGCGCGAAAACCCTGTCGTGTCACAGCCCAACCCGTTTGCGGCAGGCGAGACGATTGTCTTGCCGCGCACCGACATTGCAGTGACCCAGACCGGGAACGAAAACATTGCGCTGTTGGACGCCAATACGACGCTGTCGCAGCTTATCGACGGCCTCAACGCCCTTGGCGTGCGGCCGCAGGAAATGTCCGACATCATTCGCGCCATGAGCGCCGCCGGCGCGATCCACGCAGAACTGGTTATTCGCTAAAAGCTGAATCGCATAGGCAACCCGCTATTCGCTGGTCGCCTCAGGTTCGATCCGCCCGACCGTGATCACTCCGGTGCGCTTAAGCTCCATCATCTTGGTCAGGAAGTCTTTCTCGATCTGCTCAGCTGCGGCCGGGGCGGGCGCTTGCATGCGCTCGAGTTCAGAGCGCATCTGATCCGCCATCCGGTTTGAAATATTGGTCAGGAAATACTCTGCGACGTCAGCATATTGCGCTTGAAGGCAGGACAATACTTCTAACAGGAAGGCCTGTTCCAGCGATTTGAACAGGACCGGGATTTGATTGCGGTTGAGAATTTGCGGCAGGTCCTCAATCGCAAACATGCCGCGTTGGATCGGGTCGACCTTTTCGGCGTGAGATTCCTGCAAGAAGCCCATCAGTGACTTGCGCCGTTCGTTCGGAACAAGACTCAGCATCTCGCCGACGGTTTGCAGCTGCGTCGTGTCGTCCGCAGAGACCACTTCTGGTGCTTGCAGGTATTCCATCTTGACCATGCGCGCGATGACGCTGTCGATATCCGGCGAGGCGGGCGGCGGATCCACCATCTCGCCCAACACTTTGGTCTGAATGGTCTCATCGAGCAGACAAATCAGCTCTGAGCACAATGTGGTTTCCAGGTTGCGCAGGATCAATGCGATGATGTTCGGGGTCAATCCGCTCAGATAGGTTGCGGTCGCCGCTGATTCCCGTTTCGCAAGTTCCGTCCAGATATCAGACAGATTGTCGAGCTTCGGCGCTTCCACAGGCGCGGCATCTGAGATGTTCGCGCCGCCATATAACAATTTCAGGCGCGGTTCATCCAGCACACCTTCAAGGATCTGCCGCGCCGAGTCAGCGCCGCCGCGCAGCGACCCGCTATTGACGCGCAACTGGCGCAGAAAATCGATCACAATCTCGACCAGCTGCTCACGCGCCAGCACCGTGATCGATTCCAGGGAGGCCGCGATATTCGCAATCGCGTCATCATCCAGAAGTTCAACGATCGGCTTGGCTGCGGCTTCGCCGAGCATTGCGATCACCACCGCGGCGCGTTGCGACGGCGAGATATGCAGTGCGGTGCGATCTGCGTCAGCCGCGGAATTTTGGGTTGTCGACACCTAGGCGTACCCCCTGATCAAAGCTTCAGTAATTTTCAGCCACCCATCCGCGAGAACGAAGAAGCCAAGTTTAAACGGCAGTGAAACCACTGTCGGTGGGACCATCATCATGCCCACAGCCATCAGCACGGACGCGACCACCAGGTCGATCACCATGAACGGCATGAAGATCACAAACCCGATCTGGAAGGCATGCTTGATCTCAGACAGCATGAACCCGGTTGCGAGCAGTGAAAAAGAATGTTGCTCGCCGGGACCAACCGGCCGGTTCAACGCGTCTGACAACATGTACAGCGTTTCAGGATCGGTGCGGCGCATCATGAACTCGCGAAACGGATCGGTCGTCTGCAACCAGGCTTCCTGCTCGGTGATCGTGCCGTCAATGTAGGGCGACAGACCGTTGGCCCAGGACTCCATGAAAACCGGTTCCATGATGAAGAAGGTCAGGAACATGGCCAGCGCCATAATCATCATATTTGGCGGCGCTTGCTGGACGCCAAGCGCCTGTCGCAGGATCGAGAAGACGATCACCATGAAGGGCAGACAGGTGACCATCATCGCAATGCCTGGCACCAGGCTGAGGACGGTCACAAACAGGAAGAGCTGAACGACTGTGCCGCTCAAGCCCTGTCCGTCACCGCCGAGAATGTTCTGTATCGCTGCTCCGTCGGGACCCGGCACAACCTGCGCCAGAGCTCCGCCGGATGCGCACAAGACGAGTCCCGCGATCAGCAAAAAGGAACGCGCCATCGCCGCGTTCCAATTCGTAGACCGAATGCTAGGCATCCTCTTGTTCCTCGATCTGTGTAAGACGGATGCCAATCGCGCCGTCTTCAAGCTCGATCAGTTCGCCATGTGCGATGACCCGGTCTTCGACCACCAGCTCAATCGGATCTTCGATCTTCGCCGTGAGCGGGATGATGGTGTCGGGTTTGAGCTGCAAGAGTTCGGCGACGCTCAGTTTTTTCTGGCCAATCGAGACAATCACATTGACCGGCAGCCCATAAATCGACCGCCGGTACTGATTTTCAGGCGCCACACTTCTGCGCTCTGATTCACCGACAACGCTTTCTGCTTTTTCAGGTTCTGACATACTGTCCCTCTTAAGTGGCCTGGAGCCCGGACAGGCGTCCAAGACTTGAATTCAGAAATTGATCCATATCGAATTGCAGACCGCCATCGCGCCAATCGGCTTCGACCCGCATCTGATCCGGGCTGTCCGTGGTCTGGAGCTCGCAAATAGCGGCGAGGCGCGGCGCGTTTTGCAGCGACTGGCGGAACGATGCTTCAAGCGTCGACGGCACATGGAGATTGAGTTTCGTAACCGAAGGCGGGGCCATGGTCTCCAGCGCCTTGGTAATCTCAGCGGCAAGAAAAGCTTCGTTCAATCGCGGAAACGCTGAGCTGAAAAAGTCGGACAAGGCTTGATGGCAAATCGCACCGGCGGCGCGTTCCAGCTCTGTCAGTGAGGTTTCAAGACTGGCGAGCAAGACACCCGTATCCACACTTTCAGCTTCTGGAATGATCGGTGCCTGCAGGTCTGGCGCCTGAGGCTCATCGTGAGCCGGGTCAACGGCCACTGCGTCTTGTTCAGGGACGAAATCGCTCTGACCTTCCGGCGCCTGTGTGTGCGCCTCAAGCGTGCGCGCTGTCCGAGACAGCGCTTTGACGTCAAATCGAGGCAGAGTGAGCGGCGATAATCTATTCATTCGCCGCTATCTTTCGATCTTCTTTCAGCCAGTCCTGCAGCAAGGCTGCGGTCTGTTCCTGATTGTCCTTGGTATAGTCTTTCAGATAATCGATTGGGTCAGTTGCTGCTGCGCCGAACAGATCATCCTCAAGGCTGCCCCTGGCGTCGCGCGCCCCGTCGCCGGCCGCCGCTCGTTTCCCAGCGCCGGAATTTGCAAACATGGGTCGCATCACACCGAAGCCGAGCGCGAGAACGATCACGCCCAGGAAGATCGCTTGTACCGCCGACCAGAGATGTTGCTCCATCAAGCGTTGCATCATGCCAGGCGCTGGCGTCATCTCAACTTCGGGAAGGGCCTGGAACGGCATCAGTTCGATGGTGATCGCATCGCCCCGCGCGGTGTCGAGACCCGCTGCGTCGCTGATCAGGGACTCAAAGTTCGCGCGGGTCTGTTCAAGCTGAGCAGCAATATCGGCCGCAGCGAAATCCAATCCAAGCGCTTGCTCGTTCAACAAGACCGCAATTGAGACGCGCTCGATCTGCCCCGGCAGTCGCTCGGTCTGTGTGCGCGTTTCATTGAGCTCGTAAGCAATTGTTTCACCGGAGTTTTTCCGTGTACTTTCACTTTGCCCGCCAGCCCCCGCGCCGTCCGGTAGATTGCTGGCAACCGTCAGATTTCCGGCCCCGCCCTGATTGGTTTCGGTGGCATCATTGGTGGTTCGCGACCGCACGACACGCGATTCAGGATCAAATCGAACATCCGATATGGTCTGGCGTTCGCGGCTGACATCGACATTGACAGAGACCTCAGCATTGCCCTCGCCAAGGCGAGCGGTGAGCAATCGTCTGATCTTCTGCTCAAGCATGCCAGCCTGATTCTCGGCGACCACAGCGGGGGTTTCAAACGTGTCGGTATTCGCGCCTGCCAAAATGCCATGACGCGGATCGATAACGGCAACGTCTTCCGGATTGAGACCCGACACCGCCAGCGCGACCAGGTATTGAATGGCTTCCGCTTGACTTGTGTTCAGGCGCCGCGCCGATGACAGGGTCACCGAAGCCGTCTGGGTTGGCTGCGACCGCGAAAAGCCTGATCGCAAGCTGGCGCCAATATGGACGCGCACGGAATCAACCCCTGGCGTGGTCAGAATGGTCCGCGTCAGCTCGCCTTCCTTGGCGCGCCAATAGGCAGCATTGTACATTTCGGAGGTGACCGAAAACCCGTTCACGTCGTCAAGCAGCTCATATCCCTGGACAGATTGGCGCGGCAAACCATCTCGCGCCAGCGCGAATCGGGTCTTGTCGCGAATGTTCGCCGGGATGAAAATCGCCTCGCCACGAATGTCATAAGACACGTTAAGTTGCTCAAGTTCATTAATCACTTCGCCAGCCCGCACCGGATCGAGCCCCGCATAGAGTAGCGACATCGGCTCTTTCATCGTCCCTCGGACCAGGAAGGTCATAGCGGCGAGCACGCCAAGAACCGTGACGCCAAGGATGATTTGGCGCTGCAGGCTGAGTGATCGCAGTGTGGCGATGAATTCCATGTCGATGTGACCCGAGTTCTCGTTACGGTTGAGTTTGGTTAAAATCTCGGCCGAAAGCGTTAAGGCTTCCTTTACTAGGGATTGATTTAAACAGGAAAACAACTTTTGGTTTAGCGGGGCGCTCATGAGTACCAACGACGACACGAATCCGGAGACCGAAGCGGCTCCGAAATCTGGTCTCGGAATGGTTGGCCTGCTTGTGCTCGGCCTGGCCTGCGCCACAACCTCATTTGCCAGCGTGTATTTCCTCGCGCCATCGCCTGCTCCAGCCGCCGCCGCTCCGGAAATCGCCGAGGCTGACTATGCGCCGAAAGAGAAGCCGGTCACGGCCAAGGCCCACACATACACGCCCGTTCAGGAAATTCTGATCACGATCGGCAACTCGCCGGCTACGCGGTATTTGAAGATGAACGTCGCGGTGGCGACCGAAAAGGCCAAGGCCAAAGAGGTCAAATCCGCCGAAACCGCGCTGATCGACGCCTTCCTGCTCTATCTGCGTTCGGTTGAAGTGTCTGATTTCGAAGACCCGAATTTCTACAATCACATGCGCGAACAACTCGCTCGTCGCGCAGATCTCGTCCTTGGTGACGGGGTGTCCAAGGGCGTGATGATCACTGAATTTTTGTTGAGGTAGTACGTGCTGGTTTCCCCATTTGATATCGCGATCATCCTGATCTCTTCTGTCGCCTGCATCTATTGCATGGTGCTGAGCCGGAGATTGCGCGCTCTGCAAAACACACGCAACGGGCTTGGCGCGACGATCAAGGCGCTATCTGATTCGATCAGTGCTGTATCAGCGACGACCGACGAAACACGTTATCATGCGGGCGAACTTGCGACCCGCCTGGCTCACTTGATTGAAGAGGCGAAGGTCGCTTGCGCCCGCATCGAGCGTATGACCGACGATCTCGAACAGGCCCCGCCGCCCGTGCGCCAGGCCGCCCCTGCACCAGCGCCCGCTCCGGATACGACCGAATCGATGCGCGAAGCTCTCGATCTCTCCAATCAACGCCTGCGCGAGATTACCGATCTCATGCACCGTATGAAGCACATGTCCGAAGAGTCCGCAGCGGTCGCGCAGCGGGACGTTTCCGCCCACGAGTCCCGCCCTGTGCAACTCAGATCCAGAATGAAAGTGGTTTAAGTCATGGCGAGCAAAGCGGCCAATCGAACCAACGTCCTTTTGACCCTGGGTCTGTTATTCACGCTCGGCGCCGCATCACGTCTGGTGCCAAGCAGCGTCGCCTCGCCAAACGGTGCCAGTTCGCTCACCGCCAACAATACCGCAAGCGCCATTACCGCAGCAGCAGCAACGCCCGAGCACGCGCCGGTCCAGTCAAAACTCACCGATATTACCGGCCAGATCTGTTTCAGCGAAGATCTCGCCGATGCCATGGCGGCCGATCAGCTCAGGCTCTCAACCGAAAACAACAAGCTTGCAGAGCGCGAGCTGGAGCTCCAGGCCTGGGCCACCGAACTTGAGCAATCGCGCGAAGACCTGAGCGCGCTGCAAGCCACGCTCGACACGCGATGGCAGGACATGCAGGCCTTCGCCAGTGAAGACCTCAAGCATCTTGCGCAAATGTATGGCGCCATGAAGCCGGATCAGGCGGCAACGATTTTCAATCAGATGGATCCGGGCTTCGCGGCCGGTTTTCTGCGCCTGCTGAGCAGCGAACAAGCGGGGCTGATCATGGCCAATATGGAATCGCAACAGGCCTATATTGTCAGTGTACGCCTGGCGAGCATCAATGAAGACCTGCGCCGCGAAGAGTCGTGACCACATGACCGACACCTGCGTTTCGCAGCATCAGGCGGAATCCTTCTCAGAACGTATCAACTTTAAATAGTATTTGGCCCGGTTCTTGCCTTAACCATCCCGAATGGTGAATCGTAGGTCAATCTGATGGCATTGGGCAATTAGAGGGCAACGTTTCGCATCCGGCGTCAAACCTGGATTACGCGAGACGATCTCAAGGCAAATCGCGACCTGGTCTATGTCTATGGCGACAATGTTAAGCGCGAGGGTCGCCGCGGTCTCGCCCGAGAAATGCGGGGAGAACCAAATGCCCACGCAATCTCGGTCAGTTGGGGCCCATTTGATCCTTTCCTCAGGGAGACGATGGACGAGGCCAAGGCTGAAATTGATCGCGATCTGACACAGTTGGTAGCGCGAGACCCACATTGCATCATCTGGCCCATGGCTGGAATTGTACCTGATTTTCTGACCATGCCCGACGAACTCCTAAGCTATTTACGGCAGCAGTCGCGCGCCCTTCTGAACCTGACCGAACCGGTTTGATCCACACCCACCTGCGCCAATTATCGTTCCTGCAGCATCATTAACGCAAATTAAAAACAACCTGTAGTAGATTTTTCCAAGAACGTATTTTGGAGATCACAATGCAGGCCGCTGTCCAAGCACAGGTTTCAGAACCGCACCCGGAGCCGCAGCTCAGCGAACGCGCGCAGATCTTCCGACGTTGCAAAGCTGCTTTTCTGGAGATCCAGAAGCACGGCACCCCGCCTGACCCGACCACCTATGCGCTCTGGTACGCTTATGTCGCGCGTACACCGCCCGCCGTCACCGTTGCCGTCGATAAGCTGCTCGCCAGCGGCCGCGCGGTCGACCGCTATGAACTCGGCGAAATCTACCGCGAATTTCTTGGCGACAATCGCGCCGACGAGGCCCAGGAAGCGATTGGTAAGGAATTCGAAGAGAGCATTCAGGACGTCTCAGAACTGATCAAGTCGGGTATGGCCCAGAATGCCCATTTTTGCTGCACATTGAACGATATCGAATCAACCCCGGAATCGATCGAGGCCGAGCAGGATTTCAAATCACTGCTCACGCACCTGGTCGGCGAAAGCCAAAAAATGGCGGAAGTTTCCTCACGCCTGACCCAAGGTCTTCAAGAGACCCAGGAACGCGTGAAAAAGCTCAATGAAGAACTGGAACAAACGCGCAAGCAAAGCCTACTGGATCCGCTTACCGCGGTTGCCAATCGCCGCGCATTTGAAGACCGGATGAACTGGCAGATCGAAGACGCGCGCGAGAACGGATCGAACTTCTGTCTGGTCCTCGCTGATCTTGATGAATTCAAGCAAGTGAATGACACGTTCGGTCATCAGACCGGCGACGATGTGCTGAAGAAATTCGCTTCGGTTCTGTTCGAGCACACCAAAGGCCAGGACCTGGTCGCGCGCTATGGCGGCGATGAATTCGCCATTATCCTGCCAAATATCGAAATCACCTCAGCTTACAATCTGATGGTCTCAATCAAGCATAAATTCGAAGGCAAACGTATGCCGAGCAATTCGGGACATGGCGGGCAGGCGACCGCCACAGCGTCATTCGGGATCAGCGCACACAAGGACCGCCGGTCGACCGAAGACATGATTGCGGCGGCCGACACCGCCCTCAACCGAGCCAAAACGACTGGCCGGAACCGCGTCTGCGCAGAGGGCCTGTCCTAGGACAGGCCGCGCGATTAACTCTAGCGCATGCGGGCGAAACCCGGTCGCCCGCACATCTATAAGTTAGGCTGCGTTGGGAACGAGCAGGACCTTGCCATCTCGTCCACTGGCGGCGGCGCGGGTCACCGCTTCGCTGATTTCTTCGAGCGGGAAGCGCGAATCGATCTTGGTCTTGATCTGACCACTGGCAATGAGCGGCACCAACGCACCGAGCGCAGTTTGTATCTGCTCCTGGCTTGCGGTTGCATACCATTGTTGCAACCAAAAGCCGCGAGGACGAATATCCTTGGTCACCAGGGCGCTGACGTTCAGCTCCGGCTGCTGACCGGACAGCGTCCCGTATGTGACGATCGACGCGCCATAACCGAGCGTCTCAGACATGCGTTGATGGTGGTCTGCTCCCCAGAAAGTGGTCCATTATTTGAGTTAGTACCGGCTTCAGATATGGAGCTGAACTATGGGCAAGAGACTGAAGCCTGAAGAGATTATTGCGAAGCTGCGGGAGGTTGAGGTTCGCCTCGCTCGCGGAGAGACAGCGGCGCAAGCCGCGCGTTCAATCGGCGTGACCGAGCAGACTTACTATCGCTGGCGCAAAGAGTATGGCGG
>SPJK01036136.1_pt1 | contig 13392 bp, 11 predicted proteins | sample 3741771 | NCBI WGS metagenome assembly SPJK01 (sample SAMN10925997, study PRJNA522277) | cold seep metagenome | isolation source: Elba SIP-enriched marine methane seep metagenome, extraction at timepoint T2 | place: Italy: coast of Elba, Mediterranean Sea | reverse complement strand
CGGCGCGTACTTCATCCGCTGCACCCAGATTTTTGCGGAACCAATTCATCAGGGCCGAAGCCCCGGACGGGATGTAATTTTCAACTATATAGTCGCCGCCTGGGGCCATCTCGACCACAAAATCTTGGGTTTCACGCGCAGGTAAATCGGTGACGACGAATTCGTTGGTGCAAGACGTGCCGCCATTGATCCCAAGTTGCCCCGGCATGGTGACGCCCGCCCCCAAAATACCACAAGGTTGATCGCCTGCGGTTGTCACCACAGGCAGGCCCTCGGGCAAAGACGTGGCCCCAGAGGCCGCTTTGCTAACGTAGCCTGCGGTTTCGCAGCCCGGCAAAATCTTATCAATCCAAATGTCCTTCCGCACCCCCAGTTCACCGATGATATCAAGGGCCCATTCGCGCGGGTTTTCGATATCGAGCGCGCCGGTCATTGTCGCGGCGCCAGACAGGGTCACGAGCTCTCCGGTCAATTCATGGATCAAGTAGTCCTGGACCAACATAAGTTTGTACGTTCTCTCGTAAATCTCCGGCTCATTTTCTTTGAGCCACAGCGCTTTGTAGAGGGTCCATTGACCCGGCGCGTAGCCTGTCCGCGAAAAAATGCGCAGTGCCCCGATCTGCTGCCGCGCAAATTCGGCCTCTTTGCCGCAGCGAATATCGTTCCACAAGATCGCAGGGCGTAGAGGTCGAATGTCGTTGTCGACAGGGACAAAACTGAACCTTTGGTGGGTAATACCAATTGCGGCAATGCGCGCGGGATCAACATCCGGATGAGAAATGACCTCTTGGCAGCCGCGGGCAAAGGCCCTCCACCAGTCATTTGGATCTTGCTCTGACCAACCAGGATGTGGCGCCGAAAGCTCGTAGCCTTGTGCCGAAATCGCGACGATCTTCCCTGACAGATCAAACACCACAACCTTTGTTGCGCTGGTCGAGCTGTCTACGCCAATTACCAAATCTCTCATACTGATCCCTCCCTGGTGTCCCTATGGCAAGAACAAGTTTTTCGCGGCCTCCAAATTTTCCAGCGCTTCAAATGCGGTTTCAAAGTCGCTGAGCGGGTAGGTCCCCGAAATCATCGGGGAAACATCCACCGTCCCATTGGCCAAAAAGGCAATGGCGGCCTCCCAGCTTGTCCAACTGCTTGAATAACTAGTGATGATGCTCACCTGATCGTGGATGGCTTTGGACCACGGTACTAAAACTGTGTCCTGCGCGGTCAGGCCAATCGCGCAGATACGGCCGTCGCGGCGCACCAAATCGAACGCTTGGTTAATTGCCGCAGGCGCGCCGCTCGCTTCGATCACCAGATCCACGCCTTCAGTTTTTACACTCCGCGCTAGGGCCACTAGATCTGCTTGCTGAACCGAAACAGCCTCATCAATGCCCATGGCGGTGGCGATCGGAAGGCGACAAGCGAGGTCGCTGTCCGTGCCCGCGATGATGACTTTACCCGCGCCAGAGGCTTTGGCAACCGCCGCCGCGAGAAGGCCAATTGCGCCGCATCCAAGGACGACGACACTGTCGCCGGGATGCACTTGCGCGCGCTCGGCGACGGCTTTGACGCAGACCGCCAATGGCTCTGCAAGGGCCGCAGTCTCAAAGCTCAGCGTATCTGGAATGCGGTGAAGAGATTGAAAGGGAAGCGCCACATAGCCCGCCATAGAGCCATCAATTTTGTACCCAATCGCGCGCTTGTTGCGGCAGATTTCGACCTTACCGGTTTTGCAATATTGGCAATCCCCACAACCGCCTTTGTGAGGTTGCGCAACCACGCGGTCTCCCACAGACCAGCCCTCGACACCCGCACCAATCTCGGCCAGTTCTCCGGAAAACTCATGACCCAAGATCACAGGCGGGAAATTGGGGAAATGATCATGCTTGATGTGAATATCTGTACCGCAAATCCCGGCCGCCTTGATCCGGATTAGCACCTCTCCGGGCTCTGCTTTTGGAACCGGGTAGGATTTGAGCGCAAGGTTTCCCGCACCACGGGCCGTTTTAACAATTGCTTCCATGTTCTTTGGTAGGGTCTGCGTCGCCATCAGGCCGGCTCCTGTGTTGATTGCTCTAAAATTGAACCCGACTGCACGCGGTCGGTCAGCTCGGTAAAACTGTCAAAGACAAAGTCGTTCGGGATGTTGGAAATTGGACCAGCGCGATAGCCGCCTGAAAAAAGAGCAAATGGCACATCTGCAGCCTGCGCTGTCTGCGCATCGACCTCACTGTCCCCAACGAAAAGAAACCCAGATGCGGCGAGCCCGGCAAAGGCATGTTTCTGCGGGGCGGCGTCAGGCTTTTTCACCGGCAAAGTGTTGCCGCCCACGACAATTTCAAAAAAGCTCCGCAGGCCGAGATCTTTGAGGACTTGATCGGCGATATTTTCGGACTTGTTCGTGCACACACCAAGCGGCACGCCTTGGTCGGTCAAAGCGAGCAACAGATCCGTCACACCCTGATATTCGCGTGAAAACGCCGATGGGTTCGCGAAATAAAGCTCTTTGAAGCGCAAAATGAACTCACTCGATTTTACCGGGTCTAGATCACAATGATCCATTACACTGCGTACCAAATGCGGGATACCGTGGCCGATAAACGAGCGCACAGTACTAAGCGCGAGGGGTTTGCGACCAAGCTCCTCCAGCCACACATTTACAGCGATCTGTATATCGGGAACCGTATCCACCAAGGTGCCATCCAGATCGAAGACAACGGCATTCATCACGCTGCCAATTTTGCTGCGTCGAGGGCTTTCATGATCGGGACAAAGTCATCCGCCATCAATGATGCACCACCGACCAATCCGCCATCGACGTTGGGGACAGCGAAAATTTCGTCGGCGTTGGAGGCTTTCAAAGAGCCGCCATAGAGAAGAGTGAAGCGACCGCCGGCTGCGAACCGGTTTTTCAGATACTCGCGGATGTGAAGATGCGCGACTTCGATATCTTCAAGCGTCGCTGCGTTGCCTGTGCCAATCGCCCAAACAGGCTCGTAGGCAATGATCGTGTTTGCCGCCGTCGCACCCTCTGGGACAGAGGCCTCAAGCTGCCGCGTCAGAACATCTAAAGTTTCGCCATTCCCGCGCTCATCAGCATTTTCACCAATACACAGGATCGCTGTCAGCCCGACTGACCAAGCCGCCCGCGCTTTTTGGGCGACCAGAGCATCGGTTTCGCCATGCAAGGCGCGGCGCTCAGAATGTCCCAAAATCACGGAGTTCGCACCGATATCTGCCAACAGCGCGGCGGATTGGTCGCCGGTGAAGGCGCCTTCCAACTTCGGGCTACAATCCTGACCACCAAGGTGTGTCGCAAATGGCACGGCGAGGGGCAGGAGCGCAGACGGCAAACATAAAACTGTTTCAGCGTTTTTCAAATCGCGCGCGGCCTGTGCGATAATAGCTGCCTGAGACAGGCTTGCGCGCATCCCGTTCATCTTCCAGTTTCCAATCGCAAATTTGCGCGGCTGCTTTTGTTTGTTAGACATGGATCGCGCGCCCCATCGCTGACAGGACAGCCTCATGGACTGCCTCCGAGACGGTTGGGTGGGCAAAAATTGTGTTCGACAACGCTTCTTCTGTGGTCTCCAGTGAAATGCCCAATGACAGAGTAGAAATCATCTCGGTTGCCTCTGGGCCGACGAGATGGGCACCAAGAAGTTCGCCCGTTTCATCATCGAAGATGACTTTGGCGAGCCCTTCGCCTTCCCCAATTGCCAGTGCTTTACCATTGGCAGCGAAAGGGAAACGACCCACTTTAATCTTTCCGTTTTCAAGCGCATTCTCTTCGGTCAACCCAATGGAAGCCACCTGAGGCTCGCTATATGTACAACGTGGGATCGCACTCGAGACAACCGGATGCACATTGCCTCCGGCAATCGCGGTCAGCACATTCAACGCATCATGGCTCGCTTTATGTGCCAGCATAGGCGACCCCGCCAAATCGCCAATCGCCCAAATACCTTGTACCGTTGTGGCGCCTTTCGCATCGACTTTGACGCAACCGCGATCCAAGGCAACGCCTAGCTTTTCGAGCCCAAGCCCTTCAATATTCGCAACAACCCCGGCGGCGGATACCACCGCATCCGCCGTGATTTTTTCTGTTTTTCCACCCGGCATTTCCAGCTGCGCGGTCACCTTGGATTTCGCTTTGGTCACTCCGGAAACTTTGGCACCCGTGACAAACGCAACACCCTTATTTTCCAATCTCTTTTGCACAACCGCAGAAATCTCGGGATCTTCAAGTGGCATAATCGTGTCCAGCGCTTCAACAAGCGTAACCTTTACACCCATGGCCGAATAAAAGCTGGCAAACTCGATACCAATCGCTCCGGAGCCGACGATGACGAGGCTGGTGGGCACATGTGGAGGATACATGGCCTCAAAATAGGTCCAGACTTTGTCACCGTCAGGCTCGAGCCCGGCAAGAACGCGCGGCCGCGCGCCTGTTGCCAGAATGATGTGTTTTGCGGAATAGGTCCCTACCCCTTTCGTACCTTTTGGCACGGGGTGTTGCGGCAGCATGGGAGGTTTTCGCGTGGCTGCCACGGAAATCTGGCCGCGCCCTGTCAAGGTTGCCTCGCCCCAAATCACATCAACTTTGTTCTTCTTAAGCAAAAATCCGATACCCGCGTTCAGCTGACCGCTGACCTTGCGCGACCGTGCGACAATTGCGGGCACGTCGGGTTTGGCGCCGCTTGTGCCAAAGATACCGAACTCTTCTGCATGCGACACTGTCTCGGCGACTTTCGCAGAATGCAGCAGCGCCTTCGTCGGAATGCATCCCCAGTTGAGGCAGATGCCACCCAAGTGCTCGCGCTCGACAATCGCTGTTTTAAGCCCGAGCTGGGCCGCACGAATTGCGGCTACATATCCGCCGGGACCGGCCCCGACTACAATTACGTCATAGGTGCTCATCACGCCCTCTTCGTTTTGATCCGCGCGAGGGCGGTCTGTGCGACGGCCTCTGCCGTGATACCAAAGTGTTGATAGAGTTCGCTTGCAGGGGCAGACGCCCCGTAGCCTGTCATTCCGACGAAACCGCCAGCCAATCCAATAATCCCGTCCCAACCGAACCTAAGGGCCGCTTCCACTGCTACTCTGGGCGCTTCAATGGGCCCCAAAACCGACTGCTGATAAGCTTCGCTTTGCTGGGCAAACAGTTCAAAGCTTGGCAAGGATACGACGGCGGCATTGATGCCCCCTTGCGCCAAAATTTCTGCCGCTTCGACGGCAAGAGAAAGCTCGCTTCCTGTGCCAATGAGGGTCACGTCTCGCGCGCCATCGGTTGCTTCATGGAGGACATATCCGCCCCTATCCACGCCTGAGCCCGCAGTGGATTCACCGCGCAATACTGGCACTGCCTGGCGCGAAAGAACGATGGCGGACGGACCGTTTTGTGTGAGCGCCGACAACCATGTTTCCGCAACCTCGACTGGATCTCCGGGGCGGTAAACTGTCATCCCAGGCAAGGCACGAAGTTGCGCCAAGCTCTCCACGGGTTGGTGGGTTGGGCCGTCTTCGCCAAGGCCGATAGAATCATGCGTAAGAACATAAATGACTTTGGTTCCCATAAGGGCCGAAAGCCGCATCGCTCCAAGCATATACCCTTGAAAAACGAGAAATGTTCCGGAGTAAGGCACATATCCGCCATGAAGGGCCATGCCATTCAAACAAGCCGCCATCCCGTGCTCTCTCACCCCGTAGTGTATGAACCGGCCAGTGAGATTATCAGGTGTCAGCGTGTCCGTGCTTGGGGTTCGGGTATTAACCGACCCCGTCAAATCGGCAGAGCCGCCTATCAAAGCTGGAAGCTTTTCCGTCAGGGCATCGAGAACCTTCCCTGACGCGACACGCGTGGCCATCGCAGAGCCGTCTTTGACAAAACCGCTCGCAACCGCTTGGGCAACCGCGAATGCACCTTCGGCGGAATTCCCGTTCAAATGGTCTTTGAACACTGCTTGCTGCCAAGACGGAAGTGCTGCGACACGGTTTTCCCATGCAAGGAATTCCCCCGCCGATCGCAGCCCTGCCAGCTTCCACTGCCGCGATATTTTCTTTGGGATTTCAAAGGGCTCATATGGCCAGTCCAAGTTGGCTCTTGCCGTAGCAATCGCCTCAGAACCCAAAGGAGAGCCATGACACTTCGCAGTCCCTTCCTTATCGCCTGCACCAAACCCAATTCGAGTTTTAAACGCGATCAGAGTCGGTTTATCGGAGGCCTCAGCCTTCGCCAAAGCTTCGCGGATGGACGCATGATCATGGCCATCGGCAAACTGCGTTGCCCATCCGGCCGCCTCGAAACGTTTGAGTTGATCGTCTCGGGTTGTCAGCGATGTATCGCCATCAATCGTGATCTCATTGTCGTCAAACAAAATGGTCAGTTTGCTGAGCTTCAGATGACCGGCCAGAGTGATTGCTTCCTGGCTGATACCTTCCATCAGGCATCCATCGCCCGCAATCACCCAAGTTCTGTGATCAGCGACCTCGGCTCCGAACCGCGCTTGGTCCATCGCTTCGGCCAGCGCCATGCCTACGGCAGTTGCTACACCTTGTCCGAGCGGTCCCGTAGTCGTTTCGATGCCTGCTCCGTGCCCATATTCTGGGTGCCCTGCAGCGGCGGAACCAAGCTGCCGGAAGTTTCGGAGCGTGTCGATGGTCCAGCCCGGGTACCCGAGAAGGAAGAGCGACGCGTAAAGGAGCATTGACCCGTGGCCGGCTGAAAGGATGACCCGATCCCTGTCCGGCCAATCCGGCTCCAACGGATTGAATTTCGCGACTTCGGTGAAGAGAACTGTTGCGACATCTGCAAATCCCATTGGCATTCCGGGGTGGCCGGATTTGGCTTGTTCAACCGCATCCATTGACAGTGCACGAATAGCATTCGCCATTGCGCGCTGATCGACTTCGTTGGTGTTATCCAGCATTTTATGCAGCACCTTCTGGCGTGTAGCCCGAGATGACTTCGCTCAAGCGCGCCAGGAATTGCGCCGCCAAAGCGCCATCAACCGCTCGGTGATCTGCAGACAAGGCGAGAGACATAATCTGGCGCACGTGAATGCCACCACGATAAGGCCGAACTTGATCTGTCGTGCGTCCAACGCCCAAAATCGCTGCTTCTGGTGGGTTGATAATCGGCAAAACATCAACGCCAAACATGCCGACATTAGAAATCGAGAACGTCCCGGCCGCCTTGGAGGCACTGATGCCGCGCCGCGCGGAGTCGGCGAGTTTTTTGCTCTGTTGTGCGATCTGCAATAGATCGAGCTTGTCTGCATTTGCGACCACGGGAACCATCAATCCATCGGTTACAGACACAGCCACGCCAACATTAATGTCACCCTTTTGGATCACCGAATTTGGCGTCACATGCGCATTCATCGCTGGATATTCCATCAAGGTCAGTGCAGCGCAGCGCACCAAAATGTCGTTGATCGTCACCTTTAGCCCGGTTTTTTCGTTGAATGCTTTGCGTGCGGTTAAGGTCTCGGTCACATCGACTTCCGTTTGCAAATAGAAGTGCGGTACGTTTTGCTTGGACGCAACGAGGCGATCCGCAATAATCTGGCGCATCCGGCTATGAGGTATTTCTTGGTCCGTGCGCTCCATCGGGGGCACAGAAATAGGCGCAAGAGATACCGCAGCGGGGGCGGAAGAAACCGGTTCAACTACTGTCGCCTCAGATGGGGCCCTCGCAGCTTCGACATCGCGTTTGACAATGGCCCCACGCGGACCTGTGCCGGTAACAGAGGCAATATCGACCCCCTTCATTTCGGCAATACGCCGCGCCAATGGTGAAGAGCGAAGCTTACCGCTTGGCGCGGTCTCGGCGGCAATAGCACCTGCTGGTGCAGCAGCCGCCAGTACTGGCGCGGCCTCTTCTTTTGTCTTGCCTTCTTCTACGGCTTCACCTTCGGCCCCAACGTAAATCAAAGGCTCGAGCACAGTGCCCCAATCGCCCACATCGTAGCAGATCTTGAGCACTGTTCCTTCTTCAAACGCCTCAACTTCGAAGGCCGCTTTTTCACTTTCAACTGCCGCGACAATGTCCCCTTTTTTGACTTTGTCACCGACCTTTACGTTGATTTCGAGAATTTTACCTTCGGTCAGATCTTGTCCGACTTGGGGCACCAAAATTGGTTTAGCCATATTCTTAGCCTCTATGTTTTAGGCCGCGTCCAGCACGCCATTACGTTCGAGCGTCTGGGCGACAAAATCTATTGTTTTGCGGGTCGCTGCGGCAAATTCGGTCGCCGTGGCAGTGAAGGCTCCGAAGGAGACGAATTCGGCGGGTTCCATACCCCCAAAGTCGTAGGCCTTACGGAAATAGGGAAGCTGTCGAAGCTTCTCGATCAGCGCTTCCGGGGCATCGCGATCAATCGCGCCTGTGCAGAAATCAGGAAGCCGATCTTCGGCCTTCATCAGCTGAGCGATATAGGAAGGCGGACATGTATAGACGACATCCGAACCCGCAATTTCCGAGATGTGCAATGAGCTGGCAGTGCCGCCCTCGCCCTCATCAACCACGCGCATTGAACATTGCAGCATCTTTGAGGGATGTCCGATCTGCTTGCCGTAGCGATAGGCGCGCTTGAGCACGGCCATTTCGCACAACGTAATCTCTTCATTGGACAAAATTATCCCGCGGGCTTCTGCTTCGCTGCGCAGATCCCCAATGTTGCCCATCCGCGAGCTCATATGGGTAATCACAGAGCGCCAGCGCGACAGGTCAACACCAGCAGCTTTGGCGCGATCCAACCCGCGGCTCACCGCACTCATGCAATGCACATATTGCGCCACAGTGAAGGAGGTTGTGTTGTTTGTGGAAATGCCTCGTGCCGTCAATTCCTCTATAACATCATAGCCTTCTTTGGATCCGGGGATCTTGACCATGACGTTAAGCGCCTGTTCAAATATCTCCAGACCCTGGCGCAGCATACCGTCAAAATCACGCACGAAACGCGGATCAACTTGCCCCGACAGGAAGCCATATTTGCCGCCGCTTTTCTCCCAAACAGGAAGTACAAGTGCCGCGCTCTCGCGCACCACGTCCAGATAGACCTGCCAATACACATCTTCGAGTGTTGGCTTATCGAGCCGGTCCGCTGCCGCAAGAATACGTGTCTCCCAAAGCTCAGGATCATTTTGCAAAGCTTGCAAGCTGAGCGGCGGATTTGTTGTAACCCCCCGGAATCCCATCTCGCCAGTTTTAGCGGCGCTTTCAGCATCACACAGACGGGTTAGCTGCGCATCCCAATCGGCGCGTTTACCGTCCGGGGCACCCGCCAGTGTTTCCTCTTTCCACTTGGCATAGACAAGCGGCGAGCTGTCCCACCAGATCTCACAATTGGGGTTGGTCGCGGCGAGTTTTTCTAAGACATGCTGTGACATGGCATTCACTGCGCGGCCAGAAGGGAGCCGTCGTGAAGCACAGAGCGAACGGCATCGATGACATCGTCTTTCTGTGGCACGGAGGCTTTCTCCAGCTCCAAATTGAATGGAATTGGCGTGTTCAGGCCGGCAACGATTTGTACCGGCGCGTCAAGCTCGTAAAAAAGCTGCTCTTGGATGAGAGACGCGATATCGGAGGCAACACCGCCTCGGCGCACCGCTTCTTGAACGATGACGACCCGGTTGGTTTTCGCGACCGAGCGGAAGATTGTTTCGGTGTCGAGTGGCGTCAATGTGCGTGGATCGATCACTTCGGCCGAGATACCCTGCGCGGCCAATTCCTCGGCTGCTTCGAGCGTCCGCGGCACCATGTTAGACCAGGCGATCAAGGTCACATCTGAGCCTTCCCGCTTCACATCTGCTTTGCCAAACTCAATGACATACTCTTCTTCAGGCACGTGGCCTTTGGTCATGTAAAGATGCTTATGCTCGAGAAACATCACCGGATCGTCCTGGCGAAGCGCGTATTTGAGCAGGCCCTTAGCGTCGTAAGGAGTTGAAGGCATAACGACTTTTAGGCCCGGAATGTGGTAAAACAACGCCTCCAAGGACTGGCTGTGCTGCGCCGCGACACCGCCGCCTGTGCCGCCTTGCGTCCTCATGATGAATGGCACCCGGCCATTCCCGCCCGTCATCAGACGGAACTTTGCGGCTTGGTTCACGATCATTTCCATGCCGAGCATGGCAAAATCAACATATAGGATTTCGACAATCGGACGGGCCCCAGCAATCGCGGCACCAACGCCGACGCCGATCATCCCGGCTTCTGCAATGGGCGTGTCGCGGACGCGTCCAGCACCGTATTTGTCCAAAAGCCCTTCAGTTACTTTGTATGAGCCACCGCGCTCGGCGATGCCTTCACCGATGATAAAGATTGTTTCATCCCGGCCCATTTCTTCTTCCAAAGCTTCGCGAAGGCCATCGCGGTACATGATCTCACGATCAGACATGTTCTTTCCTCCCAGCCAGATTAGTAATCGGCAACAAATTCTCGAAATTCTTCTGGCGTTACCTCGCCAGCATTCTCCGCTGCTGTGACCGCATCCTCGTATTCCTTAACGATGCTGTCCTCGATGGCCTTGATGTCCTCCTCAGACAGGTCGGTCATCTCCAGAAGGCTGTCACGGGCACGGTTCACTGGATCGCGCTCGGCGTAATATTTCTTTTTATCCTCGGGCATATACGTGCCAGGATCATTCACGTGGTGCCCGGTATGGCGGAAAGTCACGGCCTCAATCAGAACCGGTCCCTCGCCCTTACGGCACATTTCAACCGCTTTCTTTGTCAGATCATGAACGGCAAGCGGATCATTCCCATCAACCTGGAATGACGGCACGCCAATCGCTTCCCCGCGTTTATAAAGATCGGTTTCGCGGGTGGATTCACCGATGGGCGTCGACACCGCATATTGGTTATTCTCAATCACCAAAACAAAGTTGAGATCCCAGATCGCAGCCAGGTTCAGTGATTCAAGCAATGTCCCATTGTTGGATGCACCGTCAGATGAGAACGTCACCGTAACCGCATCATTGCCTTTGATCTGATTGGCAAGAGCCGCTCCAACACCAAGCGGTGTCCCTGCCCCCACGATCCCGTTCGCTCCAAGATTGCCTTTAGAGATGTCGGCGATATGCATCGAGCCACCATAGCCTCGGCAATACCCGGTTTCTTTTTGCAGCAGCTCGGCAACCATTCGCCCGACATCTGCGCCCTGTGCGATGCAGTGACCATGCCCACGGTGCGTTGATGCAATGTAATCCCCTTCTGCAAGCGCCGCACAGACACCCGAAGCGATACCCTCTTGACCAAGATACGGGTGGAAATAGCCGCGGATCAAACCACGCCGATAAAGTTTGATGCCCTCAGATTCAAAAACTCGAATCTTGTACGCGCTCTCAAAAATTTTTTTCAGAAGCTCTTTGTCACGAGCATTCCCACCATTGCCAGGCTTGGCCATCCCAAAACCTCCCGTTTCCTAAATATTTGCGTCAATTTTCAGAATTTGCAGCGCCGCTGTGTCTGCGCCCCTCCGTCAGAATCTTGTATAGATTCTTCCCCACCTTCTGTCGAGGAAAATTTTCTTCATAAAATGTTTTGACCACCTAGGGGTGCTCATCGCAACCCCCTACCCGCGCCAAAATGCTTTATTTTCTTGTGATCAAGAGCAGTTTCTGCAAAGATTGTCGTATGTAGTAAATTTTCATCCGCATCCGTTCGCGGAACCGTTCGATGAAGTGGGATTGGAGAAACATGGCTAATAACGAGACTCAGCTCCGCCAAACCCTGACCGAAAGAATTCAGGCGCATTACGGCCAATTGAAGAATGCAGAACGCAAGGTCGCGGACTATCTATTAAAGAACCCTGATCAGCTGCTTGAAAGCTCCATTACGACTTTCTCGCGTGAACTTGGCGTGAGCGAGGCGACGATTAGCAGGTTCTCAAAAGCAATCGGCTATGAGGGTTTCCCATCGTTAAAATTATCGATTGCCTCCCATGCCACACGGACACCCGCGCTGCCAAATATTCCAACCGAGCTCAGCGAAGATGACAGCATCGGCGAGATGGGAGGCAAGCTTCTCTCGACCCTCACATTTTCCATTCAGATGACAGCCAATGGCGTCGATGCGGAGGCATTAGAGACAGCAGCAAGCCTTCTCAGCGGTGCCAATAGGCTAATTTTTGTTGGCGTTGGGGGCGCCGCTTCTATCTGTGTTGAAGCTATGCACTTGTTTATAAAAGCTGGCCGTCAAGCGGAGGCGGTTTCCGATGGATATACGCAAGTTGCCGTCGCCACCGCGCTAAAAGAGGGCGATGTTATGGTCGGAGTATCTCACACCGGGCAAACACGCTCGGTCGCCCGTGCCCTTTCGATCGCGACAAGCAATGGAGCAGAAACAATCGCAATAACTTCGGAGGCGAAATCTGAAGTGGCGAAATCGGCGGGCAACGTTCTGACTACATGGAACAGTCAAACAACGGATATGCCCCTGTTCGGCGACTTTCTTGAAGGTCGGATGTCACAACTATTTCTTGTTGATCTGCTCTACCTGAGCACCGTGTTCAAATCTGCAAACGCCGAGAAAGACAATCTTCTAACGACAGGCGACGCTCTGAAACGTTACTACGGCATCGCCTAAGGACAAGACTATGACATTGAGACCTGCCCCAAACCATCTTCTGGATATGGACGGCGTTCTGGTGCGCGGACGCGAACCAATCGCCGGATCCGTCGAATATTTGAAGATGCTGAACGACAAGAAAATTCCTTTCATGGTGCTGACGAACAATTCACGACTGGCACCTGAGCTGCATTCTGATCGTCTAAATGAGTTAGGTTTCCCGGTGTCTGCGGACAACATCTACACCTCGGCCTTGGCCACCGCGCGTTTTCTACATAACCAAAAACCGGGGGCCACTTGCTTTGCGGTTGGAGATGACGGGCTTCATATCGCGCTCGTTGAGGCGGGATGTGTCCTTACGAATGAAAACCCAGATTTTGTCGTAATTGGCGAGAGCCTCGAATACAATCACGCGGACCTTGCGCGCGGTGCGCATCTGGTGGATGAGGGCGCCCGTTTTATTGGCACTAATCCTGATGTGAACGGGCCAGTTGAAATTGGCCGCCATCCGGCATGCGGTGCAGCTTGCGCGATGATTGCGGCCTCGACCGAAAAACAGCCCTATTTCCTTGGAAAACCGAACCCCCTGATGATGCGCGGCGCGCTTGAACGTCTTGGCGCGCGGGCCGCTGACGCTGTTATGGTTGGCGACCGGATGGACACAGATGTTCTTGCAGGGATGGAGCTCGGGCTTGAAACAACGCTTGTTCTTACAGGCAGCTCTAGTGCCGATGACGTTGAAAAATTCCCGTTTCGCCCAGACCGGGTTATCGCTCGGCTAAGCGATCTGGCATTCCATTTTGAGTTTTAAGTGACAGGTGT
>SPJK01095336.1_pt1 | contig 13404 bp, 8 predicted proteins | sample 3741771 | NCBI WGS metagenome assembly SPJK01 (sample SAMN10925997, study PRJNA522277) | cold seep metagenome | isolation source: Elba SIP-enriched marine methane seep metagenome, extraction at timepoint T2 | place: Italy: coast of Elba, Mediterranean Sea | reverse complement strand
GGCAGGTGCTAGATTCAATGCCACGATATAACCATTGCCCAAATCGTTGGTCAATAAATCAGCGGCTTTCAATTGCGCTTCGATACTATTAAAACGAATCAATAATTGATCGTTTTCAAATTCCTGCGCTTTCACATCGATACCGGCAGACTTCAGACTGCGCTCTATTTCAGAAATTTTGTCCTGATCTAGCTCGGTATTGCGTGTCGATGAGATTTGCACCGACGGGTCATCGCCGTATAAATTAGGCAATGCATAAATAATCCCGATCAATAAAACGATCAGGATTAAAATATTTTTCCATATTGGGAAACGGTTTTGCATTTTTATTCCAAGGTGTTGGCCGTTATACTCTGATATCAAACCCTACCGGGTTTGCAAATGAAAACGATTATTTAGTTTTTAATTTCCTGGACTGAACTTTATAGGTTCCTTTTGGCATCATCGATCCAATCGCGCTACGCTGAACCTGAATCACCATATTGTCCGCCACTTCCAGCTGAACGAAATTCTCATCCAAGTCGACAACCTTTCCTAATACGCCACCGCTGGTCACCACTTCCGTACCTTTAGACAGAGTCTCCAGCATTTTTTTATGTTCTTTAGTACGTTTGGATTGCGGACGTAAAAAAATCACATAAAAAAAGATCAAAATACCCAACGGAAATAATAATCCCGCCATTCCAGGCTCTTGTGCGGCTGGTGCAGCCTGAGCCATTGCATCAGAAATAAAAAAACTCATAGTCAATTCCCAAATTATAATGTTATTATCAAAATCCGCCCATTATGACATATCTGGCACAAATTTGCCTCGTAGATGATAAAATTGCTTGACAAAATTTTCCAATTCGCCAGCCTCGATTGCATCTCGCAATGATTGCATCAACTCTAAATAATAATGGAGATTATGTATGGTATTTAAACGGGCGCCTAAAATTTCATGGCATTTATCCAAATGCCGCAGATACGACCTGGAATAATTCAAGCAGGTATAACAACCACATTGATCATCCAAAGGACCGGTGTCATACTGATGCTGACTATTGCGAATTTTAATCACCCCGTAATGGGTAAATAAATGTCCGTTGCGGGCATTACGGGTTGGCATCACGCAATCAAACATATCAATCCCTCGCCGAACCGATTCTACCAGATCCTCCGGGGTACCCACGCCCATCAGATAACGCGGTTTATACTGCGGTAAATGTGGATGTACATCATCCAAAACCTGCATCATTTCATCTTTAGGCTCGCCAACCGACAAACCGCCGATTGCGTAACCATCAAAGCCTATATCTACTAATCCTGCCACCGATTCCTGGCGCAATGTTTCATACATACCACCCTGTACGATGCCAAATAAAGCCGCCGGATTATCGCCATGCGCCTGCTTGCTACGTTGTGCCCAGCGCAACGACAAGCGCATCGAATCAGCCGCCTCCTGATAACTGGCCGGATATGGTGTGCATTCATCAAAAATCATCACAATATCAGACCCCAGATCGCGCTGCACCGCCATCGATTCCTCCGGGCCCATAAAAATCGGACTGCCATTGATTGGTGATTTAAAGGTCACGCCCTCCTCGGTAATCTTGCGCAAATCCCCCAGACTGAACACTTGAAAGCCACCGGAATCAGTCAGAATCGGCCCCTGCCAGTGCATATAATCATGCAAATCACCATGCAAACGCATAATTTCCATGCCCGGCCTGAGTAATAAATGAAAGGTATTGCCTAAGATAATCTCAGCGCCGATACCGGTTAACTCTTCAGGCGTCATCGCCTTGACCGTGCCATACGTACCGACCGGCATAAACACCGGCGTTTGCACCGTGCCACGGGCAAATTTTAATTGCCCCCGCCGCGCATACCCATCGGTCTTGATTAAGTTAAATTCCATGAATAAATTTCTGATCCGTACGCAAAATTGCTCTATTCTATTGTCGAATCAGATATTTGCAACAATTATTTTTGAAGGCCCTATGATTTACAAGCACTTTTTACTATTTAGCCTATCAAACTGGATCAAGTGACTTATGGGACGTAAACAATCATTGGCGGGAAACAGTTATATCATTGCCTCTAATGCGCTTCGTGCCTCATCGCATCCTACGATTTACTATTGTTAGAGTTTAAAGGCAAAAAAGGCACCGAGCCCAGGTGGCGTTTTAAACCTTCTTCATTCCTGATTTAGCGTTCTCAAAATCGGCGTTGCCAAATGCCTCTTTCCCTACCTTTTAAACGGCTGCCTGAAATCCGTTCACTTTTGTTAATATTTCGAGAAAAATTTCCTTTCAATAAAACCAAGCTCTTTTCTGGTCAAATTACAATGAACAGAAGCTAACAGGTTGCAAAGAAATTGACAGTCTTGAAGAAACTTTTTCTAATAGTCTTCGTCTTGTTCAAAATCAAACTAATTACCATATAACTGAGGGTACTTGGGGCAAACCCACTGGCGCACTTAGAATGCTTGAAGACAGCATTGCTCAAACTCATCGTGATGGAACTCAATATAAGATCAATCAAGCGAAGATAGTTTATAATAAATGCATTGGCTGTAGGAACATGCTGAGGATCAACACTCCCCACCCAACTCAATTTTACTCAACAAGTTACCACTTTGGAAAGGTCTGTTGACGGTAAAAGTTTCAGTTGTAATGACGTCAGATTCTCATAAGGTCCATGTAATGACAATAACAACTGGGGGGTTTCACAACCTGGTTCAAACGGTCAGTCAGGAGCCCATCTCGATCTAAATTGTACCAAATCAAGTGGTTCCAATTGCAAACTCAGGTTCACAGCCACTGGTGATTCCGATAAATTTGAAGTGGGTGCGGTATGTAATTAACCAGCCTTTGTAACTTACATCAAAGCATTTGCTTTGATAATGCATGTGCTGATGGGGGTGAGTAGTTACAAATATTCAAAGTTTTCAAAACCCAGTCGGTCACACCCCGATTTCGTCCCCCGAGATCCAATTGCCTGGGTATTTCAAAGCCATCATTGTCCTGGTCCCGTGAAGCATAACCGGGGAAATCTTCTTTGAACTGGTCAACCCGCGTCCATAAACGAATGCCGTTTTCGAATTCCAACAGCATGACATCCTGATCGCTAACATACGCCTAAATTTTGCAATAATAACGTAAAATTTGAAATAAATTTATTGGGGTTAAGGTTTTCAGTTCATAACGGTAATAATATTCATTATTTGAATTTCAATTGTTTAGTTTTTACGTTTGCTACGACTTATTATGTTAAAGTTTATATAACTACTCTTCGTATGTTCCAGGAATTATTGTTGGTATGGCAACTTCATTAACTATCGCCGGAAGGACCGGTTTATATTTGACAGTATTTATTTGCGGCGCTTCGGTTATGGTCGTCGAATTGCTTGGCACTAGGTTAATCGCACCTTTTTATGGTGCCAGCTTGTATGTCTGGACATCGTTGATTTCAGTAGCCATGATTGCCTTGTCAATTGGCTATTTCATCGGCGGTTTATGGGCTGATCGTGCGCAACGTACCGGGCTATCTTTAATCATTGCCAGTGCAGCGATGTTGATTTTGCTGATCCCTATATTAACACGGCCGATTCTGTTATCAACCGACCCGCTGGGATTAAGAGCCGGGGCATTCGTTAGCGCTTTAGTGCTATTTTTACCGTGTTTGACCTTCTTAGGCATGGTCAGCCCTTTTACTATCAAGATGGCCACCACCCATCTTGACGGTGTCGGTTCCAGCGCCGGTAAAATTTATGCTGTCAGCACTATAGGCAGTGTGATCGGCACTTTAGGTTTAGGTTTTTTTCTGTTTCCTAAACTGGGTTCACATGAAATTTTGATTAGCACCGGTTGCACCTTGTTATTAATCGCTTTATTAATTTCTATCTATGAAAAGCTTTATTTATCGATGCCGTGGTCGCTTATAATCACCCTGTCTATTACCGCAATCAGTTTAATCCTGTTACCTTCGATTGTCTCGGCGGGACAAAGTTATCAGCAGCTTAATGCGTTTAAAATCCGCTCTGAACAAGAAAGTCTGTATGGATGGGTGCGGGTCATTGATCAGCCTGAACAAAATTTGCGTTTTATGACTTCCGATGCCTCGATGATCGGCGCTTCCACAATCGACACCGAACAAAGTTTATTGAGTTATCAGACTATCGTCAGCATGATCCCTTCTTTGTCACCGGGAATGCAGCGTGGCCTGATTATCGGCCTGGGTGCCGGACATATGTCAAAAACGTTATGGGATCGCTACGGCATGATCACCGATACCTTGGAAATCGATCCTGCTGTTGCAGAAGCGGCAGTTGATTATTTTGATTATCAAGCTACAGGACAAGCTATGGTGGCCGATGCACGTTATCAAATTCGGCATTTAACCGGGCCTTACGATTTAATCATTCATGATTGTTTTACCGGCGGTACTGAACCTGCCCATTTATTGACCGTAGAAACCCTGCGGCAGTTAGACGATTTGCTGTCGGAGCGGGGTATCTTGGCGATTAATTTTGTGGCTTTTTATGAAAACGGAAATAACAAGGCATTAGCATCGGTAGCTAAAACCATCGCTGAAGTTTTTCCTTATCAATCGCTGTTTATATCCGAGCCGGACGATGATTTCAATGATTTTATCTTTTTGGCCTCTCATAACAGTATCGACATTGATTCGGAAAGTTTAAACACGACTCAAAGCCAGTGGCTCACCCAACGCATGCTGCAAGTGAACCTTAATCAAGGTGATCTATTGACCGATAATCTCAATCCTTTGGAGCATTTACAGATTAAAAAATCTGAACATTATCGAGCTATGCTGGTTGAATTGTTTGGTAATGAGATTTTGATTCGTTAAGCTGTTCATTTTTAAGTATCTGTATGCATCCCCACGGAGGGCCTTGGGGACGAGAATAACCTTCCAACACGACTGTGGAAACAAAAGCTCGTTTACACGTCATACCAGCACATGCCGGTATCCAGGGACGCTGGGAGGACTGTCATGATTTTAAAACTTCCTGGATTCCGGCTAAAAGCATGCCGGAATGACGTTGGTTTAATTAATAAGTTTACTTATATCGTTTATAAATAGTTCATTTGCAAAATCCAGCCCATCTGACGGCATCGTAGTGGATCAGGGAAATTTGGTAAGTCATTATGACTTGATACCCGAAATGGGAATGAATTCGCAGCTACATGCGATATAACTTGATAAACGGACCTTGATCATTTAATCAACCTACTGTTTGATGTTTTAACCTTGTCACAGCTTGCAGCACCAATGACAATAACACCGGCATAAAAAACAATGTAACCAAGGTCGAAAAGAAAATGCCGAACAATACAATGATGCCGATACCACGATACAGTTCGGTACCTGCTCCTGGCAGGAAAACCAACGGCGATAAACCCAGCACGGTGGTAACACTGGACATCAGTATTGGCCTCATCCGGGTACGCAAACCGGCTAAGATAGCCTGATTTGGGGGTAATTGGCGCTCCTGTATTTCCTGTAACGCCCGTTCTACAATCAGAATCGGGTTATTGACTACCGTGCCGATCAATACTAAAAAGCCCAGCATGGTCAGCATATCAAAAGCCTGAGAAGTTTCAGTTAAACCGAATAAACCGGCATGCTGTCCCGCTTGATTAAACAACCATAAACCCGCTATACCGCCACTGATACCTAACGGCACCGTAGTCATGATAATCAACGGGTATCCCCAATGCTTAAAGATTGCCACCATCAATAAATACGAAATAAGTACCGCAACGATAAAGTTATCTGCCAAAGCCTTCCGGGTCGCCTCCAGCCGATCACTGGCACCGCTGATTTTTAGGTTCACGCCAGGAGGAATTTCGCCTCTCATCTGCATGGCCTCAATGAGCTCTTTTTTGACAATTTCAACAGCAGTTTCCAGAGCAATATCCCGCGGAGGCACAATAGACAGGGTCACGGTACGATCACCATTCACCCGCCGGATAGTCTCGGTACTGACAGTTTCCACAATGTCTGCTACGCTGCTGAGCGGCACCAGTTCGCCTTGCGGAGTATACAGCATTAACTGGCGTATTGATTCTGGATTAAAACGCTTATCTTTTTTACCGTATAAAAACATATCAATTTTTTTATCGTCGATATAAAATTCATCAACAAACGCACCATCGGTAAATGCCCAGACCAGATATCCTAACTGTTCTGCATTGAGTCCCAGCTTGGAAGCGTGATCCCATTTCGGTCTGACTTCTAGCAACGGTTGACCCAGAGTTAAATTCGAAGGCTGTGGTCGCACCTGTGGCTGATCGAAAACTTGCTTGGCTTGCAAAAAAACATGTAAGCCAGTTTCAAACAACGGTGCTAGCTCCGGACCGGAGATATCCAGATTGATACTGCGGGTTCCTCCTAGATTACTGGCAAAGATCGAACCCCTTGAGGAAAACGAGATCATGCCAGGAATTTGCGCCAGTTTCTCAGATAGCAAAGTAATGAATGAATCGATTTGATCCCGGGCTTTGGTTTCTATGATAAATAGAATGGATTGCGGGTTTGCATAGGTGACAACAAAGTTAAGCGCCGGGACCTGCGTTTCTCCACGTTCAAACTGCTCCGGTTGATCGTCCAGAAAAGGCATCAAAAACGGGTGCATGGATTCGACCACCGATAACACTTCCGGCAGGTTATAACCCGGCGGCGCAAACATGAACGAAAAGGTTTTCGCCTCCTCCCCTTCCGGTAAATATTCCGCTTTTGGCATCAAACCAAAAATGATGCCGGAACTCAGGGCCAATACAAAACCCAAAACGCTGAGTTTGCGCAGTGTCGAGTCCAGCAGCCAACCGATCAATGCAACGACTTTTTCAGTCAGCATTGCCAAGCGCCCGTGAGTAACCCGGTTGTTGCGATTAAGCAGCTTTTCATGTCGGTGCAGGAAATGGCTGCAGGCGGCGGGCACCACGGTTATTGCCACCAGCATGGAAATCAGGATGGATGCCGAAATGGCGATGGCAATATCCGAATACAACTGCCCTGCCTCCTGGGTGACATAAATCACCGGTATAAACACAAAAACCGTGGTCAGCGTCGATGCCAATACCGCTGACCAGACTTCCCGTACGCCATCCAGCGATGCCTGCTGCGGTGATTTACCCATATCCAGATGCCGATAGATATTTTCCAGCACTACAATTGAATTATCCAGAGTCATGCCAATCGAAAATGCTACTCCCGCCAGGGAAATAACATTGATGGTACGCCCCATCATCAACAAGCCTAAAAATGCAGCGATGGTACAGACCGGTATACCGATAGCCCCTAATAAAGTTGCTGAAACAGATCGTAAAAACAAAAATAGCACCATTGACGCTAGTAATGCCCCGATGATCAGGTTCTGACGTACAACCGACACGGCGCTTTTAATATATTGCACATCTTCGCTGGTCAATTCCATTTGCAGGCCATTTTGTTTCAGTAAGCCTGCGTTTAATTCAGCTACCTTCTCCATCACCCCATCCATAATCTCAACCACATTGGCGCCTACTTCCTTGCGAATGCCAACAGTAATGTTGGGTCTGCCGTTAGCAAATGCCTTGACTCGGGGTTCAAAGCGGTCCAATTCAGCATGACCGACATCGCGTAAATACACCGGCGTGTTATCGCGCCGTGCGATAATCATGGCATTAATTTCATCGATGCTTTTAAAGCGCCCCATAGTCCGGATCAGATAACGGCGTTTGCCACTGTCAAGGTCGCCACCGGAGACATCCTGGTTGCGTTGCCTGATTGCCTGTTTTAATTGCTCTAAGCTGATATGCCGTTTGGCTAATTGATCAGGATCGATATAAATTCTTACTTGTCGTTGAGTGCCACCCCAGACATCCGCTTGGGAAACCCCCGGTACCCGTTCAAAAACGGTTTGCACATAGTCGTCGACAAAATCACGCATCAACTCCATATCAACCAGTTTGGGGTTGCCGGGTAATGGCTGCACCCTGAAATACATAAATGCAGTACTAGATATGGAGCTGGTTAAGATACGTGGTTGATCAACATTTTCAGGATAGCCTGGCACTTGGGATAAAGCATTATTAACCCGAATTAATACTTCGTTGATATCGGCGCCGTGAGAGAATTCCAGTTCAATTTCCGCAGAGCCGGTTTTAGCTGTCGAGATAATACGCTCCAGTCCTGGTAATGCGGTCAGAAATTCTTCCTGTTCAATAATGATTTCCTTTTCTACATCCTGAGGCGTTGCTCCCGGCCATTTAGTTCTCACAGAAACAGCCCTGACATCAAGATCCGGAATCATTTGTACCGGCACACGGAATATGGCCAGCAAGCCGAATAAACAGACAATTAGCATGATCACGGTAACGATCACGCCATTTTTTATGACAAATTCAAACATGATCAAAGCCGCTAAAAGATACCCCTGAAGCAAAACACATTCATGGAATCATCCTGACCAACTGTCCGTCTTTTAAGGACTCATTACCTCTCACAACAATTTTATCACCCGGCTTTAGATCACCGGATGTTATTTCGATTCCATTTTCATAAGCTTCTCCGGTTTTAACTATGACTGGATATGCACGCAGTGTTTGACCTGTTTGTTTGATACGCCAGACTTGTGCTGACTGGTTGGTTTTTTTTACTATTGCATCTCTAGGTAAAAGTAAAAACTTATCTGTTCCGGACAACAAGATTTCAATACGCACTGACATGCCGGCAGCCAATTTTTGATCGGTATTATCTATATTGATATGTACAGGAAAGGTATGCGCAGACATCCCCGCTAATGGTATGACCTGTGTGATTTTAGCTGATAAGCTGGTATCAGGTAGTGAATCTGGATAGATGAGTACCTGCGTGTTTGTTGAGACTCTGGAATAATAAACCTGCGGTACCATCGCTTCAACCCGTAAGTGTTCATGATCCATTAATTCCAGTACCGGGTCGCCAACCTGAATCCACTGTCCGGCTTCAACCTGTTTTTCGGTGATGACACCATTATATGGTGCTTGTATATTATGCTCATTCAATAATTCACGTTTGAGTTCGACTTCTGCCTGCAAACGCTTAACCACAGCGGTGTTGATACGAACTTCTGAAACCGCAGTGTCATAGGAGGTTTTAGCTAAATATTGATTTTTGATCAGTTTACCCAATTCGTTCTTTAGACGTTCGCTTTCCTGTAATTGGGCTTTTGCCTCTTCCAGCGCTGCCAATGATTTTTTCAGTTCGTAACCGGCGATAATATCATCGAGTTCAACTAAAATTTGACCGGCTTTAACATAATCACCTGCTTCCACCTGCACAGTTTCGATCATTGCATCCACTTCAGAAGATAGTTTTGATCTGCGCCGGGTTTTCAGAACACCTGTCAAAGGTAATTTTAATTGTTGTTGACCGGCTGTTTTCACATCAATGACTTTAACCGGAACACTGCTTTCAGCCGTGCTTTGACTACAATAAATCAAAACCGAAAAAAACAATATAAATGACTTCAAAACTATCCTATTCCTCACTTGGATACAATAAAATTACTTAATTCCTACAATACTGTTATTTAACACATAGCACATAAATAACCGTAACAGTATAATCAAAAGCTCTGGGATGCGCACAAACAATAACTACAAAAAACAAATAATGAGGTTGAAAAATGCAGTCATCAATCGTTGAAATTTTGATATTAGCAGTCGGCATTGTATTTCTGATTCATTGGATAAGATCATGGCAGTTTATGCGCAAAACTCTGATGTCCTTAAAGGTTTTATCACTACTTCCTCAATATGAAAGTCAAACGACGAAACCAACGCTAAGCATTATCGTTCCAGCCTGTAATGAAGCGGAAAGTCTGAAAGTTTCAGTTCCGCTAATATTAGCGCAAACCTACCCTTCTCTGGAAATCATACTTATCAATGACCGGTCCGATGATGATACCGGAAGCGTTATCGATGCATTTAAGGACCAGGATTCACGTGTCAAATGTATACACATCGAGCATTTACCGGATGGCTGGCTTGGCAAAGTCAATGCATTGCAAAAAGGAGTGGAAGCGGCTAGTGGCGAGTACTATTTATTCACTGATGCCGATATCGAATTTTCTGAATCAGCCTTTTCTTCCGCAATCGCCTATGCAGAGCAGCAACAAGCTGATCATGTGGTGGTTTTTCCTTTCAACCGGGGACGGCGCAGCTTTTTATTAGGTATTTTCAGCTATGCGTTTGCACAGTTGTTTATTAACAAAACCCGACTGCAGGCTATTACCAATGTTAAAGATAATGGTTTTATTGGCATTGGGGCATTTAATCTGGTCAAAAAATCCGCTTTTTATCAAACGCCCGGATTTGATTGGTTACGAATGGAACCTCTTGACGATCTTGGCTTGGGTTTAATGTTGCATCAATCGGGTTTTCAAAGCCATGTATTAAATGGCTTGGGCTCAGTGGAAATGGACTGGTATCCGACTTTATGGAATATGATAAAAGGACTGGATAAAAATTTTTTCTCCGCCGTAGGCCACTACAACTATTTGAGAGCAATCTGGCAAGCAATCATTTATCTGGGAACAGGTATTGCACCTCTATGTTCCGCATTTTATATAGGCTTCTGGCCGTTATTCTGGATTGCGCTATTATTACAATGTGTGGTACCTGGTATTTTAGGGCTGTTGATTCGCAAACAAACCCGGCAAAATCCATTGATTGGTTTTTTTATACCTTTGGGGTTTGTATTGCTATTTTTTACGTTATTGCGTTCAGCTTGGGTACATTGGGTTAGAAAAGGCATTATCTGGCGAAATACCCCCTACCCTTCTGGGCAACTCAAACAAGGTTTGAAAGTTCGCCTATGAAACATGACATCTCAGAACCGATCTATATTAAGCGGTTTACGTTTGAAACATGGAAATTATTTTATCTTATCGGTATTAATTTTGGATTGACTTCATGGGCAACCGCCCAGGTTCAATTAGAACCCATGGTAGTATCCGCCAATCTGCGTGAGGACCCGGAACTAGAGATACCAATCTCTTTGACCGCCTTCAATAATGAAGATATCAACACCTATGGTTTTTTACAAAGTAGCGATATCGCCCAACAAACCATCAATATGCAATGGCGTAGTCAATTCGGACTTTCATCCCCAAATATCTTCATTCGTGGTATCGGTAACACCTCTTTTCACACCAATGCCATCGGTCCGGTTGCAATCTACAAAGATGGTGTCTATCAGGGCTCAAACATTGTACAGGGTTTTCCATTATTGGATCAGCAACGTGTGGAAGTTTTACGTGGGCCGCAAGGCACTTTATTTGGAAGAAATTCCACCGCAGGCTTAGTGCATTATATCTCCAGAAAACCTGACCCCGAAGATGGCTTTAATGGCCGCATGAAAGCAAGCTATGGGTCATTCGACCAATTAGATATTGAAGCCGCTGTTGGCATTCCACTGGGAGATACCGCAGCAGCAAGATTTTCAGTGGTATCTTTAAACCGTGATGGCGTGTTCGACAATATTAACCCTGATAGCGGAATAGACACAGCAGGCACCATTGAATCGCTGGCTTACCGTGGCATGTTCCGCTGGCAGCCGAACCAATCGGCCGATATATTGCTCAATTTACATGGTGCAGAAAATAATTCCGATGTCAGACCGCGTAAGCAAATCGGGCTAGTATGTCCACCTGGGGCGGAACCCGGACTGGGCAGCGAATGTACCGACATTCTAGGACAAAAAGATAGCCCTAACTATCATGAAAGTCTGGAGAACCTGAATACCTTCAATGATATTGAAACTTACGGTGGTAATCTACAAGCCAGTTTTGATTTCGGCTCGGTAAGACTGATTTCAATCAGTGCTTTTGATACCGCTAAGGTGGTTCGCTGGGTTGATACAGATGAGCAGCCCAGCGCTCAACTGCATACCAGTATGTCTTCCGATATTGATTTCTGGAGCCAGGAACTCAGGTTGGAATCCATTGGCGACAATGACCTACAGTGGATTGCAGGGTTGAATTATTATCAGGACAACTTAAATCAATGGGAAGCATTTGACACCAATGACTTGACCAATGTAGTGGCACCTGGCGGCGCTATTTTCGGCTCTCCTTACCCTGAAGGCATCGCCTCGAATATCGAACAGCAAACCCTTAGTTTCGCTCTGTTTGGAGAACTAAATTACCGATTCCTGGAAAAATGGGCTGTCACAGCCGGTCTACGTTGGACTTATGATCGGCGCAAAGTGGACATCGCTGCCGCGGGATGGAATGCAACGACTACCAAAAACCATTATGTGACGCAAGCCATAGCACAGCAAAATTTTATACCAGGTACACAAACTATCCCATTAACCCGGGTTGAAAACGACTGGAATGATTTCAGCGGCCGTCTGGCTTTGGAATATTCAGTAGACCATGATCAAATGATTTTTGCTAGCGCTTCTCGTGGTTTTAAAGGCGGCGAGTTTAACGGTGGCGCGCTGTTTGATGTCAGCGAAGCAACATTGACCAACCCTGAATATGTCAACAATTTTGAAATCGGCTACAAAGGCCGCTTGCTTGATGGCCGTTTACAATTGAATGCCACAGCATTTTTTTCACTGTTCGAAGATCAACAAGTCTTTGTCAGTACCAACCAAACCCTACAATTACAATCGTTGGTCAATGCCGGCCAATCTGAAATCAAGGGTATTGAATTCGAATCGCAGCTGTTGTTATCTGATGCTTGGTATTTCCGGTTCGGGGCAGCCTATCTGGATGCCCGCTTTACAGAATTCACCGATCCGTTTGACGCTACCGAGGATTTTACCGGGAATCGGCTACCGGATGCGCCAAAGTGGAGTTTAAACGGTTTGGTGCAATATGATTTGCCTATCGAATACGGCATCATCCGGGCGCAAGGTGATTTTTTCTGGAACAGCAAACAGTTTTTTAGCCCCCAAAACGACCCTGTCATTGCTCAGGAAGCCTATGGTATTGTCAATGCGAGAATAGCCTTTCTGGGTCATAATGAAAAGTATCAGATTGCCGTCTGGGTTAAAAATATATTTGATCAGCAATATTTCACCTTTGGCGCGCCTTTACAGGCTTTTGGTTGGAATATTATGGGCGTAGGAGACCCTAGAACCGCCGGGGTCAGCTTATACGTTAATTTTGATTAAACAAGAATACCTTCATACTATTGAATCTTTTGCCTTCCTTAATCAACCAAACATCAAGGTATTGATTTATCATATGTACGGTTCAGTGTGACATATTATTTTCATATAATGACATTAACTGCTGATAACCGGTATCAAATTGAGGAATACATTCCAGGCCCTGTTCAATTAATATCGCGATATGTTGTTTATCTTCTTCATGATCAAAATAATGAATTAATTGTCCAAGCAGCCTGATAAACTGGT
>SPJK01012936.1_pt1 | contig 13406 bp, 8 predicted proteins | sample 3741771 | NCBI WGS metagenome assembly SPJK01 (sample SAMN10925997, study PRJNA522277) | cold seep metagenome | isolation source: Elba SIP-enriched marine methane seep metagenome, extraction at timepoint T2 | place: Italy: coast of Elba, Mediterranean Sea | reverse complement strand
GATTTTGCAAGATGGTGAATATACCGCGACTTTTAGCGAGGGCGGTTTAACCATGTTAGCGTTTAGAACAGCGACTGTCGGTAGCCAAAGCGTATTGCTGGATTATCAATTGGAAACCGATCAATCCGTCGCGCAATCCAATCGTCTATTCGCATTTGCCGAGCAAAACTTCCCTGATTTTTTCAGTCCCGCTAATCAAACCACCATGGACTATGACGGCTTTATTTTTAGGTTCTATTCGAATACTAATAATTATCTGGCGACTAAAGAGGGAAGGGTTTATGTTTTAGGGGATGTGTTTGGCGGTTTGGTTGATGTCGGCGCAGTCACTGATTTTGTGGATTAGCATTGCCTAAAAAGAAGCGTAGGTCGGGCTTTAGCCCGACAATGGGCAATGTTCCCAGCTTAACTTCGCCGCCGCTCGTCACTGTTCAATTTGTAAGGTCATAAACGCGCTTAATTGACGTTGTTTGGCTAAGTGGCGATCAATATCTATGTCATTGAGTTTGACGCCTACCGGCGACAGTTTCTTTTTGACGCAAGATTGTTGATACATATCGCTAAGAAGATATTCGCCTAGTTTGGCTTTATAATGCGCCGGTTCCCAAAACCAACGAAGGAATTTTTTTGCTTCTTTCTTGCTTGGTTTTGGTGAAACGGTATAGTTGGAATAAAGCGCAAAATCCCAAAGCGCAACTTTATTCTGGCCGTATTGCTTTACCACTTGCATTAACCCTTTTTTGAAGGCTTCAAATTCCGGCCAATAACCGGATTTTTCTATCGCTTCGAAATAGCTGTAGTGATATGGGTTAATATAGATTGTCAGTTGAATATTCTGTGCCAGCGCCAATTGTATTGTTCTTTTTAAACCTTCAAACTCAGTAGACCATAGCTTGGCGTCATATACGCTCATGCCGGGTTGTTCGAATCGCTTATTAAGTTCATTCATTTTCTGACGATAAAGCACACGCGGGCCTTCATGACGGATGATATCGAGATAATCTCTTGCAGGATTAAAACCCAAATGCGTCCGGTTAACGCTGTTTACATTTTGTGACAGCAAAGTGGAAACGCTATCGTTCAAGGCGGTTAAGGAAAATAACCCTGCGCTAAAATCCTTGAGTTGATTGTAGCGATAGCTAGAGTTGGAGTTAGATTTTTCATCTACCCGCAATCGATCAAAAAAATCTGAATTGCGTGGTGGCCAATAATTTTTTTTAGGCTGTTCGCGCAATTGTAAAAAATCGACAAAATCAACACCCAATAATATGTTTTCCACCGGACTATCAGAAACGGCATGAAAAAGCGCTCTAATTTGGCCGTAAAAACTCATACCGGGAAACGTTAAGCTATAGATTGTCCCGTAATGGTTCGGCCAACAAGATGATTCCGGGTTAATACCCATCTCCGGGCGAGAGTTGCCGACCACAAGAGTAGTCGGCTTGACGGCAATAGCCTGATAAGGTTTGAATAAAGCTGAGCGGTTGGCGGTAGCTGGTTTCTTATCATTGATACCGCTGATGCGATTGCTTCCATACAGCAGATACGGATCGATAAAATAATTGATGGATGCCAATAAGCCGGTAATGACGATAATGGATAAGCCGTAGATCAAAGCGTATTTTTTGATTGACATGGCAAATTAAAATTGAAAATAAAGAAATTCTGAAACGCGGGTAAGGCCAAAAACTGCAATGACTAAAGCGCAGGCCGAAACCATAGCCCAACAAACGCCGTATCGAAATTTGAGTTTGCCGCTTAATAAGCCTTGATCACATAAAGCATAGGGTGATCTCAGTTGAGCCTCCGGGTGACTATTCATGATTTGTTGGGTGTTTGGCAATAAGACGGCGACTAATAATGCTGAAACCCATAGATAGGTAAACATAAATTGACTGCCGCCGCCGATAAACGAGGTGACGCCAATTTGATTCAATATTGTTTGCAGTCCGCCTAAACGAGCAAAGATGGCGTTAGGGATGGCAACGCCATTGAAACCGTACATGCCTTCCATCATCACAACTGCGGCGGTGAAGCTGCTCGCCCGGAAAAAAACCCAGGCGTTGACGATGGCGAAAAAGGTAAGAAACCAACTAAAAACACGCCATAGCAAGTTTTGATGCAGAAATTCGAGTTTGGCTTTACGTTGAAGATAATGCCAGCCGTGGTTAATCACTAGATATAAGCCGTGTAGGCCGCCCCAAAAAACGAAAGTCCAACCTGCGCCATGCCACAAACCGCCCAACAGCATAGTGGCGAATAAATTGGCGAATCGTCGAACGTCGCCTTTGCGGTTACCGCCTAAGCTGATGTACACATAATCGCGTAAGAAGCGCGATAAGGTCATATGCCAGCGTCGCCAAAATTCAATAATGCTTAATGACTTATAAGGTGAAGCGAAATTTAGCGGTAACAGAATGCCGAACATTTTTGCAATGCCGATGGCCATATCGGAATAGCCGGAAAAATCAAAGTATAATTGGAAGCTGTAAGCTAAAGCGCCGCCCCAAGCAATAAAAAAGCTTAATGCCTCGCCTGCCGCCGCCGCATCAAAAACCGGGGTGGAATATTGCGCGACGCCATCCGCAATCACCACTTTTTTGAATAAACCCAAAGAGAAAATAGTGAGACCGATAATCATATTTTCCAGTTTCGGTTTGAGGTTATCCATCTGCATGAATTGCGGCAACATTTCCTTGTGATGGACAATCGGTCCGGCGATTAATTGGGGGAAGAAGGTGACAAATAAGGCGTAATGTGAAAATTTAAATTCTTTAGTAATGCCGCGATAAGCGTCAATCAAATAAGCGATTTGTTGAAAGGTGAAGAAAGAGATGGCGAGCGGCAAAATAATTTCATCAAGGTTAAAGCCGCTACTGAATAAGGAATTGATGTTATCGACGATAAAGTTAGCGTATTTAAAATAAGCCAGTAAACCTAAATTGAAAATCAGGCCGTAAATTAAGAAACCTTGTGCTTGCTTAAATTTTTGGCTATTTCGGCGGCGGACGATAGTTTCACCTAAGCCGTAATTGACCGCCATCGATACCAAAATCAACAACAAATATATCGGGTTCCACCAACCATAAAAAAATAAAGAAGCCAAGACCAGAAAAGAAATAGCTGTTTCGCCGCTCTTGTGTTTGGCTAAGAAAAAGTAGCCCAAAAAGGTAAAGGGTAAAAATGCAAATATAAAAATATAAGAATTAAATAGCATGTATTTTTCCTAAGCGCTTTTTTATTGTGGCGGCGCCAATGAATTAAAAAACTCGTTTATAACTGTCGGGAGTGGCCTGGTTTTTTTCTAAGTGAGTTATTTTAACCTGTGCGCTCTAAATTTTCAGGAAAGTGATTGACATATTTCAACAATAAAAGTAACTTAGAAAATTTTGCAAAAACCTGAGTCATTCAGCTAAAAGCTCAAGCTTTTCTTTGACGAATTGCTGAGTGTATCAGACTTTCGTGACAATCATTTATTAGAGTCTTTAATGGAAGAATTTCAACGTATCAAACGTCTCCCGCCTTATGTATTTAATATCGTCAATGAGTTGAAGGCCAAAGCGCGTTCTGAAGGAGAGGATATTATTGATTTTGGTATGGGCAATCCTGATCAAGCGACGCCGCCGCATATTGTCGCCAAATTAGTAGAGGCCGCCGAACGAAATGATACGCATCGCTATTCAGTATCTAAAGGGATACCGCGTTTACGGCAAGCGATCTGTAACTGGTATAAAAAGCGTTATGATGTCGAATTGGATCCTGAAACCGAAGCCATCGTTACCATTGGTTCTAAAGAGGGCTTAGCGCACTTAACCATGGCAACTTTGGGTCCGGGCGATGTGGTGTTGGTGCCTAACCCTGCTTACCCGATCCACCCTTATGGGGTGGTGATGGCCGGCGCTGATTTGCGACATGTGCCATTGGTGCCGGGTAAAGATTTTTTTGAAGAATTGCAAAAAGCGATAGATGATTCCTGGCCTAAACCGAAAATGTTGATCCTCAATTTTCCAGGGAATCCGACTACGCAATGTATTGAATTGGATTTCTTTGAGAAAGTGGTCGCTATCGCCAAGGAACATAACATTTGGATAGTCCACGATATTGCATATGCGGATATTGTATTTGATGGTTATAAAGCGCCGTCGATACTTGAAGTTGAAGGCGCTAAGGAATATGCGGTTGAATTCTTTTCATTGTCTAAAAGCTATAATATGCCGGGTTGGCGTGTTGGTTTTATGTGCGGTAACCCCACCTTGGTCGCAGCCTTGACCCGCATCAAGTCATACATGGATTACGGTACTTTTACGCCGATTCAAGTAGCGGCGATTACCGCTTTGGAAAGCTCGCAGGATTGTGTGCAGGAAATTTGCGAGATGTATAAAGTACGCCGCGATGTTTTGTGCGATGGCCTGAATGCCATGGGCTGGCTGGTGGAAAAACCGAAAGCTACCATGTTTGTGTGGGCGCCGATACCGGATACCTATAAAGCAATGGGGTCTTTGGAATTCTGTAAAAAAATGATTTTGGACGCTAAAGTCGCAGTGTCGCCGGGCATAGGTTTCGGTCAATACGGCGATGATCATGTTCGTTTCAGCCTGATTGAAAATGAGCATAGAACTCGGCAAGCTTTGCGCGGCATTCGCAATATGCTGAAAAAAGACAACGTAGTATAATGCTCGGTTAATGTTAAAAAGTTTGGGGAGTCACATTTGAAACCGGTAAAAATAGGAATACTTGGGTTAGGCACAGTGGGCGGCGGAACAGTGAATGTCCTGACCCGCAACGCGGAAGAAATCGCTCGGCGCGCCGGACGGGAAATACAAATTACCCGCGCTTCGGCCAGAAGTTTGGATAGACCACGCATTTGTGATACTCAAGGCATAGAATTAACCACCGATTCCTTCGCTATCGTCAATGACCCGGAAATCGAAGTAGTGTTGGAATTGATCGGCGGCGATAGTTTGGCGAAAGATTTAGTCATGCAAGCCATTGAAAACGGCAAACATGTGGTTACCGCCAATAAAGCGCTGATTGCATTACACGGCAATGAAATATTCAGCAAAGCCAGTGAAAAAGGCGTTATGGTATTGTTTGAAGCCGCAGTTGCCGGGGGCATCCCGATCATTAAAGCCATCCGGGAAGGTTTGAGCGGCAACCGGATAGAATGGTTAGCCGGCATTATCAATGGCACCGGTAATTTTATTTTGACCGAAATGCGCGACAAAGGCCGCGATTTTGAAGATGTGTTGGCTGAAGCGCAGGCTTTGGGGTACGCGGAGGCTGATCCGACTTTCGATGTGGAAGGTATAGACGCTGCGCATAAATTGACCATTTTAGCCTCGATAGCATTCGGCATTCCGCTGCAATTTGACAAAGCTTATACCGAAGGCATTACCCGCATTACTCAGCAAGATGTCGCTTATGCTGAAGAATTGGGATATCGCATTAAGCATTTGGGGATTGCCCGCAAAACCGAACAAGGCGTGGAGCTGAGAGTGCATCCGACCTTGATTCCGGAACGTCGTTTATTAGCCAATGTTGATGGGGTGATGAATGCTGTGCTAGTGCAAGGCGATGCCGTTGGTCCGACTTTACATTACGGCGCTGGAGCAGGCGCTGAACCGACAGCTTCAGCAGTGGTGGCCGATGTTGTCGATGTGGTGAGAGCTTTGACCAGCGACCCGGAAAACCGGGTGCCGCATTTGGCGTTTCAATCCGATGCTCTGGTGGATATTCCCGTCTTATCAGCGAATGAAATTGACACCGCTTATTATCTGCGTTTGACGGCGGAAGACAAGCCCGGCGTACTCGCTGATATTTCCCGTATTTTAGCCGCCTATAAAATCAGCATTGAAGCTTTGATTCAAAAAGAGCCGAAAGCTGGAGAAACCTCTTTACCGTTGATTCTATTGACCCAAAAAACTTTGGAAAAGGAAATGAAAGCAGCGATCAACGAAATAGAAGCATTATCTACAGTCTCAGGTCAAGTCAACCTGATTCGTTTGGAAACATTAAAATAAAATATTATGTCAACACGTTACACGGGTTTAATTGAAAAATACAGAAGCCGCCTGCCGGTCAGCGACGATACGCGCATTATCAGTCTGTGCGAAGGCAACACGCCGTTAATCCAATTGCAAAATATCCCTAAACTCATTGCTAAAGATGTGGATATTTATGTTAAATATGAAGGCTTGAATCCTACCGGTTCCTTTAAAGACCGTGGGATGACGATGGCGGTCACCAAAGCGGTGGAAGAGGGTAGCGAAGCCATTATTTGCGCATCGACCGGCAACACATCGGCTTCCGCTGCGGCTTATGCCGTTCGCGCAGGCATTAAAGCTTTCGTCTTGATTCCTGAAGGCAAAATCGCCTTAGGTAAGTTGGCGCAGACTTTAATGAACGGCGCTGAAATTATCCAGATTAAAGGCAACTTTGACGACGGCATGTCAATTGTTAAGGTGATTGGCGACCATGCTCCGGTTTCCATCGTTAACTCGATCAATCCGTTTAGAATCGAAGGCCAGAAAACCGCCGCATTTGAAATTGTTGATGAATTGGGCGGCGCGCCGGATTATCACTGTTTGCCGGTGGGTAATGCTGGCAATATCACCGCTTACTGGAAAGGCTATACCGAATACGCGACGGATATGGGCGATATTAAAGCGGTGGCCGACAAAACGCCGATTATGTGCGGCTACCAAGCAGCAGGCGCTGCGCCTTTTATTTCCGGTAAAATGGTCGATAATCCGGAAACCGTCGCCACCGCAATTCGCATCGGTCACCCGCAATCCTGGGAAGGCGCATGGAATGCCCAGAAACAATCCGGTGGTTGGTTTGATGCGATGACTGATGAGCAAATACTGGCAGCGCAAAAAATGTTGTCTCAATATGAAGGGGTTTTTTGTGAACCCGCTTCGGCGACATCATTGGCGGGCGCATTGAAAGATATAGAATCCGGTAAAATCCCGGAAGGCAGTCGTATTGTTTGTACATTAACCGGCAACGGCTTAAAAGACCCGGATACGGCGATAATGCAATGCAAAGACACCCAGCCGATCACCATTGAAGCTTCACTGGATGAAGTGAAAAAAGCCATATTAAACAAAATGTAAAAAGTAGGTCGGACTTTAGTCCGACAAATGATGCTAATATCGTTAATTAAATTCTAACGGTACATTCATTTTAAGGACTGAGGATGTAATAAAATTTTTAGTCCTAAGTCGTTAAAAACAAAGCCGACAGTAGTCGGCTTTTTTATTGGAAAAACATGTATTCCCAAGGCGTAAAAAAACAAATTGTTCCCAGACCGGTCAGCCGAAAAAAATCCTATTTGGAAAATATGGATGAGCGGCTAATCCGTATTTTTAATAGCCGAGGAATTCATAAATCCGTGCAATTAGATAGAACCTTGGCGGCTTTACCCAGCCCGTTTTTATTATCGGGCATGAAAACAATGGTAGAGCATTTGAGGCTAGCCATTTTCGAAAAACAGAAAATCACCATTGTGGCCGATTTCGATGCCGACGGTGCAACCAGTTGTGCGGTGGCGATGAGGGGTTTGCATTTGCTAGGCGCGGAAAATGTTTCTTACGTGGTGCCGAATCGCTTTGAATACGGTTACGGCCTGACTCCGGAAATTGTCGAACTGGCTAAACAACAGCATCCCGATATTATCATTACTGTCGATAATGGCATCTCCAGTATCGAAGGCGTTAAAGCCGCCCAACAAGCCTGTATTAAAGTCCTCGTCACCGATCATCACCTACCCGGAAAAGAATTGCCGGAAGCCGCAGCAATTGTTAATCCCAACTTACCGGAAGATGAATTTCCCAGTGGTAATATTGCCGGCGTCGGGGTGATATTTTATGTACTCATGGCCTTACGCAGTCATTTACGTGAACAAAACTGGTTTGAAAAAAGCGGCAAGCGCCAGCCGAATTTGGGGCAATTATTGGACTTGGTGGCCTTAGGCACTGTCGCAGATGTCGTGGCGCTGGACCAAGTGAATCGTATTTTGGTTCATCAAGGTTTGTTGCGAATTCGTTCCGGGGAATGCCATCCGGCTATCAAAGCGTTAGTTGAAATCTCCGGTCGCCAGTTAGCCAACCTGCATGCCTCTGATCTCGGCTTTGCCATCGGCCCAAGGCTTAACGCCGCCGGGCGTATGGATGATATGTCGTTAGGCATTCAATGCTTGATTAGCGATGATGAAAAGCTGGCGCTGGATATCGCCCAACAACTGGACGAACTGAATCAGGATCGTAAAGCAGTGGAAGGGCAGATGAAACGGGAAGCTATGAATCTGTTGTCGGAAATGAAAGCCTTTGATGAAAAACACCTGCCGGCGGGCGTCTGTTTGTATGATGAACAATGGCATCAAGGCGTCATCGGCATTCTAGCCTCCCGTATTAAAGACCGCTTGCACAGACCGGTGATCGCCTTCGCTAATGCCGATCAGGATGGCTTGATCAAAGGCTCAGCCCGATCCATTAACGGCGTCCACATACGCGATGTGCTCAGCGAAGTCGCAGCCGCTCATCCGAATATACTGGAAAAATTCGGTGGTCACGCCATGGCGGCGGGCTTAACCATTAAAATGCACGACTATCCGCCTTTTGCTTTAGCGTTTGAAGAAATCGTCAGAGAAAAACTGCAAGAAATGGATTTGGAGCCGAAAGTTTTTTCCGACGGCGAACTGAGCGACAGCTATTTAACTCAAGAATTTGCCGAATTACTGCAAAGATCCGGCACCTGGGGACAAGCTTTTCCAGAACCGGTTTTCGACGGACAATTCGAAGTCATCCAATGTCGTATTGTTGGTCAACAACATTTAAAATTTGTATTAAAACCATCAGGGCAAGAGGCCTTAGTTGACGCCATCGCCTTTTTTGTCGAAAAACCGGAACAATGGCTAGGTTGTCGTAGCGTCCATGCCGCTTACAAAATGGACGTCAATGAATTTCGCGGACAAAGAAATTTGCAATTGGTAATGGAATACTTTGAAAAATTGGGGTAGGGCATTTGAGTAGCTATCTATCCAGATTATGCTTTGATTTCATCAATGGGTAATATTTGCTTACCATGTTTGATGGTAAGTATTGAAATATACTCAGATTTGTAATCTATCAATAATACGGTAATTTCCAACCAAAGGGATCATATATGACCCATTGAAGTTTCTGACCCCTTGAAGTTTGGTTGGCAATAGCGAACGGCGCTTTTGGCTATCCGCGTTCATTTGCCTTGTTATGCTTTTGACCATATAATTGTACCATTATATTGTACAGCCACTTTAGTTCTTAAGACCATGCAAACTATAAATATCAGTGATTTTAGAGCCAACCTTTTGAAATATTTAGAAATTGCAAATTCTGGTGAACCACTTTCTGTGACTTCCAATGGGAAATTGCTCGCAACAATAACACCACCTGTGAACCAGAAAGAAATAGCTAAACAAAAACTGAAAACTCTGGCTTCAACAGCTAAAATTCGCGACATAACAAGCCCAACCGACTGTGACTGGGAGGGGTTATCGTGATTGTGATGGATTCATGTGCAATTATTTGGGACGCAATTGAACCATCAAAGCTATCTGAAAAAGCCACGCTTGCAATTGAAAAAGCAGATAAACATAACGCTTTAATTATTTCTGATATTTCTATATGGGAAATATCGATGTTGATCAAAAAGCGTCGACTTGAAGTAGATTCAACAGCTGCTAATTTTTTAAATTTGTTTCTTCAAGCAAGAAACATTTCTGTTCAATCAATTTCGCCTGAAATTGCAGAACTCTCTGTAAACTTTGGAACTGAAATAAATAACGACCCCGCCGATAGAATCATAGCTGCTACATCCGTCGTGCACAACGCGCAATTGGTAACTGCTGACGAAAACCTTCGTGCTAGTAAATTAATTGATAGTATCTGGTGAGCATAACTTATAACTAAAGTTTCGGAGTTCATTTTACCCCCTAATACAGGCGCCGCTATTGAATTTATAACCAATTGATTTATTAGCGATTAAAATGACTGGTAGCGGTATTATTGGCTGCCCCCTTTGGTTGGGCTTATTCATGGGTTACGATTGCTTCTTTGGACAGGGGGTTATCCATTCAATTATACCCAACAAAATGGCAAGTCTTAAGTCTAAATATATTGCGTAATTCTTTGTAATTCAGTTGGTTAATTATCCACTGGACGCGGTATTGGAGTCGGGTAACTTGATTTAAATCAAAACCTCTCCTATTTTTCTTCTATTTCAAGTTGGCTGACCCCTTGGTTTCCTGACCCCTTGGTTTCTCCAGTTTTGCATAAGATTCATCTCCGTAATCATCGAGGATTTGAGCCTTCCTAAGATCAATCTTGGGAGGGCCAAATTTCATAGATAGATTGTAGATATCTTCGTATTCCATTTTTTACAGCTAACGACCAAGGTCACCTGCTGCAATGGGGCACAGCGGAATTGCTGTCCGAGTACAGCGCCTTGTTGGGCATTCTCTGATTGTGGCCTCGCTGATCATTACGCAACGCCCTGGACCTGTGGTTCCAGGGATTTCAGGGCATCGAATACAGCGTCGATCACATTCTCTCTCCCTGTAAACAGCTCATCAGGCCCACCGCTGTGTAGTGCACTGAACGGAGGCTCATACAGCGCCTTGGCCTCCATCACCCCGCGTGCGGTCAGCTGATCGATCACCTGTTCCACGAAGCGGATCTGTTGGGCATTGAGGCTACGGTCGCCGAGAAATTGTGAGAAGGCTTGTTGAGCGGCTGCGCGGTCCATGCCGACCAGGCTGCGGACAAACCAGGGCAATGAGGGAGCGCCGCTGCGTTCCAGCAAGCCTTCATACAGTGCCTGTCCATCGTCTTCACCGATCTCGATGAGCATCTGCTCCAGGCCCTGCAGATCGGTTTCGGTCAGCGGTTGGTTGGTACGCAGGCGCTGAATCAGCAGGTGGTCCTGGTGATTGCGCAGGTAATCCTTCACCTTCTTCTCGTACTGCGCCCCGGTCATCTTGGGCATGTAGACAGGCGCATCTTCCCGCACCCCGATAATTTCATCCTGGAAGTTGGTATAGACGATCTTGCGCTTTTTCTTGTCCAGGAATGGCATCAGTCCACGCAGGCGCAGACGCATATCTTCCAACATCTGAAGCGTCATATCCTCCCAGAACGCACTCTCCTGCAGGTCGGCCAGGTAACCCAGTTGCTGTTTTACCGCTGGGATGCTGGTCTTCTCCTCCAGCAGCATGGCGATCTCGATGACCTTCTGGCGCAGGGTCTCAAACGGACCGCCTTCGTCTTTGGCCAGTGCCAGTTGCATGCGCAGCGCCATCAGGTCGAACAGCCGCGATTCAATATCGTCCGGTGCCTGCTCATTCGGCAGGCCGGCAACGTCCTGTTGCAGAGTTTCCCGGTCGTCGTCAGACAGTTGCTGCCAGGCATCGCGTTCACGAAACCGCTCCACGGCCTTCAGGTGCATGCGCACGATGAAATTTTCCGGGTTCATGGCGGTGACCTCGCCATGCAGTTCGTTGGTCAGGGCATTGCCCAGTAGAGCTTCCGGATCGAGATCGGCGCTGCCTTGCACCTGGGACAGCAACTCAACCCGTGCGCGGAACAGGCGGGTACCCAGCGGGGCAGACCCACTGCCTTCAATGCCTTTCGGGTTCTCGCGGAAGAAATCGAAGTTGAAGCAGAAGTCGAACACGCGGAAGTCAGGCTTGTCTTCTTCCGGACCGAACAGATCCGGGCACAGACGGGTACCGCGCCCGATCATCTGCCAGAATTTGATCTTGGAATACACCGGCTTGAAGAACACCAGGTTGGCCACTTCGGGCACATCGATGCCGGTGTCGAGCATATCCACCGAGATAGCGATATGCGGGGCTTTCTCGTACTGTGAGAAGTCATCGATCAGGCTTTGCGGGTACTTGGCGTAGTTGTCGATGATGCGTGCAAACTGGCCTTTGAAGTGCGGATAGTGGTGGTTGAAGCGTTCCTCGATGAATTTGGCATGGTCGTGGTTGCGGGCAAAGATGATGGTCTTGGCCAGACGATCCCCGCCATCCACCTTGTGGCCATGTTCCATCAGGTATTGCAGCACCTTGTCCACGGTGTCTTTGTTAAACAGCCAACTGTTAATCGCCGCCGAGTTCACATGCGTCGGTAGGCCGCGTTCGTCCACGTCATCGCCCCAGTCTAGGCTTTCCCATTCGGCTTTTTCTTCATCACTCAGCGCATCGTAGTCGATGCCCTCGCGGGGGAATTTGAGATCGACCTGCTGCACACGCGGCGGTACCAGAAAGCCGTCTTTGACGGCAGTTTCCAGCTCGTAGGCATCGGTGGGTACGCCAGGTTCCAGCTCGAACAGGTCGTAGGTGTTGCGGTCCACTTCTTCGCGGGGCGTGGCGGTTAGGCCCACCAGCAGGGAGTCGAAGTAACGGAAGATCGCGCCGTACTTCTGGTACACCGAGCGGTGCGCTTCATCGATAATCAGCAGATCAAAATGCCCCACGCCAAAGCGTGCCTCGCTGCCCTTGGTGGTATCAATCAACCCCATCATGGTCGGATAGGTAGAGACGTAAACCCTGCCCTCGGTGTCCTTCTCAGTGACCAGATTCACCGGGCTGGATTCGGGCAGATGCGCCTTGAATGCGTTGGCTGCCTGATTCACCAGCGAGACCCGGTCCGCCAGAAACAGCACACGCTTGGCCCAGCTAGCGCGTTGCAGCACATCGGTCAGGGCGATGGCAGTACGGGTCTTACCGGTACCGGTTGCCATCACCAGCAGAGCCTTGCGGCGTGCTTTTCCGAACTGGGTGAAGATGCTGCTGATAGCACGTTTCTGGTAGTAACGTCCGGCAATCACATCCTTGATCTCGGCGACAACCAGCGTGGCGCATTGGCTCCGGCGCAGCAGCAGGCGTTGAAGTTCATCCTTTTTATAGTAGCCAGCAATCTGGCGCGGTGGGTAGAAGGCATCGTCCCACAACCAGGTTTCGTAGCCATTGGTGTAAAAGATTAGCGGGCGTTGGCCGTGCATCTGCTCCAGGCAGTCGGCATACAGCTTGGCCTGTTGCTGGCCGACTTGGGCATCGACGGTGGTTTTCTTCGCCTCGACCACGGCCAGTGGCTTGCCATCATCACCCCAAAGCACGTAGTTGTTAATGGCCATTTAAAATGCCCCCCTAATGGACAACAAAATTGATCCCCTTTGGTATTAACACAAGGGGCAGTTGTCCCGTATCATTTCCCGATTTGTACGGGAGATGGTTTTGAAGGAGTGGAACATGATTCATAAAATTAAAGCGCTATACGATGATGGCAATGGCTTGGGTAAAAAAGCCATCGCCAGGCAATTAAATATTTCCATCAATACGGTTCGTAAATATCTGGCGATGG
>SPJK01012886.1_pt1 | contig 13409 bp, 14 predicted proteins | sample 3741771 | NCBI WGS metagenome assembly SPJK01 (sample SAMN10925997, study PRJNA522277) | cold seep metagenome | isolation source: Elba SIP-enriched marine methane seep metagenome, extraction at timepoint T2 | place: Italy: coast of Elba, Mediterranean Sea | reverse complement strand
GGTCAACACCCAACCCGACGCCCGCGCGCGGCTGGAAGCCTTCGCTAACAAAAGCGCAGCACGGGTTCGGCCGAACAGTTAGATCCTCTGAGCCTGTGATACGGCGATTGCCCGTGTGGAGGCATTTCTTGAGTTTTAGGACTGTCCGCGCGGGCACCCGCCACATTTCTCTTGGCCGTTTTCGGTGTTCAGAGTAATCAAACCCTGAGCCCACGGCGATGGCGTCGCCGGGAGCCGCGCTCTGGCTCATCTCATCCCTCCTGAACGCCGGGACCTGTTTTCGGGAGCATGCCGCAAATAGGTGTCTCCCCTATGTTCGGAGACTGCCTATGTCCGATTGGTCGCCTAATAAAACCCAAGTCAAAAGCTGGAACGAGTGGGACACCCTGCGCCACGTTATCGTGGGCAGTGCAGATGATTGCCATATTCCCCCAGAAGAACCTGCGCTGGATGCCAAGGTGCCCGAAGACAGCGATATGCGCGGTCAGTGGGGGCGGCGTCCGCAGGAGACGATCGACCGGGCCAATGAGCTGTTGGACACGTTCGCGAACCAGCTCAAAGCGCGCGGTATTCGGGTGGATCGGCCCACGTCGATTGATCACAGCCTGCCAGCGACGACCCCGGATTTTCACACCGAAAGCCAGTTCGGCTGCATGCCACCTCGCGATGTGCTGCTCACCGTGGGTCACGAGATGCTTGAGGCGACGATGTCCTATCGCTGCCGGTGGTTTGAGTACCTCAACTACCGTCCCCTCATGCAGCAATATTGGGAAGAAGATCCCAACTTCCGCCATGAGGCCGCCCCCAAGCCGCGCCTGACGAATGAGGATTATCATCCCGACTACCTCAGCGACAAAATCGGTGTGGAGAAGCGCTTGCAATGGGCTGCAGAGAAATTCTTTGTGACCACCGAGGAAGAGCCCTTGTTCGACGCCGCTGATGTGCTGCGTTTTGGCAAAGACTTGGTCGTGCAGCATGGCTTCACCACCAATCTCAAAGGCATTGAGTGGATTCGCCGTCACTTCCCCGAGCACCGTGTGCATGCGGTGAATTTTCCGGGCGATCCCTACCCCATCCACATTGACGCGACCTTCACGCCTTTGCGTCCGGGTCTCATCCTGAACAACCCACAGCGCCGCCTGCCCGAAGAGCAACGCGGCATGTTTGAGAAGAACGGCTGGGAGATCGTGGATGCCGCGCAGCCTGCGCATAACGCGCCGCCGCCTCTGTGCTACTCCTCGACATGGCTCAGCATGAATGTGCTCGTGCTTGATCCCAAAACCGTCTGCGTCGAGAAATCTGAGGTCTACCAAGCGGAGCAGATGGATAAGCTCGGCATGGAGGTCGTCGAAGTTGAGCTGCGCGACGCTTATGCCTTTGGTGGTGGCTTGCATTGCTGCACAGCGGATGTGTACCGTGACGGCGAGTGCGAGGACTATTTTCCGAGCCTGTCAGCATAAGGCAATCCCATGAGCAACTGGCCCCCTGAGGTTACATTGACCGGCACCCATGCGGTGCTGGCCCCTTTGTCACAAGCGCACGCAGCGGATCTGGCGGTGGCCTCTGCAGATGGTGACCTGTCGACGCTGTGGTATACGACCGTGCCTACGCCCGACGAGGTCCCAGCGGAAATCGACCGCCGCCTTGGCCTGCGCGCCTCTGGGTCCATGCTGCCCTTCGCCATCCTGACCCCCGAGGGGAAGGCGGTGGGCATGACCACCTATATGAACATTGATGCGGTCAACAAAAGGGTGGAAATCGGGTCCACTTGGTACCGCAAAGCCGTGCAACGCGGCCCGATGAATACCGAGTGTAAACTAATGTTGCTGCAACATGCGTTTGAGACGTTGGATTGCATCGCAGTGGAATTCCGCACGCATTTCATGAACAATCAAAGCCGCCGCGCCATTGAGCGCTTGGGCGCCAAACTCGACGGCGTGCTCCGGTCACATATGGTTCTGGCCAACGACACGATCCGCGACACCGCCGTCTATTCCATCACAGCTCCCGAGTGGCCTGCCGTCAAAGCGAATTTGGCGTTCAAGCTGCCACGTTCTTAGCCTGTCGTTACTGTTTGGCCGCGAATGTGCCTATGGCCGACATATTTTCACCACCCGGGGCATTGGTATCCGTACCTTCAAAGGTAAATGTTCCAGCCAACTCTTGCGCTGCATTCCCATAAATAGCACCCTGTAAATTGCTGGACGAAATAGCAGCTGAACCGCCAGTCGTTAATGCGCCACTGGTTAGGTCTAATGTTGATTGAAAAGTTCCATTAGACATCGTGGTTGGCCTGATTCCAAAAGAGGCGGGCAAAGAACCATTACTATTTCCAAAATTTCCCATAGACCCACTGATTTGCGAGGAGCCGAAATCTGCATTCAGCGTCACGTCTCCGGACGCCAACGTAAAATTGTTTTCTGTCCCGGTTGCGTAGGACACCAAAACCGCGTCCCCTTGGAAAGACGCTTCCCCCGTTTGCGGCAGGTTTTCTACGGGTGTTAAAAGGCCAGTGACACCTACGCCTACATCCCTTCGGGACACGGCCGAATCTGTAAGCGACGTTGAATAACTCACAACATACTTGTAGTTTGACTGGCCACTGAATGAATTTGCCCATGCATCATAGTGGTTCAACAAAAACACCAAACTTCCATCATCCAGTGTCTTTTCCAGCAAAGTACCGCTCGTGTTTGAGATATCCAATTGGGTGAACTGGGTTGATCTACCAAAGGCATCAATGACCGCCACGAAACTATCGCCAGATCCCTTTTCCAATCGCAGGCTGACGGACTTCTGACCGCTTGGTGTTTGAGTATCTGCATCGTAGTCTCGAACGATAGTTTCTAACGTCCCAGTATAGGACGTGGGTGTTGTGCTGGCAGCTGCGGTTGAAATCGTTTGATCAGCAGCATATGAGAAACCGCTTTCAAGCGTCGACTCTGAGACATCTGAAGTATTGCAAGCAGCCAGAAAAAGTATTGGCACAACAAAAATTAATGAGACCGACTTATCCACTCAAACCACCCCAAGCCAATGCCGACGCAACTGATACCTATCGCAACCCTCCGCAGGTACAAGATGTATTCGTTCAATTAAATTGAATTACTGTCGCAAGCTGCACAAGGTTTTGTTTCAATTCCCCATCGGATCGACTTGCAAAGTTGAGCACAATGCACTTTTCGCGTTTGCTAAAGGCGCAATCACGTTGAAATGGTGTTCGCCTTCGGTAATCGTCAGACCGCAGTTCCAAGCCTCTTGCAGCCAGCGCGCTTGATCCAGAAAGGCGGGGCGTTCGGCACCGCCGACCCAGACATGCACGGGGAAATCGCGGCGAGGGCCGAGGATAGGGCTTTCCGTCTCGGCCTCCGCGCTGTCGATGCGCAGGTCTGCGTTCATATCCGTTTGCATCAAAGGGCGCAGGTCGCTGAGCGGCGAGATGGGCATCACGTTGGTCACACGCGCCGCGACGTCTTCCTCCAGCACGCCGGGCATCGCCATGCGCGCGCTGAGATGGCCTCCCGCAGAGTGTCTAGTGATCACAATCGGGCCCTCCACACGCGTTGCAACATGGGACACGGCACGGCTGGTTTGCCTGGTGATCTCGGCGATGCGGATCTCGGGGCACAGCGTATAGCTGGGCATCGCAACCGCCCATCCCCGCGCGACCGCCCCTGCGGCGCAATGGGAGAATTCCTCTTTCGAGAGCATCCGCCAATAACCGCCATGGATGAAGACCATCAGCCCTTTTGGCGTGCCCTCGGGCCAGAACAGATCCAGCTTTTCGCGCGGGGCGTCGCCATAGGAGACATCCAACTCGGACCGCGCCGTTGCGCGAAAGGCGGCGGCGTCTCGGACCCAGCCATCACGGATCGCCAAAGCGTCCGGGATGTAGGCGCCATTCTCATATGCATCGGTCAGGTCCATAGCGTGCTCTCCACAACATCTCTGGACAAGACCTTGCACACATGTTCTGGCTCGGCCAGATTTTCTCGCAAATTGCATCTCGCAGCCGAAGGAGTTTTGCCATGACCGCCATGCCAACCGATCTTGTCACACGTCTCAAAGACCCGTCTTTGCTTGTGACCAAGGCCTATATCAATGGCGCATGGGTCGACGGTAACGGTGGCACCTATCCTGTTGTGAACCCGGCGCGCGGCGATGTGATCTCTGAAGTCGCCGACCTGACGCGTGAGGACGTCGCAGGGGCCATTGAAGCTGCACGTATTGCTCAGAAGGGCTGGGCCGCGCGCGCTGCCAAAGAACGCGCCAACATCCTGCGTCGGTGGTTTGAGCTGATGATGGAGAACCAGGACGATCTCGCAGTGATCCTGACAGCAGAGATGGGCAAGCCTCTGGCCGAAGCCAAAGGCGAGATCGGCTATGGCGCGTCTTTCGTTGAGTTCTTCGCAGAAGAGGCCAAGCGCATCTATGGCGAGACCATTCCGGGCCACCAGCCGGACAAGCGTATCACGGTGATGAAACAACCGATCGGTGTTGTCGCGTCGATCACACCGTGGAACTTCCCCAACGCTATGATCACCCGCAAAGCCGCGCCTGCGCTGGCGGCGGGCTGTTCCTTCGTGGCGCGTCCCGCTGAAGATACGCCCCTGTCTGCCTTGGTCCTCGGCGTGTTGGCGGAGCGCGCTGGCATTCCAGCAGGCGTGCTGAACATCGTTCCCTCCCAGAAGTCGTCCGAGATTGGCAAAGAGTTCTGCGAGAACCCCACGGTACGCAAACTGACCTTCACTGGCTCCACCGCTGTGGGGCGCATCTTGCTGAAGCAGGCCGCCGATCAAGTGATGAAATGCTCCATGGAGCTGGGCGGCAACGCGCCGTTCATCGTCTTTGACGACGCCGATCTGGACGCGGCTGTGGACGGCGCGATCATGTGCAAATTCCGCAATAACGGACAAACCTGCGTCTGCGCCAATCGCATTTATGTGCAGGCGGGCGTCTATGACGCGTTCGCGGCCAAGCTGGCGGAAAAGGTCGGTGCCATGAAGATCGGCGATGGTCTGGACGAAGACGTGACCTTCGGACCCCTGATCAACGCCAAGGCAGGCGCGAAAGTGCGCGAGCATATCGCGGATGCGAAAGCCAAAGGCGCGACGGTCATTCTGGGCGACACTGGCCCGGAGATGGAAGGCAACTTCATGGCCCCGACCATTGTGACAGGCGCGACCAAGGAGATGATCTTCTCGACGGAAGAAACCTTCGGCCCCTTCGCCCCGCTCTATAAGTTCGAAAATGAGGATGAGGTCATTGAACTGGCCAACGATACGATCTTCGGCCTCGCGAGCTATTTCTACGCCAAGGATCTGAGCCGCGTCTACAAGGTCGCCGAGGCTCTGGAATATGGCATTGTCGGCGTGAATACCGGGATCATCTCCACCGAGGTTGCGCCCTTTGGCGGCGTCAAGCAATCCGGGCTGGGCCGCGAAGGCAGCCACCACGGCTTGGACGAGTACCTTGAGTTGAAATACGTCTGCATGTCTGTTTGACGACGTGAGACAAGGTAGGGCGCGCCACATGATAAGGGCGCGCCATTCATGTGAGGGCATCCGTGGGAGTTGATCCGGGGAAATGAAGACGCAAGATCTGGCACAGTGCATTGACCGTCTGACAGACGATCAGCCGCCACGCGTCTGGTCCCTCATCGTGACGATTTTCGGCGATATGGCCGTAGACCGAGGGCAACCCGTGTCAGGTGCGGTCCTCGCGGAAATCCTGAGCCCAATTGGCATCAAACCAGAAGCAATGCGTGTCGCGCTGCACCGACTGCGCAATGAAGATTGGTTGGAAGCCGAACGGCAGGGCCGGCAAGCCCTGCATCGCCTGACTGAGCAAGGCCGTGCGCAAAGTCTCGCAGCGCAGCCCCGGATCTATGACGCACCGCAGCCGACCTCAGGCAACTGGCGATTGGCCGTGCTCGCTCAGGCTACATCTGAAGGCGTAGGGCTGCGCGTAACGCCGCAGGTTGCGTTGGTTGAATCTGGGAATGATGATCTTCCTCAGGGCGCGCTGGTGTTGGATCTGCCCAGCGGTCCATTGCCAAGCTGGATCGGACTCGCCCTTGTGCCGCAAGAGACCTATGCCGCGGCGCAAGACCTGCGCGTGGCGCTGAACTCTCTCCCTGATCTGTCAGGTGCAACGCCTCTGACCTGCGCCATCCTGCGGACCTTGATCGTGCATCGTTGGCGGCGCATCGCATTGCGGCTCCCGGATCTTCCCAGCGCACAGCTTGGCCCAGATTGGCCCATCGCCCTGTGTCGCGAAGCGGTTCTGGCGCGGCTAGCCGAGCTGCCGAAGCCAGACCTGTCTACGCTGGCCTGAGGTTAGCCAGTCGCAGCCTTTTCCTGTTCGAGCAACGCGGCGAGACCCGAGCGGTAGTCAGGATAGGCCAACACTACGCCCAATTCCTCTTTGATCCGATCGTTCCGAACCTTCTTGCTCTCAGCATAGAAACTTCGCGCCATGGGCGTCATGTCAACCGTCTCGAAATCGACCTCCGGTGGCAACGGCAGACCAAGAAGCTCTGCGGCATGGGCGATCACGTCCTGAGGCGGGGCTGGGTCGTTGTCACAAAGGTTATAAATCGCACCGGGATTGGGCTTGGCAATGGAGGCGCTGAGCACCTGTGCGATGTCCTCCACGTGAATGCGGCTGAAAATCTGGTCCTTTTTGATGATCCGGCGCGCTGTGCCATTGCGCACCTTGGCAAAGGGTCCGCGTCCGGGACCATAGATGCCCGCCAAACGGAAAATATGCAGGGGCAGACCGTCAATAGACTGCCATGCTGCTTCTGCCTCAACGCGCGCAAGGCCACGTTTGGTCGCTGGATTGAGAGCGCTGTTCTCATCCACCCAATCACCGCCCGCATCGCCATACACACCTGTCGTGGAAAGATATCCGACCCATTCAAACCGCTTGGCACGTGCGGCGATCTCATCACGCAAATCCAGCAGCACAGGGTCCCCCTCCGCGCCCGGCGCGGCGGAAAGGAGAATGTGAGTGGCGCGGTCCAATGCCTCCAATACACCATCGGCGCTTTCGCCCGGCCATACCAGCGGATCAGCCCCGCTTGCGCGCACAGCCTCGGCCTTCTCAAGGCTGCGTGTCGTTCCAATCACGGAAAAGCCCTGCGCCACCAGACGCGGTGTCAGGGCTTTGGCGGAGTACCCGTGCCCGAAAGAAAGAAGTGTTTTGCTCATGCCCCTACATGCGATGCGTAGAGGGCGCTTGCAAGATCAACCGAGTTTCGTTTCACTCACGGCATGAGTGACACACCCGATCTTGAGAATGCCTACGCCCTCGATACCCCAGAGGCCAATCTGCGCCTCTATGCGGATTGGGCGGAAAGCTATGATCAAACATTCGCAACGCAAATGGCCTATCAAAGCCCCGCAATCATCGCCGAGCGCTACGCCGCGCTTGGACACCAAGGCCCGGTGCTTGATCTCGGGGCCGGCACGGGCCTCCTAGGCGAAGCCTTGTCTCATCAAGGCGTGACGCAGATTGACGGCACCGATATCTCGCCGGTAATGCTTGCAGTCGCGGCCCGCAAAGGCGTGTATGCCCGCCTGTTCGAGGGCGATCTCACCGCCCAACTCGATGTACCCGGCGGTCATTACGCTGGAGCCGTCAGTGCGGGAACCTTCACGCATGGTCACGTCGGACCACAGGCTCTGCATGAGGTCGTCCGCATCTTGCGCCCTGGAGGCGTGGCGGTGTTGAGCGTCAACGCCGCGCATTGGGAGAGCCACGGTTTCGCTACGAAAATGACCCAGCTTGCACCACTGCTGGACCATTGGTCCAAAGACCTCTTTGATCTCTACGGGGACGCAGCGACGGGCGACCATGCCAAGGACAAAGGCTGGTGCCTGACCTTGCAGCGCAAAGGCTAGGACCTTACGCGCAACGCCCCTCTTTCAATGTTCCCAAAATACTCAAATTCCACGCAAACTCACTTGCCGTACATCCGCTTTTTACGCGCGCGGGTCTCCGCTGTGCCATCGGGCGTCCCATTGTGGAAGGTGCCGAACCAACGGTCCCATGGCATTTCTTGATTGCCGTAGTTGCACTCATAATAGCGGTGGTGGAGCTGATGGTAGAAGGTGCCCAAAGCGAGCCGGCGTTTGTCCTTGATCAGCAAATCTTCATATCCCGTGTGGGTCATCGCAGCGCCCGGTCCGAGGTAAATCACGTGGAAGATCACGAGGATCGGATCTGAGGGCATGACCCAATGGATGCACAGCGATGAGCAATAGAGCAGATGCTCGATAGGGTGCATCGAGAAGCCGGACCATGGGCCAACATTCACGTTGCGATGATGCAGGCTATGCACATGTGTGTAGAGGAACGGCACATGCAGGAAACGGTGCACCCAATAGAAGTGGAAGGCGGACCAGATCGGTAGAAGGATCAAGCTCAGCGCGAACCAAACGGGGTTGGACCCAGCCATGATCGTGGGCGCGCGGCCTGTCGCCATGAGCCACATGGTGAGACAGGTGAACAGCGTGAGCCAAAAGACGCCTGATCCGAGCGACCAGAACATGTTGTCTTTCACCTGATCTTGAAACGTCCACAGCGCATTACCTTTGGCCATGTCGCGCTTGTCAAATTTCAGCAGCGCGCCTTGCCCTTTGCGCATGTAGAAATACCAATGCAACGTCCCGGCACTGAGGGCCGTCACGGCGAAGTTGGCCAGCCACACCTGACCAATCCACCAAGCTGATGCCCCAGCCGCGACGCTGAAATCCGGATAGACCCAGGCCCACAGCGCAACCGCGAGACAGACCATCATGACCCGCTCCGAGAGTGTCAGCCAATTGCGCGCAAACCACCCCGCCAGAAAGCGCGGGTTGCTCGGATCGCGAAAGACCGACGGGTCTTCGAGCGGCAAGTCGGGGTGGTAGTTCCACTCTTTCGACATCGGACCCGGCATCTGTGGTTTCCTCGTTAGGAAGGGGTTCCGGCGCAGCGCCTTATGTCGCGTAATCGGAACCTTCGTCGTCGAGAATGAGCTTCAACTCATCGAGATGGCGCTCTGCCTGACTGGGGTAGTCTTCGATCTCCTGCGCCGTCTTCTCGGCGACATCATCAGGCAAGACGCGCAGCTCCATGCCGGTTTGCAGCGCGCGGATATAGGTCTCGGCAGCGCGCTCGAAATAATAGAGACGGTTGAACGTATCGGCGACGGTGTCCCCGATGACCATGACGCCATGATTGCCCATGATCATGACCTGCTGCTTGGGATCGCTGAACAATTGCGCGCAGCGCTCACCCTCTTCCTCAAACGCCAAACCGCCATAGCCTTCGTCGATCACATAGCGGTTGAAGAGACGGCGCAATTTTGGTCAATGGGCGGCAAACGGCTGTCCTTGAGCGAGGCAAGTACCGTGGCATGGATCGAGTGCACATGCATCGCGCAGCGCGCATGTGGGCAGCGGCGGTGCAAGGCCCCATGCAGCCCCCAAGCAGTGGGATCTGGCGCGTTCGGGCCTTCGAGCGTTGCGGGATCATTGGCATCAATGAGCAACAGGTCGGAGGCTTTGATCCGTCGGAAATGCACCTGATTAGGGTTCATCAGAAACTGCGTGCCGTCCTCATTCACCGAGAGCGAGAAATGATTGGCCACCGCCTCATGAAAGTTGAGACGTTCTGTCCAGCGAAAAGCCGCGGCGAGATCCACCCGTTCTTGCCAGAAATCCATATTCGGCTTGAGATGCGTAACACTCATGATCCTCTCCCTTTGCTGCAGATAGCCTGCTGATCTGAACTGCGACCTCTCGCCCTTGCGCGACACGCGGGTGTCGGTTTTTGAAGGGCTGTGTGCCGCGCAGGGACGTCAGGTCTCTGTGCGCAGACCCAAGAGGGCACGAGCTTGCTGCGGTGTGGCGACGGGGCGGTTATGTGCGGCGCAGATGTCGGCGGCGCGCTGCACTAGTGCGGCGTTCGAAGGAGCCAAGGTCTCACGGTCCCAGCGCACGTTGTCTTCCAGTCCGGTACGCGCGTGGCCACCAGCGGCGATGGCCCATTCGTTGAGCACGACTTGATTGGCCCCAACCCCGGCAGCACACCAGGGGGCGTCCTCGCCAAAAAGACGTTTCACCGTGTGCAGATAGAAGTCGAAGACCTCGCGGTCTACCGGCATGGCATTTTTCACGCCCATGACAAATTGCACATAGGGCGTACCGCTGAGTTGGCCTCGGTCGGCCATGAGCTTGGCATGGAAGATGTGGCTGAGGTCGAAGGCCTCAATCTCCGGCTTGACGTCATAGGTCTGCATTTCCGAGGCCAGCCACTCCACAAGGTCTGGCGGGTTCTCGTAGACCCGCGTTGGGAAGTTGTTGGACCCGACCGAGAGCGAGGCCATGTCGGGGCGCAGAGGCAGCATGCCGCCCCGCTCCTGACCTGCGCCAGAGCGACCCCCCGTTGAGAGCTGAATGATCATGCCGGGGCAATGCCGTTCGACGCCTTCTTTCAACGCTGCAAATTTGTCCGGGTCACTGCTCGGTGTTTCATCGTCATTCCGAACATGGGCGTGCATGATGCTGGCCCCCGCCTCGAAAGCCGCATGCGTGCTTTCGATTTGCTCAGCAATGGAGATCGGCACCGCCGGATTATCCGCTTTGCGTGGTACGGAGCCAGTGATGGCCACGCAGATGATGCAGGGGGTGTGTTCGGGGGTGCTCATAGGGTCTCGCTCCTCACGCCTGTGATGGCTGCGACTGAACCAGACCTGAGACACCGGGTGCAAGGGACTTTATACCTTTTCAGTCTCCAACCCAGAAGGCCATTTCAACGTGACCCGGGTGCCGTGGCCGACATCTTCAATCGTCAAAGTCCCGCCCAGTCGCGTCGCCCGCGACGTCATGCTCGCAATGCCAAGCCCGCTGGACAGCGCCGTTCCTTTGGTGGACCGGCTTTGCGACAGCCCGATTCCGTCATCTTCGATAACCACCGCGTTTGGCCGTGTCTCAACCGTGATCTTTGAGGCCTGCGCGTGTTTCACGGCGTTGTTGAGCGCTTCCTGGACCAATCGCACAAAGTCCATCATTCGTTCCGGCGAAATCTGAGGCAAGCGGTCGTCCCCAGAAACCCGCCAGTCGATCCGAATTCCAAGACGATCAAGCAGCGGCTCATAACGGTGACGCAAGCTGCCGAGAACCGCTGGCAGCGGCGCTTGCAACGACGTGAGGCCGTCCATGATCACACCGATCTCGCGCAGCGCGTCTTCTAGCGCATCTTCCAACACCGGATCAGGCGTGCCGCTTTCCTCAACATAGGCCAGAATGTTGGTGATGTGCCCACCGACCCCGTCGTGCAACTCAATGAGCATGCGCCTGCGCTCCTCATCCAAAGCCGCGCTGGTGCGACTGGCCGTGACCAGTTCATAATTCTCTTCCAACTCGCGTGTTTTCTCCACGACCGCGCTCTCCAGCGTTTCGTTCATCCGTCCAAGATCGGCGAGCGACGTTTGAAGGCGGCGCACCAGCAGCCACAGTGCCGAGGCCCCCATAACTGCTGGCAGGGCTTGACCCAGTAACATGGGGCCTATCTCCAACTCGGTCGTATACATGATCATCTCATGCGACCCGAGGGACAAGGATGTGACCAACAGCGTGTAAAGACCGAATGAGCCGGAACGGCCCATAGCTTGCGTGTTCAAAACAACGACCACCAAGATGACGAGTGCCCAGACGATGCCAATACTGGCAAAGGCCGCGGAGACCGGCACAAGATACGCTGGCGGGGTCAAAATCACGGCCACTGCATTTGCGTAAGAAATCAATAGGTTGAAACGCTCCATGACAGGCATATGGACTTCCATCAACCGATTCACGAACCGCAGGACGAAAGAAACATAGAACATCGTCGCCAGGACAATCAGCGCGATGTCATAGCTTGGCGAAACCAGATCAGATTGACGCGCATACATCACCGCGACGAAAAGCGCGGGCGGACTTGAGGCCGCCAACCAAAAGAAAACGCGCTCATCGCGCTTCGCCGCAACAACGGCTACGCTCACGCAAAAGATTGCGAGCGACAGAACAATACTGGTCACTGCCAAACCAAATGTCGCAGCACGCCGGCGATCCGCATAGGGTTTCACCTGAACCCGCGTCCCAAAGCGCATCGGATAAAGTGTGAGACCCTCGGCACTGTGCCACGCAACAACGAGGCGGTACTCGTTTTGAACGGGGTCAATTTCCGTGACCACAGGTTGACGCCATGTGTTGTACAGCCCATGCGGGAGCCGGAGTGTCTCTCTCAGGGGTGCGACAGCAACATCCCTAGGTGCAGACGGCATATAGAGATAGTCCCGCGCCCCATGCGTTTCATGATCCGGAAGCGTCAGGACAAAACCAACCAAGGTGGTCTCGTCTTTCCTCTCCCGGGGAATGCGGTAGGGCAAATCGACAGCAACCCTGTCCTCGACAGTGCAGTCAAGAGTTGCGCAGAGGTCAACACGGTCAATAAACCCGGCCCCAGCCCGCTGGGCCAACCCCGCATTGAGCATAACCAGAACCGCAAGCATCAGGAGCGTGGCCAAGCAGCTCAAACCCGCCGCCGTGATCCATCGCGGTGTCACAGAAGTCCCATCTTTCCGGCCTTGGCCACGGCGCCAAGATTGGAGTTCACCCCCAGCTTTTTGTAGATGTTGTTCACGTGATTACCGACAGTGCCCACGCTGATCTGCAACCGTTCCGCCACTTCCCGGCGGCGATATCCTTGCGCGAGATCGTTCAGAATCTCCAGCTCCCGCTGTGTCAGCACGTCCCGCTCCGGTTTGGGTCGTTCTGTCGGCATGCGGGTCAACTCATCAAGAAGATATCGGGCAATTTGCGGAGAAATCGGCGATCCCCCCGCAAGCACAGCTTTGACGCTACGCAGGATTTCCGGCGCGCGTGCGCCTTTCTGAAGGTAGCCCCGAGCCCCATTTCGAATTGCCTCGATCACCCGCTCCTCGTCTCCGAAGATACTGATCACAACCCCGAGACATTCCCACTCACTCGCGGCGCAGGCGGCAATGACGTCGATCCCGGATCCGTCTGGCAGCCCCAGATCCACCAAGGCCACATCCGGCTTTTCGCGTGCCAAACACTCCAACGCTGAGGCCACTGTGTGCACGACACCGACAACGCTGAGACTGTCGTCGCTTTCAATGGTCTTGGCCAATCGCCGCGCCGTTGCATCACGGTCTTCTACAATAAGGACGCGTTTCGTCATGTCGCAGTTATACCAGGTTTGCCCCATTGGGGACTATAGGACTGAATGGAGCGTCGCGAAAAAGGCGCGCGAGAACAATCAACAAGACACTAAAATAGGGCGATGGTCGCGACCCGCCTACAAATCCGATTTGTGCCTCCAAGCCACTGCAAAGTCGATACCTTTTTCGCACT
>SPJK01042648.1_pt1 | contig 13410 bp, 17 predicted proteins | sample 3741771 | NCBI WGS metagenome assembly SPJK01 (sample SAMN10925997, study PRJNA522277) | cold seep metagenome | isolation source: Elba SIP-enriched marine methane seep metagenome, extraction at timepoint T2 | place: Italy: coast of Elba, Mediterranean Sea | reverse complement strand
GCTTGCAAGATGCTCTATCAGAGCACCATCATCAACTGGCAATGACTCACTATCACCCGCCTGTTTTTTAACGATTAAGGCTTGATTCTGCTTGTCTGTTATTAGCGGTAAAGCCAAGACATCATCACTTGCTGCGTCACAGCCGTTAGTTTCTTTAAATTGCGCTAGCCAATCGTAACAATCGCCTTTTTCTGGCAATTCGAGCGCTTCAACTACAATAAGTTGAATGGTTTTTGCAATACAGTTCAATGCTTCCATGACGTTGTTTTGATACTTCAAGCCAGCATCATCATTGTCACCCCAAATAATCACATCACGGTCTTGTAATGGCTGCCAGTCAGTACGAGAAACGCTATCAGCCCCTCCGCTTGTTGTCGCCAATAAGCCTATGTCTATTAGTGCATCGACACACTTTTCACCTTCAACAACAAATACAACATCATCAGCACGTTTTTTAATGTCTGGCAATTTGTACAACGGCTTTCCATTAGGAAAATGCGGCTCTTTTTGCTCTGTCCATACGCCATTATCGTCTTTAGAAAATGGTCGAATGTATTTACCATTTTGTGGGTGTTCCAGTCTGAATTTTGCGTAAAGCGGGTTACCATCTTCATCTTCGTAAACGTACAAAGCCGCTAATGTGTAGCCTTTTGCAATTACGTTTGTTGAAAGATTTCTAGCACCTTGTTTGATTTTGTCCAAGTCACTCATCGTGCCAACTCCCGCCATGCGCCTAGTGACTTAGCGGCCTGGATGAAGCTCAGGTTGTGCAAATGTTGGTGAAAGGCTAATACATCGCCACCACGCGCGCCGCAAACCATACAACGATAAGCCCCGTTCTCTGCCTTTACTCGCAAGCTTGGTTTGGTGTCTGCGTGAAAAGGGCAGATAGCGTCCCGCCACTCACCCCTGCCTTTTAGTTCTATGGATTGTGTTTTGTAATATTCGGTTGGAGTAGGCAATAGGCTTCTAACGAATTTGCCGCGTTTTTTTGTCGCGTATTTCATCCGTTAGCCTTGCTGTCCATTCATGAAAGCGCGAACCTCGCCCATATTGAAGGTTGTTGTTCTTGGGGTAAGTTTGTGTGTTTTTAACTTACCGGCTTTAACAAGCCTCCACACAGTTGAGCCGCTAACACCTAATAAACCTTTTACTACTGGCAAGCGTACAAAAGCGCTATTGGGGTATTTATCCGCATCGAAAAATGCAGATGTTGAAGTTTGTTTCATGAGTCACTTCCACGTTGTTGTTGAACACGTGACTATTCTTACGAATCCATGAATTTAAGGGTGGTAATTGCGGTTTTGAAAAACGTATTACGGTTTTGGTCTAGACTTTATGCGGGCTACAGCCGATCTGCTTCATCAAGGTATTTTTTGAGTGTCTTCTCTGATACGCCATTATTGTTGCGTTCAAAGTCTTCAACTATTTCTTTTAGGCAGCCATGGTAAGGGTACTTGTAACTATTCTTAGCTAAGGCTAGAATGATTTTCAAAAGAGACTCACGTTCCCGATTTTCTGATTGAAGGCTCTTTTGATTGTTTTGTGCATGTTTATAAAAATCTATTCCTTCAAAATATTCTTTAACATCGTTCAGTGCTTGCCGTCTTATGTCTCGATGATCCTCTTTAGCTTCATCAATTTTTTCGTCCAGCCAGCGATTAATTTCAACAAGTTTAAATGCAATTTTCTCTGCCAAGCTATCTTCTTGTTGCCTCTCAATGTTTTGAACTTCAATACCCCTTTGTGCCAAAGACAAACTATCCCAACACTTTAGGGCGTGTTCTTGTTCAACAGCTTTGCGTAAATTTTCTGGCAACTCATCTAATTTTTTATCAAAATATTGAGCTAAGTTGTAAATAGAAATAGTAGTTGACATAAGCACCCCTCACGCCCCTAAATAGAAACCACACCAGCCAAGTTAGGGAAACTTAGTTTTCGCCCCGTCGGGCTAGGTGTGGCGTAACTGGTTATTGCTGTATTACGCTTGCTTAAATGGCACTATCTCAGCGCCTACTTTTAACTTCTCTAGGTAATCCGCCCATTCTTGCATCATCTCTTTACGTTGCTCTAAAAACCTAGTGCGGTTATACGCACTGCCTAATGCGTCTGGCACTTTGTGCGCTAGTTGGTGCTCAATGATCGCAGGATCAATACCTAAACGCTCATGTAAAAGTGTTCTTGCCATTGCTCTAAAGCCGTGGCCTGTAATCTGCGTTTTTGTGTCGTAGCCCATACGTTTAAGCGCTGCGTTAATAGCGGCCTCACTCATTGCTCTTTTAGGACTATGACCACCCATAAAGACAAACTCACCATGTCCACTATACGGGTATATGCTTTGCAATATGTTTATTGCTTGGCTGGATAGTGGCACGATATGCCCGGTATCTGCTTTGGTGACTAAGAATCGCCACTCACCTACTTCCAAGTCAATATCAGCCCATTTAGCGCGTCTTAATTCACTGGGGCGTACAAATACAAGTGGCGCTAATTTGAGCGCACATTCAACAGTAAATGAGCCTGTAAAACCGTCTATTGCTCTTAATAGTTCGCCGACCTGTTGAGGCTCGGTAAATGATGCCATGTGATTTACTTCTGGGGTAGGCATCGCCCCCTTTAAGGCTGGGGTAACATCAATTTCCGCCATTCCATGTTGTACTGCGTATCTAAACACCTGTCCAATGGCTTGCAATGTTCGCTTTGCTGTTTCTAGCTTGTCTTTTAGGTTTGGATGTTTAACGGTTCTTAATACATCTGGCGCGGTAATGTCTTTATTAGGCTTATCACCGATCAACGGAAATACATACACCTCCAAGCGTCTGAATGTGCGCTCTCTATGTGATTGCGATGTATTAGCAAGGCTGTCATCTATCCACTGCTTTGATACTGCCTTAAATGTGTTTTCTTGGTCAGTTCTGTCGTTTAACGCTTGTTCACGCTTTGCTTCGGATGGGTCAATTGGTGGCTGTTGTGACAGCATTGCCTTGTAGCCATCACGCCTAGCTCTTGCTTCTTTTAATGAAATTTCGGGGTATGTGCCAAGTGAGATTAGCTTTTCTTTGCCATTAAACGTGTAGCGATAACGCCACCACTTACCCCCGTTTGGCCTAATGATGATAAATAAACCCCGCTCATCATAAAGCTTGTAAGCTTTTTTTTCTTTGGGCTTGGCATTTCTTAACTTGGTATCGTTTAAAGCCATGGTCTGGGGTAACTCCTAATTGGGGTAATTAAGCTACCCCTAAACGTTACCCCTGTTGGATGTGCAATGTCAATACACGCCATGACACGGTAAAAGACATAAAAAAACCCTAAATAACTGAATATCTAGGGTTTTTAGCACCTCATGACATTGCATGAAGTTAGTATATGGTGGCCGGAACGGGAATCGAACCTGTGACACGAGGATTTTCAGTCCACTGCTCTACCAACTGAGCTATCCGGCCAGAACAAGTTGCCTTATTCAAGAGGCGTGAATTATAGCAAAGATACTGAAACATTCCAAAAACTTTTTATTGCAGTTTCTTAAATCATTTCGCTGTAATTTATCACTCAGGTAAAATACTCGCCATGCAACTATCTGCCCCTCCGCTGAGCACTAATTTACTAGGTGACCTTCAAGCTAAAATTGATCATAAAACAAAACCGATTGGTGCATTAGGACAGCTAGAATCCATTGCAAACCAAATTGGTTGTATCCAACAGTCTTTATCCCCATGCCTTAACAATCCACATTTGTTAGTGTTTGCTTCTGACCATGGTATTGCACACGAGAACGTAAGCGCTTATCCGCAGGCAGTTACCGCACAGATGGTAGATAACTTTTTAAATGGAGGTGCTGCAATCAATGTGTTTTCCAAACAACATGGTCTGGCTTTTAAGTTAGTTGATGCTGGTGTAGCTAAGGATATTCAACCACACTCTGATTTAATCTCTGCAAAAATAGCCTATGGCACACAGAACTTTGCACATACGCTAGCAATGACCAAGCAACAATGCCTAGAAGCGATCGAAACGGGCGCTCGTTTGATGAAGGAGGTGATCAGTCAAGGTTGTAATATCGTTGGGTTTGGCGAAATGGGCATCGCCAATACAACGTCAGCTAGTGCGATCATGACCTGTATCTCTGACCTGGATGTTCAAGCGTGTATTGGGCGGGGTACAGGCTTAAATAATCAGCAATTAGCCCATAAACAAAAGGTTGTTGAACAAGCATTAGCACACCATCAGCTGTCCTCTAATGCTGATGCACTTAATGTACTGGCTACCTTTGGCGGCTTTGAAATCGCCATGATGGTTGGGGCAATGTTTACTGCCGCGCAACGCCGTTGCACAATTATTATCGATGGGTTTATTGTGACTAGCGCACTTTTAGTGGCAAAAGCCATTGATGCAAATATTCAAGACTATTGTTTGTTTGCGCACTGTTCTGATGAAGCACCTCACCAAGCCTTGCTGGATTTCTTAGATGCTAAGCCTATCTTAACCATGGGACTGCGTTTGGGCGAAGGCTCTGGTGCTGCGCTAGCCTATCCACTTATCGACTCGGCTGTACGTTTTTTAAATGAGATGGCGACTTTTGAGTCCGCTAAGGTTTCTCAACAATCATGAGTGCCATACTAATGCCCATACGCCAACATTGGCGTGCTTTTTTAATTGCGCTGCAATTTTTTACCCGCATACCGATCACGATCAAAGACTTTGACACCGCTGAGCTCAATCAGTCTGTACCATTTTTCCCATTGGTTGGCATCGTAATAGGACTTGCTGGCGCAGCAGTATACTCACTATGTGATCAGGCATTGCCACTGTCTTTATCCATTATTTTGAGCATGATCAGCACACTCTTGCTAACAGGTGCGTTTCATGAGGATGGTTTAGCAGACATGACAGATGGCTTTGGCGGTGGCTGGGAGAAGTCTCAAGTGCTATCGATTATGGTGGACTCCCGCTTAGGCAGCTATGGTGTAATTGCGCTCATCATGGCACTATTGACTAAACATCAGTCACTCGTCTCACTTTCCCATACTTACATACCAATCAGTTTAGTCGCAGGCCATGCAATTAGCAGGCTTTTTGCAGTGTTGACCATGCACCAGCTCGAGTATGTGAAATCAACAGGAAAATCCAAACCACTTGCCACAAAAGTAACACAAAGCCAGCTTATAATCGCGTTGCTTTTTGGTATTACACCAGTCTTGTTTTTACCAGCCTATTGCTGGCTGGCGCTATTGCCCTCTTGGCTGGCGTGGCGCTGGCTATTACGTTTAATGCAGCGCAAAATTGGCGGCTACACTGGTGATTGCCTGGGAAGTATTCAACAAGTCACTGAAGTTACTTTTTATATTGGCCTAATCGCCTGCTTTGAGCTGAATATTTATTTTAGTATTTAAACTAATGAAAATTTCTTTTATTCGCCATACCTCATTGAATATCACCCCAGATATCTGCTATGGCCAAAGCGATATCGATGTCTCGACCGCATTTGGGCAAGAGTGCATTGCTGTGCAAGATAAGCTCAAGCCTTATCAATTTGATGCTATTTACACCAGCCCGTTGCAACGTTGCGTTAAGCTTGCAGTCGAGTTAGAGCTGGACAATCCAGTGCATGACCATCGACTCAAAGAGCTTAATTTTGGCGACTGGGAGCTGCTCAATTGGAGTGATATTCCGCGTGAGCAGTTTGATGAATGGGCAAACGACTATGCAAACCAATCCCCACCAAAAGGCGAAACGTTCGCCGAACTACAAACACGTGGGATTCACTTTTTAGAAGAGATGCAACAAATCTATCCCAATGGTCATATTGCTGCAGTCTCCCACGGGGGCATGATCCGCGCAATGCTAGCGCATACGCTTAAGATTCCGCTCAAATCTTTGTTTCGCTTTGTTGTCGATTACGCCAGCGTCACAACGCTTGATTTTTCGCACGAGATTCCTAAGATTTTGTATGTGAATCGCTAACAACCTCTATGGTTTGGCCCAAACAGGTGACCACCTGACCTGCACGAATTTTTGCACTCTTGCGAAGCTCACGCACGCCATCAACAGTCACAATACCATCTGCCACCATGGCTTTCGCCTGACCACCACTCTCTGCAATGCCTTCAACTTTTAACAAATCGCATAAGGCAATAAATTCACGGTTTAATTGAAATGTAATCATGTTTATCCTTTGAGGAGTAACGGCAGGCCTGCCGCCACAAATGTTACGTTATCAGCAATGGCTGCAACAGCCTGATTAAGTCGACCTTGCTCGTCTTGAAACTGCCGATTGATTTCACCCAATGGCACAATGCCCATCCCTACTTCGTTGCTGACTAGAATAATTTCGCCCTGCACTTTGGCTAAGGTATCTAACAAGGCTGCCTTCTCCGCTTGCCAGTCAATGTCTTCAGGCTTTTCGCAATCTGTGCAAATGCATTGTGCTAACCATAGGGTCAAACAATCAACAATTAAACAACGATCGACAGTTGCTTGTGCTTGAATGGTTTTAGCTAATCCAAAGGGGGACTCGATCAACGCCCATTCTTTGGGTCTATCCTGTTGATGTTTAGCAACACGCTGGGAAAATTCTGCATCATAAACTTGCGCCGTCGCAATATACGTCACAGGAAAACAAGACTGTTGCGCCAGACGCTCTGCATGCTGACTTTTGCCAGAACGTGCACCGCCCAATACCAGTTTCACACTCATAGAGCATCATCCTGCCAAGTGTTCTCCATTAGCATCTCTGCTAGCGGACGCTCTGTTTTCCAACCCTCTTCAACGAGCATCGGGGATTTATAAAAAGTATTCACATACCCGAGGCATAAAATCGCAATTGGCTTTGCACCATCTGGCATCTTAAGGAGCTTGGCAAGTTTAGACGGATCGAAAAAGCTAACCCACCCCATGCCAATACCTTCTGCACGTGCAGCCAGCCAGATATTTTGAATCGCACAACTGACAGATGCCAGGTCCATTTCTGGAATGGTGCGCCGGCCAAAAATATGTTTTTCTCGTTGATCACAAAGCGTTGCGACCAACACTTCTCCACAGTCTAAAACACCTTCCACTTTGAGCCGCATAAACTCGGCCATGCGCGCGGTATTCTCATACTCACCAATCGCTTTGGCTGTATTCACACGCTCTTCTTCCACTTGCGCATGAATGGCTTTGCGTATCTGCTTATCCGTGATGCGTATAAACCGCCATGGCTGCATCAAGCCAACACTTGGCGCATGATGCGCTGCTTCTAGCAGTCGCTGCATGATCTCAGGTTCAATTGGATTCGGCAAAAAATGCCGCATATCACGACGCTCGGCAATCACTTTATAGATTGCTTGTTTGTCAGCCTCTGAATAACCATGATTCATCGAATGTCACTCCATTAAATGAAAAAGCCGTGTCAACAGTTTGACACGGCTTGTACAAACATCAATCTAAATTATTGCGCATGCAGGCCAGTTTGCAGTTTTAACTGAGGCAACGCTTTGGCTAATACCCAAAACACCATGAGATATAACATGGTATATCCCAGATAAGCTGGCAAGTACTCCCAACCATGTTGCAAGGATTCTGCTAAACCTGCATTTGGAAAACGACCAGAAAACAAATAGTAAGTTTGTGTCGACACCGCAAAAGCAAGCACAGTTGACAAAACACTTGCCAAGAAAAATGGCTTAACTGCCAAGGCGCGTTGCTGTTGAGCCAGCCAGAGACCCGCCAACCACATCACCGCATACGTTGGAAACATTCCCCAATAACCGTCGGTAATGCAAAAGGCTTGCAAACTATCCACAGCAGCAGCTCCAAAATCAATCAAGGTTGCCAACACGGCAAACACAACAAGCCAAGCCCATTTTCTGAGTAATAAACCACCCACCAAGAATAAGGCAAGACTAGCATCTGGCAGCGCCATACTCGTTAACACATGGCTACCACGTGTTAACAACATTAAAAATGCCAACACGCCTACGACGAACAATTTTTTTACTGAATCAGACATTACTTTTTCCTTCAAAATTTTTAGCATCATACCATTGAAACAGGTAGCTGAAACTAATTCGAATCCCATCTTAAGTTAATAAAGAAGTTACTACCAGGTGTGTTATACACATAACCAAAGGCTGATGGATCGCCATCAAATGCTAAAGCATAGTCTTTGTCTAGCACATTATTCAAACGTGCCTGCACTTTCCACTGTGGGTTAATGTGATAATCAGCGGTGATATTTAACAAACCATAACCTGCCAGCCTTTGGGTGTTCACCGTGTCATTATACCGATGACTGACCAAAACCACCTCAGAGCCAATCCGCCAATCGGTCTGTTGATAAGCGACATTCAGTTTGGCATTTCGTTGCGCTCGCCGTACCAATAACAAGTCTGTGTCCTCATTTTTTGGAGACTGCACGTCGATACTGCCATTGACTATCCATGGCCCAGCAGTATGTTGCGCAGCAAGGGTTAGTCCTTTTAATACCGCCTGGCTGGCATTTTGAGGGATAAAATTAACGTCTAACAAAATCAAGTCGCGTACTTTGTTGCGATAAGCCGTCAGACTAACCGTCGTCTTGTCTGTTTCATAATGCATGCTGGCTTCGAGATTACGTGCTTTTTCTGGCGACAAATCTGGGTTGCTGGTTGGAAAGCCAAAATATGACGGAAAATACAAGTCATTAAAGGTTGGCGCTTTAAAGGCTTTAGAGCCACTCACATAAGCACGTAAAACGTCTGTTAATTGGTAGCCATAAGCAAGCCCACCCGTGTGTTGCGTGCCAAAACTGGAATTATGATCCTGTCGATAGCTTGCATGCACTGTGTGCGCATTGATATTGGCTAAATAACTCAGAACATAACCATTATTAATACGTTTGGTATTCGTATAATCCGAATCCGCACCTGTTTGCTGCAGATTCGACTCTACTTCTTCTTCTAAACGGTCATACATCAACGTCAAGTTACCCATTGGCAGTTTGATATCATTTTGCCAATTAATCTGGCGCTGTATCGTATCAAAACGACTGGGGATTGGCGCGCCAAACTCATCGTAACTCTTAAGTTCATCGACTGTATAACCAATGCGAAATCTGGATAACCAGCGCTCGTTCATTTGGTTACTACTCAATACGCTGAATACCTGCTGTTTAATCTTTGCCCGTGAATTATAATCTGTTGCGTTAAAGCGATTATCAAACTGGGTGTCACCCTCACTATTAAGGATGCTGACACCTAGCGTATGCCCTGCTGCCAATGTCTGCGTCAGTTGCCCACTGATACTGACATTGCGATAGCCATCGTTGTCTTTTAAATTCGCTTGATTGGTGTCTAGTGCAGAAAAACCGTCTGTGTCTTCGACACTCAGATTCAATGCATATTGTGTTTGATTCAATTGACCATTCACGCCTGCAGCTGCCTTTACGGTGTCATAACGGCCGATGCCAACGCTAGCATATTGATGTGCGCCTGCTGCGCCCTTTTTAGTGAAGATTTGAATCACACCGCCAACGGCATCTTGTCCATATAAGCTTGTCGCTGGTCCGCGTAAAATTTCGATGCGTTGAATTTGAGCTGTCGGAATATTTTCGATGGTTGTTGTGCCCAATGTCGAGGACTGCGCTCGCATACCATCTATTAAGATGAGTGTTTGGTTCGAGCTGGCCCCGCGCAAGAAAATATTAGAAGTTTTCCCTGCCCCACCATTATTACTAATTTCCAGTCCTGGCTGTGTCTGCAGCAACTCAATCAATGTCGATTGACCACTACGTTCAATCGTCTCGGCATCAATCACACTGACATCGGCAACAAGTTGTTCTCTTGGCTGTGGTGTACGTGTAGCTGTGACGACAACATCGTCTAGATCTATCTTTTCCTGAGCTTGAATAAATGGCGATATTGCCAGCAGGCCTGCACTGGCTAGGATTGTTTTTTTCATGAAGTGTATCCTCTGATTGCGTCTGCGTCCCCGCAGCGCGATTCATCAAAGAAATACCTATAAGGAGCAATAACGCAACGACAGTATCTGGCCGATAGAGACCATCTGAATCGTTACACCGTCACCCCGCGGCATTTCCAACTGTTGTTGCGAGGCCGGTCTCCGGACTTGTGAGCAAAGCGCTTAACCTTCCCAAGTGATTTCACTCAGTGGCATTAAGACAAAACGATTTGTATCTCACTTACCGTTGCGGGGGCAGCACAGGACTTATCAAGGTTTTGATGCACCTGTTTCCCAGTTTCACCTTTTTTATTGACTAAAAAAGACACCTGACAACGAGCGAGAATATAGCACAAAAAGCTTTTTTTCCCTATTGATTTTGTCTTTGTTATACAACGCTTAAAAAAGGCCACTTACTTTCTGGTTTTATTTTTGAATCCGATGATTGACGAAGGGACAGACAATAATTTATAGTGGTTGTATGAACGAAGACTTACAAGCTTTGGAAGAAAAACTCTCGCACCTGCTTGGACTGTTTCATGATCTGAAGCAAGAAAACAGTGAATTAAAAGAAGAACTTAACGGGGTTAAATCCACTTCAGAAGCATTACAACAAAAAATGTCGGAAGCAAGCGAGCGTATTGAAAAGCTCATGCAAAGCTTGCCATAGGGACGGAGACCATGAGTCAATCTAATGGCGTAGATATACAAGTATTAAATAAAAAATTTACCGTCAGTTGCACTGAAGATGAAAGGCCTGCTCTTGATACAGCAGTTAACTTTCTAAACAAAAAAATGGTCGAAATCAAAGACAACGGTAATTTTATCGGTATTGAAAAAATTGCTGTGATGGCGGCACTTAATCTAGCACATGAGGTACTGAATATTGAATCAGGCAATGTGAATATTGGTGAGTGTAAGCAGAAAATTACTGAATTACAGGATAAAATAGACGCCGCATGTCAATAATAGACTGCATTAAAGTAGTATCAAATACACAAAAATAACAAAAATTACTGATATTATTAATCAATTGGAATTTTTGTTACGCGATATAATCTATTCGTTGTTTCGTTTGTTCCCCACGGTACGGCTAAGGCTAATAATTCCTTGAACTAGTCATTAGCATCGGTTTTGGTTAATCGAGTGTTGTGAGCGCGCTCCTAGCGGGCGTACCTAATGCACTTTAGGCCATTACCCCTTGAACCTTATGGTTCAGGATGCTGGTCTTTCCGTAGTTGTGGGGAACCCCTTACTTAGCTCTATCTGCCTAGACTTACCTTAGAGCGTGATATTTGAGGTCTGCCAGACTGATAATGTCCAGACATTGTTGATGTGTTGATTCTAGAATAACGGGTGGCGCATAACCTGCTTCCGACGCCTCCAGCCAACGTGGAGCACAAACACACCAGCGATCTCCCGCTTTTAATCCTGGAAAGCCAAACTCAGGCCTTGGTGTGGATAAATCATTACCTACCGAAACTGAAAAAGCTAGGTACTCGTCTGTGACTTGCACACAAACGGTGTGCCTGCCAGCATCACCATCTGCAGCTTCGCAACAGCCATTGCGCTTAAAACCAGTCAAAGGGTCTTCGCTACATACTTGCAGCGCAGTACCTAAAACATTACGGGGGAAAACATTTGATGAATCTGACATGGCTTCATTAAGGCAGCTGAATCTTACTATGGTAGATTCAACGGTTGAAGGTTAGTTTCTAAGAATAGCCATGGTAAAAAAGCTGCCATGGCTTGCAAATCGCCGCAATTACTATAGAAACACAAGCCAGCTTATTTTGCGACTTGTCTTTCTCTAATTTCGTCTAAAGTTTTGCAGTCAATACAAAGTGTTGCAGTAGGCCTGGCTTCTAAACGCTTTAAACCAATCTCAATACCACAACTATTGCAATAACCGTAATCGTCTTCATCGATTTTGCGCAAGGTATCATCAATTTTCTTAATGAGCTTTCTCTCACGATCACGGTTTCTTAGTTCAAGTGCCATATCAGATTCTTGACTTGCGCGATCATTGGGATCAGCAAACATTGTTACTTCATCCTGCATCGTATGTACAGTTTTATCCAGATCATGACTCAACTCTTCTTTCCATTGATTAAGAATCTTACGGAAATGATCCAGTTGCTTTTTATTCATATACTCCTCACCTTTTTTTTCTTTGTAAGGAGTGAATTGCTTGATTTCTGCCATGGTTTACACCTAAAAAATGCTTATCAATAAATATCAGTTTGTAAAAAAAATGGTTAACGCTTAATTAAGCAGCATGAGTTTACTCTGATTCTTCTCTTTTGCAAGCCCTGTGCCAACCCTTCTAAGCACATGATTTTGCAGTCATTGATTGCGCTAAAACTGTATTTTCCATCAACGTTGCGACAGTCATTGGACCGACGCCCCCTGGTACTGGCGTAATCCAGCTAGCACGTGACTTTGCCATCTCAAAATCCACATCGCCTACCAGCTTACCGTCTGGCAATCTATTAATCCCAATATCGACGACGACAGCACCTTCTTTAATCCATTCACCTTTAATCAAACCAGGTTTACCTGCCGCAGCCACGACTAGATCTGCTTTTGCTACGGTACCGGCCAAGTCTTTGGTATGTCGATGACAAGACGTCACTGTACATCCTGCAAGCAATAATTCCAGCGCCATTGGTCGCCCAACATGATTGGACACTCCAACAATCACGGCATCCATACCTTTAATAGGGCGGTCTATGGTTTTTAGCATTTTAATCACACCATAAGGCGTACAGGAGCGTAACATTGGTTGCCTTACTGCTAAACGGCCAATATTGTATGGGTGAAAACCATCCACGTCTTTATTCGGATCAATGTGCTCAATCAGCTTTGCTTCATCGATATGTGCAGGTAGTGGCGACTGCACCAAAATACCATCCACCGATGGGTCTGCATTGAGTTGCGCGACTAATGCAAAAAGATCTGCCTCTGTCGTCTCACCGGGTAAATCATGGGCGATTGAAAGAACTCCGACCTTTTCACAGGCTCTACGCTTGTTACGCACATAGATTGCAGATGCTGGATCATCGCCAATCAAAATCACGGCCAGGCAAGGTGCACGCTCACCCAATGACAGTTGTTTGTCAACTTGCTGTTTTAGTTCTGCTAATAAATTTTCTGAGATGGTTTTGCCATCAATAATGTTTGCTGTCATTGATCTACTTAAAAAATAAAAAAATTCAAAAAATTACGGCGATTTTAGCATATAAGAATTGACCAATCTGAAATATTGCAGTATATTTCGCCTTCTTCGGCGTGTAGCGTAGCCTGGTAGCGCGCCTGCTTTGGGAGCAGGATGTCGGGAGTTCGAATCTCTCCACGCCGACCATTTTTCTTGTCCGTTTTAACAGTATAGTTATCACGTTAACAACCTGCCCGTAGCTCAACTGGATAGAGCACCAGCCTTCTAAGCTGGGGGTTATAGGTTCGATTCCTATCGGGCAGGCCAAATGTGCG
>SPJK01009489.1_pt1 | contig 13410 bp, 13 predicted proteins | sample 3741771 | NCBI WGS metagenome assembly SPJK01 (sample SAMN10925997, study PRJNA522277) | cold seep metagenome | isolation source: Elba SIP-enriched marine methane seep metagenome, extraction at timepoint T2 | place: Italy: coast of Elba, Mediterranean Sea | reverse complement strand
ACGTCTGCCCCTCGCGTGAGCAAGTGGCGCAAGCGATTTTATGATTATGGTATTGCTGGACTCAAAGACGAACAGCGTCCGGGTAAACCAAAGATCTATGGTGAAGCGTTTAGAGACAAATTGTTATCCAAATTGGAAACCGATCCGCCTGACGGGATGGCTCGATGGGATTGCCCAACATTAGCAGAGGCATTAGAGTCCAGTACACATGCTGTTTGGCGGGCTTTAAAGAAAGAAGGCATTTATTGACATAGAGCGCGTAGTTGATCTGTCAGCACCGATCCCGAGTTCACAGAAAAGTCAGCGAATATTATCGGGTTGTATTTAAATCCGCCCATGAATGCTCTAGTTTTGAGTATCGATGAAAAACCGGGTATCCAAGCTTTAGAGCGAACAACCGGCTATGTTGAAACGCATGACAAAAAAATATTGGATACATACAACAGCACGTACAAACGCCATGGTCCCTTAAATTTGTTTGCCGCATTGAATGTGGCGACAGATCACATTCAGGCGCAAACCACTCAAACAAAAAAACGAGAGGACTTTCAACATTTTATGGATCTTGTCATGCAGGATTTACCGAAAGAAAAAGACGTGCATGTGATCCTAGATAATGACTGCACTTATAAGAAAAATGATGACTGGTTAAAAAAAAATGAAAGTCGTGTTCAGTTCCATTTCACGCCCACTTCAGCCAGTTGGTTGAATCAAATTGAAATATGGTTTGGTATTTTGTCCCGTAAGGCATTGAAAGGAGCCAGCTTCAGTCATGTGACTGAACTAAAGAATGCAATTGAAGTATTTATTGTTCGGCATAACCAGAAGGCTCAGCCCTTTAAATGGCGTAGACGTGAGGTGACTGGCAGCTAAATTAAAAATACAATATCTAATTTACGCAATTAAACACTAGGTTTGGTTGAAGTGATTAAATAGCTACAGCCTTGCTGATAACGAATAGAGATGATATCACCTACCCAACGCGACTGCTTGTGGCGCGGGTTAAAGTCTCGTTTGAGATGAAGCTCTGCTTTGATCCTAGAAAAATCAATTGGGCGCGAAATTATAGTGCAAGATATTGGTTTCACAGTGCTTTACAAAAACGTTATCGGAATATCTTGCGCGCGGTGATAAGGAGTTCCCTTCCTGTCCCTCCAAAACCAAGTGGCAAACGCGGTAAGCTGGCTTAATCAGGTGCACTCATTCGGGAGCGATTAAAGAAACATGCGCAATCAGTGCTCCTGTTTGCAAAAGACCCTCATATTACCTTTACTAAAAATAGAGCTGAGCAGGATTTAAGAATGGCGAAGTTCAAACAATAAGTATCGGGATACTTTCGCGCTGATATGTATGCACAGGATTAATGTCGAATTTCAAGCTATCTGAAAACGATGGCTAACAAAGACTATAATCCACTGATTGCAATGCATATTTCGCTTGCTGGTGATATAACCTGGTGGGGCGAGAAGATATTATATGTTCGTTTCTGTCCCATTTTGACACCATACTAGTTGATAAATATTATCTCTTATTAAAGTGTCTGGTGCTATTAGATGTATTAGACCACTTCACTTACTTGTCATCGTATGAATTCCATCCCAATCGACTGGAGGATTTGTTTGAAATTGCAGGCACCGTTGTCTAAGAATTTTGCTGGCATGATCGTTTTCTATTCGCTCAAATATGATCCCGGCCTGCATGAATTGTGCATTGAAATATAGCTCAAGTGCCTGCTCATATTTCTTCACTTTACATTTTGATTCCCCTGAAGAACTCTGATAATCAGATACTAACTCAAAAATATCTTCGCCCTGCCCTCTTCCCTTTACTTTGACTCTATCCAGTTTTCTGATTAAAAATCCATAAATTGATTCTGATGTCTGCTGGTCTATGATAATTTGGGTTTGGTAATATTTGTTAAGCCCTTCCAAACGGGAACTGTAATTTACCTTGTCACCTATACAGGTATAGCTCTTCGCTTGTTCAGAACCGATATTACCCACAATCATTTCACCCGACGATATTCCAATCCGGGTATTAATTTCAGGGAAACCACGTTCAAAGCAATGAGCACGAAACGTGTCCAAAGTCATTTGCATGCTTAATGCCGCCTGACACGCTAATTGGGCATGCATCTGGCCACATATTTCAGGATTCCAGAATGCCATGATGGCATCACCTATATATTTATCAAGAATACCTTGATTATCTGCAATCTGCCGAGTCATCAATGTTAAATATTCATTCAACAAGTTGACCAGGTCTTCGGCAGGCATATTTTCACTAAAATTTGTAAACCCTTCAATATCCGAAAACAATACGCTTTGCTCAATTCTTTGTCCGCCCATTTTTAATTTTTCAGGCTTACTCAAAATTTCTGCCACGATGGCTGGGTCAACGTATTGGTTAAACGTGTTCCTGATTTTTTCTTTTTCTTCCAAACCAATCGCCATCTGATTAAATGCAGATGCTAATTGACCTATCTCATCCTGACTTAGATACTTGATTCTATATTGAAAATTCCCATCCGATATAGCCTGGGTTCCATTTCTTATCATTCTTACTGGCTGGGTCACTTGATATGAAATGATTAAAAACAATAATGCCCCAAGTAATAACACCCCACCTCCAATCAACAAAATCTGTTTTTGTAATTCTTTAAGCTCCAGTAGTAATATATCCAAATTGACACTGAGCATATAGCCGGCATTTTCAATATCTGCTGCAAACAATACTTTTTTAACAATATAGCGTTGCTGATCCCATAGAAAAATTTTAGTATCCTTGCTCCATTCTTCTTTTTGAATCACTGCTTCAGCAAAAGCATGCGATGTATTTTTGGCAACTACATGTTTCCCATTAAAAAATACAGCATGCAGATTAGAACCTGTGCCTAATAATTCTTCTACCCATGCATCATTCAATTGATTAAAAATGATGATCATGCCTATTGCATAATCGTCATTCAGATTTTCTTTTAACGGAATAAAATAGCTGTTGAGCAATTGCTCCCCTAAATTGACCAAACCAATCTGAATAACCCCTTGATCCAATCGTGTGTCAATATCCAACACTTTGAACTTATCTTCCAGATTTAGCCAGTTTTTTTCCGGTTTTTTATACTTTGCTCTGACCGCAGGTTTATCGTCCAGCATATAAACGTAATCAGCTTCGGTATCTTTGGCTATTTCTTCAGTAAATGGATAAAAATTGTCTTTAATTTGCGATAAAAATGATCTGAATTTTTGATCTGTCGTAATAATTCGAGCCAGGGTCTGAATATGTTTTTGCCTTTTATTCAAATCTCGCTGAAATTGCTCCTGTACCTTATTTAAATCAATGATAAGATGATCAATGGTATGTTGTTCGGTTCGTGTATCGATCAAATATAGAGTGGCCAGCAACAGAATCGTCACAGAGATAAAAAAAGTAATGAAAATTTTGCTGCTGAAACTCATTGAAATGCAATGGAATTCATTTATTTGTAAAATCAATAGAATAGATTATATCTTCTTATTCGGATTCATTTTATTTTTTAGCCCCCGGTTATCAGCGGGTCAATTAATTCAAGGCACGATCTCAGCCCCTAGCCGTGTAACAAAAACAATCGTCTATTTAAAGCCAGGTCTTGAAATCAGACAGTCAAATAAAACTGATCAGCACTTTGTATCTCAAAAAAACGCTTTTTTCATGCCGCCTGTTACCATTATCAATCAGGGTGACCAGGTTATATGGATAAATGATGAAAACAAAGAAATAGATCATAATATTTATTCCTTAAGCCCTTTAAATCGTTTTGACTTAGGCTTAGGTGAAGCCGGCTCCAGATTAGGCCAGCATTTTCATAAAACTGGAATGCTTAACTATTATTGTTCTGTGCATAAAACCATGGAAGGCCAGCTTGTCATTCTTCCCAGCAAATATTTTTTTTATTCCGAACATCCTTCTAATTTTTCTATCCAGGCAAATGACATTCCTAATGGACAATGGGAACTAAATGCAATCGTTTTTCATAAACGCTATAAAGCAGTACCGATTAAAATTAACATTGGACAGGATCAAACGGAATCGTTAAATCTGGAAATTATTCGACGATGAAAACAATCAGTTTTTTTCTTATATGGGTTCTAACAGGATGTGTAAAAGCACCTGAAATAATACCGGGACTAGGCTCTGTTTACGGAATACTAGAAGCTAACGCACACAGATCAATTCTAAATAAGTCTGCATTCTCTGACGAAAATTCCGTGTATTCAATTTCTGGTAAAAATAGAGAATTTGCAAAAAAAATGATTGATTATCATACGTTGACTGGGTTATTTGCTGGCATCATTAAACCCGCTCATTCTCCGCAACAACATAAACTGGTTGCTACAGAAACGGGATTTTCCCATAAGTCGTTGGCACTTGCACCTGGCGACTCTCTGCTATTAAGTAATTTGAGTCATAAAAAACTCAATTTTTTTATTATTAACAGGAATGATTCAGACGCCGGGTTTCAAAGCTTTCCAGAGCTAGCACCAGGCCAACAAAAAAAATTCTCTATTCAGCAAACGGGTGAACTGGAATTATTAGCTGATGAAGATGAACGATACAAAATGCACATTTTGTCGAAAACCAATTTACTGGCTGTGCAACTCTCAAGTAATCAACCTTATCAGTTTACCCATCTGACACCTGGCCCGTATCAGCTATATTTCTGGCATTGGCGTTTAGGTCTCATCAAAAAAGAAATTACAATCCATTCCGAAAGCAATCATCGATTGGATATTGTCTTAAGTGTTGACAGAATCATTCAATAATATTTAAAAATTGATGACTTGCTATAGAGTATTGAATAGATGCTCTGCATGTTGTTTTAATTCAAACAAAGGCAGTTCTTTATCCGTTTTCAATTCACTTTGTTCAGCAATGACTAATTTTAAGTGTTCCATATATTCCTGCTGGAACTTTTCAGTGAATAATTTTTTTCTATCATTAACCCACTTTTTCCATTCATCTGGAGATAGGAAGTCTATAAAATTTCTGGCTTTATAACGAAAAAACAACTCATCGAAACGACTATCTTTTACATTAAAATGGCTGCTATTTAACTCAGCAGGCTCCATATTAACTATCCTTTTAATTTCTTGCCTGTCAGAATAAGAGAAAAAACCCTGATAAAGCATTTTATCCACATTGGATTCAATATCTCCCTGAAAAGGCTGATCAAATACCCATTCTATCTTTTGCCTTAAAGCCGCCGTATCACTCAGTTGTTTTATATTTTCCAGGCAATAACTTAGATCCAGATTTAACCGACTGCAATCATCATCCATTAATACTTTCACCGTCGCCAGAAAAGGACATTTGTTAATATGAATTAATTTTAGCGGAATTGCTAACAGCTCACCTAACTCGGACGACTTGGTATAAAGACGCTGACGAATTTGCTCACTATCCAATTCTAATAATGGAGAAATATCGCGACATAAATCTACACAAATTACCGCATTTTTATTGACTGGATGCCAGGCTATGGGTAACACAACCGATAGATTGGAACGAGATGCCCCAAACATGCCTGAAATATGAACCAATGGCTGCTTTTCTTCAAGTTGAATTAATTCCCTGACTTTATTTTTATCTCTCAACTGAAGATAATAATCAAAAATACGGGGGTTATTATGTTTGATCAACCTGGCAATTGCGATCGTTGCCCATACGTCCGACATAGCATCATGCGCGAATTCATGCTCTATAGCGTTGACCTGAGTTAATAATTCCAGACGAAAACTGACTTTGCCATGTTCATCAACTGGCCATTGCATAGTATCTGGCCTTAATGCATAGACAGCACGCACTAAGTCTATTATGTCCCATCTTGAACTTCCATTGGAATAAGAGTAGGCATAAGGATCATAAAAGTTTCGATAAAACAGATACCGACTAAACTCATCATCGAAGCGAATATTATTATATCCAACCACACAGGTATCTGGCTGGCTAAAATGTTGATGCACCCTTGCAGCAAATTCCGCTTCAGTCAGACCTTCCTGCTGAGTAGTTTTAGGTGAAATCCCGGTAATTAATACGGATTCAGGATCAGGAAGATAATCCTGATTCAACCGACAATAAAACATATCGGGTTCACCAACGATATTTAGATCACAATCAGTTCTGATACCCGCAAACTGGCTAGGTCTATCCAACGCAGGATTTAGCCCCCAGGTTTCGTAATCATGCCAGTAAAAGCCTGGTGCTGACATTTAAAGGATCTTTTATACGATGAATTTACTATCGAATAGAAACTATAGCCTTAAGGACATCAGTACGACTGACAATTCCTACCAACTCATTGTCTTTGAATACTGGAAAGCTTCTTATTGAGGAATCCTGGAATTTAGCTGCCAAATCAACAATACTTGAATCAGCATCAACCGAACTGAGTTCAGAACCCATGAATTCTTCAACCTTTCCACTCATTCCTTGGTTATATGATGCATCAAGAACAACCTTCATACAATCAACTTCGGAAAACATACCTATTATTTTCCCCTGTTGGTCCTGAACAGGTGCACAGGTAATTTTATGACTTAATAATAATTGAATCGTTGCCAATGCGTCGGCGTCTGGCTTCACTGTCATCACGTTTTTTGTCATATAATCTGCAATTGTAATTTTTGCAAGCATATCTGTCTCCTCAGGTTACTAAAGTAGCAACATTTATATTTTCATTATTAGCCACATACTTTCCAGAATCATTTTTATCCAATAATCCCTGGTCAATTATTTTTCATTCAGCAATGTAATATCAATTGCTGATTCTTTTTTTTGTTCCGCTTCCATTTTCTTCCTTTTATCGCATTTCTTTATGCAAACGCAATTTCCATTATTCGCCCCACCGCACGAACCTTTGATCGCACGCCTGCCAAAAATAACACCAATTGCCATAATAAACACCACAACCAGCATAAAAGCAAATGTTACTACAAAATATAGCATGTTCTTACCTCATTGTTTTATAGTCGAAAAGAACGCCGATGTTGCCTTTTCTTCAAAACCGTCTTTAGACTTAATAATAAACATAGCTGCAATGTTTTGCTGTTCTGCAACCTGAAAACCAGCATCTGGCCCCAGAACCATTAAAGCCGTAGCCCAGCCATCAGCTTTCATTGCGCTTTTATCTAATACAGTAACTGATGCAAGCTTATGAGTAATTGGCTGACCTGTTCTAGGATCAATTGTATGTGAAAACCTGATACCATCCAATTCATAAAAATTTCTATAATCACCTGACGTAGCAATAGCCATATTGGAAATCGATAAAATTTTTTGAATCACCCTTCTTTCTGCATCAGGTTTTTCAATGGCAATTCGCCACATTAAGTGCTCTTTATTTGTCCCACTTAATTTAATCTCGCCACCGATTTCCACCATAAAGTCATTCATATTATTTAGTAATAATATTTCAGCTACTTTATCAACCGCATAGCCTTTCGCAATCGCTGATAAATCAATATGAATATCTGAGTTATTCTTTTTTAACTTGTTCTGCTCAGTATCGAACTCTAGATTTTTAAAACCTACAACTGCTAATTTCTCCTGAATCTGTTTCTTGTCTGGCTTTTCATATTGATTATCCGTCGAGCCAAAGCCCCATAAATCAACCAACGCCCCAATTGTTATATCAAATGCACCACCACTAGCCAGTGAAATCTCTTTTGAAACGGCAAGAACCTGCATCAGTTCTTCAGAAACCGGTAACCAACCTTCTGAAAAATCAGAATTAATCATTGATATTTCTGATTCAGGTTTATAAGTAGACATTTGACTATCAATTCTGATCAAAAGCTCCCGGATAATTTTTTTAATTTCGTTAGCTTTTGCTGAATCAGGTAACGTTGAAACTTTAACTGTATACGTTGTCCCCATGATTTGATCATGAAGCAATAAAGGGTATTCAGTATGAGTTGAAGGTTGGCAGGAAATCAGGAAGAAACAGGATAAAACAAATAAAAAAGAAAAGGTTATTTGCTTTAATTTCATTCAGTGAATTTTGTATTAAGAAATGCCAGCTCTATTCGCTGTTAAAAATGAAAGAGCGGCAAGGAATTATCCTTGCCGCAGAGAATATAATCTATCCACCAAAATCATCTAGCATGATATTTTCTGATTCAACACCATTTTCTAATAACATGTTAATGACGGATGAGTTCATAATTGGAGGCCCACACAGATAGTATTCACAATCTTCAGGGGCGGGATGGTCCTTAATATATTCTTCAAAGAGTACATTATGGATAAATCCCGTATAACCTTCCCAGTTATCTTCAGGTAAAGCATCTGATAATGCTGTAAACCACTCAAAATTATCATTTTCAGCAGCCAGCATATCAAAATCTTCTACATAGAACATTTCTCGCTTACTTCTGGCACCGTACCAGAATGTCATTTTCCGTTTACTTTTTAATCGTCTGAGTTGATCAAAAATATGTGAACGCATTGGTGCCATTCCTGCCCCACCACCAACAAAAACCATTTCAGCGTCAGTGTCTTTGGCAAAAAACTCACCATATGGCCCCGATACAAAAACTTTATCACCAGGCTTCAGGTTAAAAATAAATGAAGACATGATCCCAGGCGGGACGCTGTCAGGTGCACCCGGTGGTGGTGTTGCAACCCTGACATTTAGCATAATTTCTTTTTCTACTGGGTAAGATGCCATTGAATAGGCTCTTAAAGTTGGCTCTTTTACATCTGAAACATAACGCCATAGATTAAATTTGTCCCAGTCTTCACGATATTCTTCCTGAACATCCATGTCAGAATATTTGGACACATGAGGGGGACATTCTATTTGAATATAACCTCCAGCACGGTAGTCGATTGCTTCGCCTTCAGGTAATTCTAAAACCAGTTCCTTAATAAACGTTGCTACATTATCATTGGATTTAACTGTACATTCCCATTTTTTGACGCCAAAAACACTGTCTTCAACTTCAATTTCCATGTCATGCTTTACAGCAACCTGGCAAGAAAGACGTTCACCTTCAGCTGCTTCTCTTTTGGTAATGTGAGACAATTCAGTTGGAAGAATTTCTCCACCACCTTTATTTATTTTTACCCGACACTGAGCACAGGTTCCACCACCACCACACGCAGAAGGTACAAATAACTGAGCATCTGCCAGGGCTGTAAGCAATTTTGAACCTACAGGAACATGAATCGTCTTTTCGTTATTAATCAAGACCTCTACATCGCCTGATGCCACTAACTGTTTTTTGGCTACGATGATGATAAATACCAGCGCAATAACTATGACTGTAAACAGTACTACGCCTAATGCAATTTCAAGCATTCTTAAACCTTCCTAAAGTTGAATTCCAGAAAACGCCATGAAGCCAAGCGACATCAGGCCCGCGCTAATAAAAGTAATTCCCAGGCCTTGTAATCCAGCCGGAATATCGCTGTATTTCAGTTTTTCCCTTACGCCGGCCATCACTGTAATGGCTAGAGCCCATCCAAAACCACTGCCGATTCCATAGACGACACTTTCGGAGAAGTTATAGTCTCTTTCAATCATAAACAGACTTCCGCCCAAAATTGCACAATTAACTGTAATCAGAGGAAGAAACACACCTAAAGCGTGATACAGAGCGGGGAAAAACTTATCCAAAGTCATTTCCAGAATCTGAACCAGCGCTGCAATCATCCCGATACAGCTTAATAAGGCCAAAAAGCTTAAATCAACACCGGTAATACCGATCCAGGATAATGCATCTTCTTTCAGCAAGGTGTGATAGATAATATTGTTCGCTGGAACCGTTATAAATTGGACAATCAATACGGCAATCCCCAATCCCATTGCTGTGGAGATTTTTTTCGATACCGCCAGGAATGTACACATTCCCAGAAAAAATGCCAAAGCAAGGTTCTCTACGAAAACTGCTTTAATAAACAAACTGATATAAACTTCCATTAGTGATGCCCTCCTTCACCATGAGCAATATCCATGATTTCAAAATCGGCTTTTTCTACCTGTTCTGGCTTCCACTGTCTAAACACCCAAATAATCATGCCAATAATAAAAAAAGCACTGGGAGGCAACAGCATCAATCCATTCGGATCATACCATCCACCATCTTTTACCAATGGAAAAATTTCAATTCCCAATAATTTTCCTGAACCAAATAATTCGCGGAAAAAAGCCACGATCACTAAAATCAAACTATAACCTAGTCCATTACCTAACCCATCAATAAAACTTGCCAATGGTGGATTTTTCATGGCATATGCTTCTGCACGCCCCATGACGATACAATTAGTAATAATCAAACCAACAAAAACAGACAACTGTTTACTGATGTCATAGGCAAATGCTTTTAGAATCTGGTCAACGACAATCACTAAAGATGCAATAATTGTCATTTGGACAATAATACGAATGCTTCCAGGTATATGGTTTCTGATTGAACTGATTGCTGCACTGGAACAGGCCGTAACAGAAGTCAATGCAACCGCCATAATCAACGAGGTAGACATTTGAGATGTGACAGCCAATGCCGAACAAATGCCTAAAACCTGTAATGTAATTGGGTTATTGCTAACTAAAGGTTCGGTTAAAACTTTCTTGGTTTCACTATTAATTACTGCGCTCATCCTAACCCTCTTTTCTAATTTTATCTAAGTAAGACGCAAAACCTTTTGCACTCATCCAGTATTTGATTAAATTGCTCACACCATTACTGGTTAAGGTCGCACCCGCTAAGCCATCAACCTTGTATTCTGAACCCGCTTTAGAGTTATCAACGACACCTTTAACCAATGCCAGAGCTGGTTCACCCGATTCAGCATAAACCTTTTTACCTTTCCACAATGCTCTCCAGTTCGGATTCACAACTTCACCGCCCAGGCCAGGTGTTTCAGCCTGATCATAAAAATTGATACTCTTCACTGTCTGCCCATCATTTTCCAAAGCCAGAAAGCCATACATGGTAGACCATAAGCCATAGCCATGAACAGGCAAAATAATAGACTCAATTACTCCATTATTTTTCACCAGATAGACCTTCGCAATTTTTGCTTTGGTTTTTATACTGGCAATATCTTCATCTCTTGGAATTAATAGTTGCTGAGTAGGGTCTTTTGCTGCTTTTCTCTGATCATAACTTACAGGGTCTCTACCTTCGACATATTCACCTGTTTCTATATCGACCAGTTTTTCTTCAATTTGACTGGCAAAGGCCTGGTGAATATCCGTATCTTCGTCAAGTAAACCCGCAACATCCAGGATATTTTTCTTCATATCCATTGCTTTATTTTCCAATTGCAAAGGCTTTAATGCAACCGCAGCAAATGAAACCAGAATTGCGCAGACAAAACACAAAGCTAATGCAATAGATATCGTCTTTTCCAGACTATCATTGTTTAATGCCTGAACTTTTTCTTTATAACTGTCAAATTTCTGATAATGATCACAATTATCTAAACGTTCTTTAATTTTTCCTTTAAACATTGCGTTTCAACCTTCTTCTAATATTCGCCTGGACGACAAAATAATCAATTACAGGAGCAAACATATTGGCAAATAGAATTGACAACATCATACCTTCAGGAAAAGCAGGATTGACTACTCTGACCAAAACGACCATCACACCAATCAAAGCGCCAAAAATCCAACGACCTGTATTGGTCATTGCAGCACTGACTGGATCAGTTGCCATATAGACCATCCCAAAGGCAAACCCACCTACAGTTAAATGCCAATAAAACGGTAATGCAAACATGTGATTTGTATCACTACCAATGATGTTGAACAATACTGAAGTCGCGATCATACCGCCTAATACACCCCCCATGATTCTATAAGAAGCAATCCGAGTATACAGCAAGAAGGCTGCACCGATCATTATCGCCAATGTAGATGTTTCACCGATGGACCCAGGCATAAAACCTAAAAAAGATTGAAACCAGCCATAACCCGCATTATGCACTGCTTCCAAGCCACCTTGAGCAGCCAGGCCTAATGGAGTTGCCATAGTATATCCGTCAACACCGACCCAAACTGAATCTCCAGACATAGCAGCCGGATAGGCAAAAAACAAAAAGGCACGTCCTGTTAAGGCAGGATTCAAGAAGTTCTTTCCTGTACCACCAAAAACTTCCTTCCCGATTACAACACCAAATGAAATGCCTAAAGCAACCTGCCACAGTGGAATATCAGGAGGAAGAATCAAGGTATACAACATCGATGATACCAAGAAGCCTTCATTCACCTCATGCCCACGGACAGTAGCAAATAAAACTTCCCAAATACCGCCTATAGCCAAGGTAACGATATAAATTGGAAAAAAGAACAACGCGCCATGAACAAAATTAGATAAAGGGTTCATAGGGTTGTAGCCTAACAGTGACATAGGAATGCTACGCCAGCTGTCTGCCTTCTCTAACCCCAATGCCTCCATTGCCAAATTAGCTTGATAGCCTGTGTTGTACATTGCCATGAGTACACAAAAGAACGTTGCGATCACGACAAATGTCATGGTTCTTTTTAAATCATTGCCATCTCTGATATGAGTAGTGCCACGAGTTACAGTTGACGGTGTATAAATGAAGGTATCTACCATCTCATAGAGACCATAGTACTTTTCAAATTTACCGCCCTTCGTAAAATGCGGCTCTATGCTATCTAAAAAATCTCTAGCCGACATTACCCTTCCTTCTCAATTTTATTTAAATTAGCTCTTAATACTGGCGCAAAATCATGTTTTCCAGGATCAACATAAGTAAACAAAGTGACATCTTCTTCGTTTAATTCCAAGCAGCCCAGCTGTTGTGCAGAGTCGGTATCCCCAACCAACAAAGCTTTCAATAATGGCGTTGCAAGTATATCCATAGGCATCACTGTTTCATAGATGCCGACAGGGACAACTGCTCTGTCACTTCCATTTTTATTAGTAGTAAATGGAAACAAACGTCCACTTTGACGCTGACGACTGGATGTGTAAACATTTAGAGCCGAATATTTGTCTTTTCCAGGAACTATCCAGCCAAAAAGTTCTCGACTTCGGCCTTCTTCCAAGACTGACACTTGATTACTATAACAGCCTAAGAACGCAGACCAATCAGCTGCTTGGTGCCCATAAAGCACAGAACCTGAAATAACTCTGTTGTCGCAATCTTCTAACTCACCAGCCACGACATCATCTGTGTTTGCACCAACGCGTGTACGCACCAGACGTGGCTTTTTAACCGAGGGCCCAGCTAATGAGACAACCCGATTTACATCAAGTTTTCCGGTGGTAAACAGTGCACCGATAGCAATTACCGCCTGGTAATCGATATGCCAGACATTTTTATCCGCACTAACCGGGTCGATAAAATGAATATGAGTGCTGGGTAATCCAGCCGGATGAGGACCAGAAAATT
>SPJK01011603.1_pt1 | contig 13413 bp, 13 predicted proteins | sample 3741771 | NCBI WGS metagenome assembly SPJK01 (sample SAMN10925997, study PRJNA522277) | cold seep metagenome | isolation source: Elba SIP-enriched marine methane seep metagenome, extraction at timepoint T2 | place: Italy: coast of Elba, Mediterranean Sea | reverse complement strand
GAGATAGTTCAAGCTTATCAAGAAGCTCAAAACGAATCTCGGGCAGCCTTTGCAGACGACCGCATCTATCTGGAAAAGCTCATCGAACGAGGACGCCACGTAGAGATTCAGCTGCTCGCCGACAAATATGGCAATGTGGTGCACTTGGGAGAGCGCGATTGTACCGTTCAGCGCAACCATCAAAAGCTCGTCGAAGAGTCACCATCGCCTGTTTTGGATAGTTTAGAGCGGGAACGCACCCTCAAGGCAGCGGTGAAAGCTACCCAAGACATCGGCTATGTGGGCGCGGGAACTATGGAGTTCTTGCTCGATGGCGACGGTGTCTTGCGCTTCATGGAAATGAATACCCGCCTTCAGGTGGAGCATTCCGTGAGCGAGGAACGAGCCGGCATCGACTTGGTTGAGCAGCAAATCTTGGTCGCTGCAGGACACCGGCTAAGTATCAAGCAAGAAGACATCACGCTTTCAGGACATGCCATCGAGTGTCGCATCAACGCCGAGGACCCCACAGATAGTTTCCGGCCTAGTCCCGGAGAAATCAGTGGTTGGGTGCCTCCTGCAGGAGAGGGAATCCGGGTTGATACCCATGTTGAGCCTGGCTATGTGGTTCCTACTCACTACGATAGTTTGGTAGCCAAGGTCATTTCCCATGGCAAAGACCGCGAAGAGGCAGTGCAGCGCATGCTTGGGGCTTTGGAGAGCTTCGAGATAGTTGGCGTGAAAAGCACCGTCTCTATGCACCAAAGTATTATTTCCAGTCCTGAGTTTCAGAGCAATCAATACGATACCGGCGCCATTCCCGGCTGGCCGAAGAAGGATTAACCCATGGCGCGAGTACCATTGCTACCCATTGGCGTTGAACGGGCGAAGCTTGCCGATGACAAAAGCTTCGCTGAGCAGCGCGAGACCCTCGAGAAGCTCGAAAACCGCCTTCTGGAGGCTCAAGAAGAGGTTCACCAAGGTTGGGGCGAAAAGTATGTCGAGCGGGTTCACAAGAAGGGCAAACTTACCGCCCGTGAGCGCATCGAGTCCCTTAAAGACGCCGATTCGGAGATTTTCGAGGTTGGCAGTCTGGTAAACTATCAAACGCAGTTTGGAAAACTAAGTTCTCCCGGCGCTGGTGTAGTCACCGCCTTCACCAAGGTCGAAAACCGCTGGTGCATGGTCATTGCTAATGACAATACCGTGGCTTCTGGCGCTTGGTGGCCGCAAACTCCTGAGAAGATAGAACGGGCTCAGCAAATGGCGCTGCGACTGCGGCTGCCTACTATCTATCTAGTCGATTGTTCAGGACTCTTTTTGCCCGAGCAGTCTCGCTCCTTCCCTGGCGCTACCGGCGCGGGACATATCTTCAAAAAGAACTCTCAACTATCTGCTGAGGGTGTACCTCAGCTAGCAGGCGTTTTTGGGGATTGTATCGCGGGTGGTGGATACATGCCCATCATTAGTGACCGGGTCTATATGACCGAGCAGGCCTATATGGTGATCGCTGGTGCAGCCCTAATTAAGGGCGCCAAGAGTCAAAAGATCACTTCTTTGGATATTGGTGGCCCCGAGGTGCATGTGCATCACTCCGGCTGTGCTGATGTGCGCGTGCCCGACGATGAGACCTTGATCGCTTGTCTGAGGGAGGAGGTCACTCGCCTGCCTAGTTCCGGTGCGGACTTCTATCGCGGCGGTATAGGAAGTATCGAACCCCGCTTTGCTGCCCGAGAACTCTCTGGATTGATACCTACCGATCACCGCCAAGCTTATGATGCTTACCAAGTGTTAGCTCGACTCTGTGACCAGAGCCTTTTTTGGGAAGTGATGCCTGAGGTGGGCGAAGAGATGATCTGCGGCGTTGGCCGGGTCGGCGGTTTATACGCCGGCTTTGTTATCAATCGCCAAGGTTTGGTCAACGACCCTGAGCATCCCGACAAGAAACGGCCCGGTGGAATACTTTATCGGGGTGGAATCGCCAAAATCGCCGCTTTTTCTCGTGCCTGCAATGCCGATGGCATCCCGCTGCTCTGGCTCCAGGATATCTCCGGCTTCGATATTGGCCAAGAAGCGGAGGCTCAAGGGCTTTTGGCCTACGGTAGTAGCCTGATCTATACCAACTCCACCAACGAGACTCCGATGTTCACCGTGTTGCTGCGTAAAGCCTCTGGTGCTGGATATTATGCCATGGCTGGGCTGCCCTATGACCCAGTAGTGCAACTATCTACTTCGCTGTCCCGTCAGTCGGTGATGGAAGGCCGCACTTTGGCTATCGCAACTTATAATACTAAGCTTGACGATGACTTCGAGATACTTAGCGAAGACGCTGAAGAGCGGGCTGAGATAGAAGCGGGTATGAAGAAGGTCGAAGCTCGCATCGAGAAGGATATGGATCCTTTTGTAGCGGCCAAACAAATGGATACCGACGAGATCGTAGAACTCTCCAAAATGCGGGATTGGCTGAAAACCTTGGTAGAAATGTCCTATCAGGGCACGGGCTACCGCCGAGTCAAGAACCCTCGCATTTGGAGTCTGCATGACTTGGCGGTTCTCACCGGAGGTGTACGATGAAAAAAGAAGCCTTGCTGCAAAAGACCGACGCGGGACTGCTGGAAGTTACCGCGCCCTCGGTGGGATTAGTTCGTGACCTGCCCAAGGTAGGTTCCTTGGTGCGTTCCGGTATGGTTATGGGCCGTCTGGAAATCCTCGGCCAACTCTCCGATATAGTGGCGCCCAAAGGGGCTTACGGGATAGTTACCGAGCATGCGCAGCCCGAGTTTGCCCGTGCGCCAGTAGGTTATAAGACTGTCTTAGTGACCTTAGATCCTGAAGCCGCCGGCAGTGATGCCGCAGAGGGACTGGGCGGTGCAGAAGGCACCGCCGCTGATGGTCTGCTACTCAAAGCACCTATGGGCGGACGTTTTTACATCCGTCCTTCCCCCGATAAACCGCCTTTTGTGAAGGTTGGAGATACTTTGGGCGAAGGCACCACCATCGGTTTGATCGAGGTGATGAAGACCTTTAACCGGGTGACCTACGGCGGTGATGGACTGCCGGAGCGGGCCAAAGTCAAAGCGATTTTAGTGACCGACGACGAAGACATCGACGCCGGTCAGGCGCTCCTACAGTTAGAAACAGAATAGTTTAGCGAAGGTTGTAAAACACCGCTTGGCTACTGCAAAACTGTTGCAAAGATAGTTTTCCGAAGCTTCTGCCCTGTCCGGAGAGTTTGTTGCCTCCGTAGGGCAGGGCAGCGGAAAACTTTTCGGCCTGGTTGATATAGACCGCCCCGGTGGGCAAAGCCTGACTCAAACGGTGAGCCCGGGCGAAACTATCTGTCCAAATGGAGGCTGAAAGTCCGTAGGGGGTGCTCTTGGTGAGTTCGAGGGCCTCTTCTTCGCTGGAGAAGCGAGTGATGGTCAGTACCGGCCCGCCGATGGCCTCGCGCGCAATGCGCATCTTCGACTTCACATCCATAAACACCGTGGGCGCCATATAGTAACCCTGGGCGCGTAACTCGTCGACATCACGCACACCGCCTGCTACCAGTCGAGCACCTTCGCGGCGTCCTAACTCAACGTAGGCGAGTACCCGCTTGAGCTGACGTTGGTTCATCAGCGGCCCTAGCTCGGTGTGTTCGTCTAAGGGATGGCCGACAACTATCTCCCGAGCCCGAGCGGTGATAGTTGCTACCATTTCATCATAGATATCTCGGTGAAGCAGCAGTCTCGAACCCGCCCGATTAAGCTGAGCGCGGCCGGTGAAGATACTTCGCCAGATAGCATCGGTGGCTAGCTTGATATTAGCGTCGTCGAAAACGATAGTTGCGGCTTTGCCGGGAAGACTGAGATGTACCGGCTTGAGGTTACTTTTGGCCGAGGCCACCATCACCCGCCGGGCGTTTTCGATAGTTCCTGCAAAGCAAAGGGCGGAAACACCACTACTTTCGGCGAGGGCTTGGCCGCTTTGGCTACCGGTGCCTGGTACTACGTTGATCACCCCGGGAGGGAAACTAAGCTCCTGAGCGGTCTCCGCCAGCTTGAGTAGGCTAAGGGGGGCTCCTGGCGGGGGTTTGAGTACGATGCATCCGCCAGCTGCGAGCACCGCTGCCAGACAGCGCAGTCCGGTGGCTAAGGGTTCGGGGCCAGGTAGCAGAGCGCCCACCACCGGAAAGGGCCGGTTTTGGCTGTAAGCCTTGCTTCCCCAACTGAGGTGATGAAACTCTCCAGGGTTCTTGTCGACCAAGCCGGCATAGTATTTGAGCGTCTTAGCCCCTTGTAGAACGTCTTCTTCTAATACTTCCCGAAAGGTTCTGCCGGTTTGCAGAGCTTCCAAGATGGCAAAGTCATCGGCCTGTTCCTCGATAGTTTCCGCTAAACTATATAAGAAGGCGGCTCTAGCCTCAGGAGAGGTTACTGACCAACTATCTTCGAAGGCTTTTTGCGCCGCGACGACGGCTTTTTCGACATCGGTAGCATTGGCGGAAGGGCAGCGTCCTAAAACGCTGCCATCGGCAGGGGAAAATACCTCCAGAGTACTATTGGACTCCGATTGTATCTCAAGACCCCCGACGACTATGTAGGGACTACGGGATTGCTGAATCCTAATTAAGGTTTCGGCACGTTCTCGGGGGTCTCGCACGGATCAATCGACCCTTTCTACTAAGGTGGCCACGCCCTGGCCTACGCCGACACAAAGGGTGGCGATTCCGCGTTTGACTTCCCGGCGCTTCATCTCGTGCAGCAGGGTGGTGAGAATACGGGTTCCGCTGGCGCCCAAAGGATGCCCTAGGGCGATAGCGCCGCCGTTGACGTTGACGTCGCCAAGGCGGTCTTCCATGTTCAGCTGCCTGACGACGGCGAGAGATTGGGCCGCAAAAGCCTCGTTCAACTCGAAGAGGTCGATATCGCTGGTTTGTAGAGAAAAGCGCTGGAGCAGACGCTGTACGGCTGGGACCGGACCAATGCCCATGGTGCGCGGATTAACGCCTGCGGATTGTCCACCGCACCAACGTGCCAGAGGTTTTTTGCCGAGCTTCTCTAGAGCTGCACGGGAGGCGAGCACCACGCAAGCTGCACCATCGTTGAGGGTTGAAGAGTTTCCAGCGGTGACGCTGCCGCCTTTTCGGAATACAGCGCGCAACCTCCCCAGCTTCTCTAAGGTACTATCTGCGCGCGGGCCTTCGTCTTGGTCAAAAACGATGGAGTCGCCCTTTCGCTGAGGGATAGTTACCGGGACGGTTTCATCCCTGAAGACCCCGGATTCAATGGCTTTGAGAGCTTTTTGCTGGCTGTTATAGGCAAAGAGGTCTTGGTCCTCTCTGGAGATGGCCATTTGCTCGGCCAAGTTTTCGGCGGTCTCACCCATCGCTTCCAGGGGGAATAGTTCCTCCATCTTTTTATTGGGGAAGCGCCAGCCTAGGGAAGTATCGTAGACGGTCTGGTTGCCGCGAGCGAAAGCCTCGGTGCCTTTGCCCATAACTAAGGGGGCACGAGACATATTTTCGACACCCCCGGCGAGAATAAGGTCGGCCTCCCCGCAAGCGATTTGCCGGGCACCATAGTTGATGGCGGAGAGTCCAGAAGCGCAGAGGCGGTTGACGGTAATGCCGGGTACGCTGTTGGGCAGGCCCGCCAAGAGCAGGGCCATACGAGCCACATTGCGGTTATCTTCGCCGGCCTGGTTCGCGCAGCCCGCCAGCACCTCGTCAAAGGAGGCGCCGTTGATTTGGGTGCGCTCTAGGGCTGCTTTGAAGGCCACGGCCAGCAGGTCGTCGGCACGGACCGCGGCGAGGGTGGCCCGATGGCGGCCGATGGGAGTACGCACTGCGTCAAGGATGAAGACTTCGTTGAGACCACTCACAGGGCTCTGCTTACCCCTTTTTGAAAGGCCGGTCATCGCCCGGGCTAAGCTTTGGGGCTTTGCCGAGGGGGATTCTTCCTGGCGACGGCACTAAGCTGCTGCTGTCTTGCAATCCGTAGCGGGAAAACGAATGGCGCCTCGGCTTGGTGACCAGAAGACTTGCCAAAAAGTTGAAAGCTCAAAGGGGCGTGCTAAGAGCCTAGTCTTGGCCTTGAGGAAGGCAAAAACCATGGCAAAACAGCAGCTACAGGACCTGTTTATCGGAATCGCCGGCTTGATCGGCTCTGGCAAAACCACCTTGGCGACCGCGCTCGGCAAGCACCTTGATCTTCCCGTTTACTTCGAGCCCGTAGCCGACAATGCCTATCTAGAAGACTTCTATCGCGATACGGCCCGCTACGCTTTCGCTACTCACATCTATCTGTTGAATCGCCGTTTTCAGCAACACCAAGAGGTCATTTGGCGCGGCGGCGGCGGTGTGCAAGACCGAACCATCTATGAAGATGCGGTCTTCGCTAAAACCCTGGTGGACCAAAAACTCATGGACCAGCGGGACTACGAAACCTATCTGCAACTATTTAAACACATGAGTAATTTCATGTGCCGCCCCAACGTGATCATCTTCTTAGACCTTAGTCCTGAGTCTTCGATGGAGCGTATTCGCCAGCGGTCACGCTCGATGGAGTCGGGAATATCTCTGGACTATCTCAAGGCGCTGCACGATGCTTATGCTGAGTTTATTGAGGATATATCCCGTACCGTTCCGGTGATTCGCGTCAATTGGGAGCAGTACCGGGATGCCAGCGAGATGGCGGAAGTCATCGAAAAAGCGTATCTTCAGGCCCACTTCTTACGCGATGTTCAATGGAGACCCACGAGATAGTTGGCTTAGGGGCCGTAATTTAGGGGCTTTGGCCCTGTTGGGGGTACTTCTGAGCTGTCAGGCCACTGAGGTGGTCTATGTCAAACACCCTTGGGAAAAGGGCCAGGTGGCGGTGGCTGCAGTGCTCACTTCGGAGTTCGAAGTGCTTGGCGGCCCTTGGTTGATCGAAGATTTCGACCCACTGAAAATTCCCTTTGAACAGAAGGCACCAGGCCGTTTGGTTGTTTGGACTTTTCCTATGGAGATCGATGGCGGTCCAGACTTAGACCGCTGCGGTGCTCAGATAGTTCCCGCTTTAGAAAGCGATACTCTAGAGCCGAGTAGTATCTGGGTTTCTGAACTATCGAATCTATCTATCTCTCAAGAACTAAAGCTCATGCAGGAGCCTGTTGGCCTACCAGTCAAGGTTGCCCATGCTTCTACTCTATGTCGGGGCAAAGAGCCAGACTGCCAGCAAGCCACCGTCTTTCGCCTAGACCCTAAAGTATCCGACACTAATATTAGTTCCTTAGGATACTATCGGCACCGAGGCTTATACTATCTAGTTGATGGTCCCTCCGACGATACTTTCAGGATAGGTTTCTTCAACGGCCAAGATACTGTTTTTGGTCGTTTTACCACCACCAGTACTTATGGAAACGGCCTTTCGATGGTTTTGAGGGTGGCTTCGGATGGCGACAAGCGAGTGGAACTCTTTGCCACCGCCACCGATGGTACTTTCTATCACCTCGACCAAGATCTGAACGAGTTGGAGCGGAGAAACTATCCCCGTGGAACTAAGGTTGCCATAGGGGCAGAGATGATCTGGCTCTACGGTCCCATAGGTGTGGAACTTCATTCAACCTGGTTAGGGATGGGCAAGGACCCACCAAAGTATCCCGGGCCCCTCCCGGTACATTCTCTTTCGGTGGCCAGCAATGGCCATGTGGTGGCTCTGGCGGACAACCAGATCTATTATTTTGATGGAGAACAATGGAAGAAGGAGTACCACGAGCAAGATCGCTATCGCTGGAATAAGGTCATCTCTAACGGCCAGGAAGCTATGGTCATCGGAGATGAGGAGCGAGTGCTCACTAGAGACTTCAAAAGCCATAGTTGGCGGGTAGAGCCCAAGCCGGTGCCGAGGTCCCTCTACGATGACCTCAGCGCAGCGGTCTATTTGGGCGGTGGACGCTTCTTGGTGGCTGGAGACAACGGCTTCATTCAGTGGTGGAATGGAGAAAGATGGTGCGAATCTGTTCGCGGAGATAGTGGAACCATCCGTTTTGCGATCACAGGCAGTCGCCCCGGTGAAGTTTATCTGGGCGGTAATGATCGCGAGAGCCGCCGCAACGACCATCCGTTACTTATGCGCTGGGCCCTCGGCGAACAATAGGTCCGCCGAGATAGACTCGAAACTATCGACAAACTATGTCATAGCCAGCCTATGGCTTGGTCGATCATCGTGCATGGGGGCGCTGGCAAAATCCCCGATAGTTTAGGAGCAGAGCACCGACAAGGATGTGAGGCGGCGGTCTCCGTGGGTGCAGAACTATTAGCCCAGGGCGGCTCAGCCCTGGATGCGGTGTGCGCCGCGGTTCGAGTGCTCGAAGATAACCCCCTGTACAACTCAGGCATTGGGGCAGCCATGGACGAAAACGGGCTGCCCGCTCTGGACGCCGCTTTGATGCGGGCCAGCGATGTGGCCTACGGCGCCTTAGGTGCGGTGGTCGGGGTGCGCTCGGCTATTGAGGGGGCTCGAGCAGTGCTGGAGGACGGCCGTCACTGTCTATTAGCGGGACCGGAGGCCTTAGGCTTCCTGCGCCGGGCGGGCGTTGCCCTCTGTGACCCCCAGCTTCACCTTACCGAGAAGACGCAGTCTGAATGGGCGCGGCGTAAGGCCAAGCTTGAGGCAGGGATCCCAGCTCCGGCCACCGCGGAATGGGCACCTTTGGAGGAGGAGGAGAGCCGCAACGGCAATACCGTGGGGTGTGTAGCCAGGGATCAAAACGGGGAGATCGTGGCCGGCACTTCCACTGGCGGCTTGCTGATGCGCTACGGAGGAAGGGTAGGGGACACGCCCATCGCCGGCGCGGGGACCTACGCCGACCCGGAATTGGGTGGTGCGAGTGCCACCGGTCATGGGGAAACCATGCTGAGAACGGTTTTCTCACTACAGGCGCTCTATCAGTTGCGATCCAGTCCAAATCCCCACGAAGCCCTGCACGCTGCTCTAGAGCATGCAAAGGTACGAGCGGGCGGTACAGGCGGAATTATCGTGATCGACCCTCAGGGCAGTCCTCATTGGGCCCGCAACACTCCTCACATGGGCGTTTCCTGGCAAAAAGAGGGGCAAGAACTACGCAGTGCGTTTTGATCCTAAAGAAAGCCTTGCGGAGCTGAGATGGGCCATGGTAGTGCGCTGCTCCTTGTCGGCATCTAATGTCGACAAAACGGAGGAACGACGTGGCAAAGTGCCAGCTAACGGGAAAAGCTCGTATGAGCGGAAACCTGGTTTCTCACTCGAACCGTAAGACCCGCACGGTTCGCAAGGTAAATATTCGCTCTAAGCGGATCTTCGACCCGGAAACGGGAACCTTCGTGCGGATGAATGTTTCTGCTCGGGCGCTACGCACTTTGTCGCGCAAGGGCTGGGAAGCTTTCAAGAAGGCTTGATGAGATGACCACCGACAATCGCGTAGAGAAGGGCCGCCGTTCAGGCGGTCGTCGAGGCAGCAAACGAAAGGTTGATCCTTTCATTCTCGACAAGACCTTGAAAATTGACTGGCGAGATGCCCAGTTACTCAGCCGCTTCATCACTGAGCGTGGCAAGATCGTGCCTCGTCGTGTATCAGGCGTGACCGCTAAGAATCAGCGGGCTTTGGCTAAGGCCATTAAGACCGCTCGTCGCATGGGACTTTTGCAGTACGGTGGACACCGTACCCCCTTGCGCAACCTCGTCTAAGACGGTTGATAATTAGTTGATCATGAAGAGCCCGGCTCTTCCCTTCACGGGGAAAGAGGCGGGCTTTTTGTGTTTATGCATCCATCTTAAAGGCATGGTATGCCGCCAGCGAGGCGTTAAGCCTTGGGTATTGAATATGAGGAAGCTGCAGAAGATGAATAGCCCGTTTACGGCGCTGCTGCTGATGGGACTGACCTTTTCTTGTACTCCAGGTCGCCAAGGTCCCGCGCCAGGAAGGCAGACCACCACTCCCACCACTGCTCAGCGAGCCGAGACTACCCCTGAACCAGTCAAGGCCACCGCTCAGCTCCAAGAGAGCTTCGAGGAAAGCTCCAACCCCCAAGAGCGCAAACAGCTAGCTTCCGAGGCTGTTGATAAGGCCATGGGCGTTCGCGACTATGCCGAGGCGGCTCGCTGGTTGCTCAAGCTACATGCTTTGGAGACAGATCCGGCTCAGCGTACGGCCTTAGAAGGCGAGTTTGCCGAGCTGAGCGACGAAAAGCTGAGCGCTCGCGAAGTACGAGAGATACTTGAGGAGTGCGAAGGCACTGCCTTTCCTGCCGAGTTACTCACCTATAAGTTGGCGCGGATCCAATACCATGTTCGGGATCTATCCAACTCTGCTGAATACCTGCAGAAGTATCTGGCGCAATGGCCAACTGGTATCTATGCCAAGAACGCCGCAGAACTATTAGGAACTATCGAAGCTCGTGGCCGGGTCAACGCCCAAACTATCGGAGTACTGCTTCCTCTTTCTGGCTATTGGGGCACCTACGGCCGTTGGGCCCGCCAGGCCATCGAATTGGCTTTCCAAGGTAGCTCGGTTCGCTTGGTTTTCAAAGACACCAAAGGCGACCCTGCTCGCGCCTCTCAAATGGTGCGCGAACTCGTTCTCAGCGAAGGAGTCATGGGCGTTTTAGGCCCAGTGCTCAAAGCCGAGTCCTCCGCCGCTGCAGTCGAAGCCCAACGCATGGGCGTGCCGCTTTTGACCCCCAGCCGGGTCAAAGGGGTGACCGAATACGGCCCCTTTGTCTTCCGCAATGGCATTACCTATCGGGCTGAAGTCGCCGCTTTGGTGGAGTACGCCATGGAAATCCGCGGTATGCGCCGTTTCGCCATCTTGGCACCCCGCCATCCCTACGGCGAAGAACTCACCCAGCACTTTTGGGACGAAGTTGAAGCCCGTGGCGGCGAAATTCGCGGCATCGAAAACTATGCCGCGGATGCCACTACCTTCTCCGGCCAAGTCAAAGCTTTGGTGGCTCGCGACAACCTCGACGCTCGCTCTGACTATCACAAGGCCCTGCGGGAATGTAAAAAGCAGCCCGACTCCTACCGCAAAGCCCGCTGCCGGGAAAAAGCCCGCAAAAACCTCAAACCCTTGGTGGATTTCGACGGCTTGTTCATCCCCGATTCAGCCCGGGCGATTCGCATGATCGCTGCCGCCTTAGCCGCAGAAGACATCATCGTTGAGCAAGACCCTCGCCGTTTGCGCATTCTAGAGCGCACCTTGGGCCGCAAGGTGAACCCAGTGACTTTGCTGGGTACCGGCGGGTGGAACTCACCGAAAATCACCGAGTCTACCGGTCGTACTGTGGAAAACGCCGTCTTTCCCGATGGTTTCTTTGTGGGCGCTGACAACAAGCAGGTAGCCAGCTTCGTGAGGGCCTATCGCGAGAAGTATCAAGGAACTCCCAAACTCTATCCCCAGGCGGTGTTCTTTGATTCGGCAAAGATCCTCAGAACTATCTTCGAAAAGCAGCGACCCCAATCTCGCGAAGACCTGCGTACTCAGCTGCGCTCGGTGCACAATTATCCCGGCGTTACCGGCAAAACCTCCTTCGCTCGGGGCAATGATGCTCAAAAAGAACTCTTGATGCTGACCATCAAAAACGGCTCTATCCAAGAGATTCCTAAGCCCGACGCTCTTCCTCCCCAGGAAGCCCCCGGCGCCAAAGCCGCTCCGGGTAGTAAGTCGCGCTAATAGTTTAGAACTACCTTGGGATAGTTTGATCCCCTCCTGGGCTGTTCGTCCTTGGGCAGCCTATCCACTTCAATACCATGAAGACCGTCGAAGAAGAGTTTGCCGCCATCGATGCAATGCTGCGCGAATCCTCCGTTGCTGAACCACAGAGACCAGGCAAGACCGAGCGCCTGACCTCAGGATATGGCGGCACCGCCTACGGCTTGCCGGGCGAGAAGTATCCCAGTCACCAAGGCGAGGAGATGTTTTGTCTCTTTCAGATAGTTATTTCCGAACTGCCGTTTCGACCGCCTGCTTTGGCGAAGACCGAGCTGCTGGTGCTCTTTCTAAATCGACGCGAGATTCCTGAGGGTAAAGAAGGCTGGGAGCTACGTGAGTACACCTCTCTGGAAGGTTTAGTACCTTTGGTACCGAATAGTTCCGGCCCAAAGATGGTGGAAGATGTGCCGGTGGATTGGGGCCACAAGATGGATGATGCACCGGGTTGGAGCGATGCTCAGCTTACCCTGAACTTAGAGGCGCTGGTCGATGATGATGAGGCTAGCGATGACTTCTTTGAGCGCTACAACCGCTATTACCAGACTAAGGTTGGCGGCTTTGCCTATCAAGTTCAGGGGCCTCAGACGCGGGACGAATTTGTCTTCCAGATAGGTACTGAGGAGAAGGCTCAATGGATGTGGGGCGACAATGGCATCGCCTATTTTTTTAAAGAGACCGACGGAACTTGGTGGTTCAGTTGGGATTGCTATTAAGCCTCACTCAGCGGACGTCTGGAGTATCTCTGCCGGGAGAGGTTTCGGCACAACTATTCTTTCTAGATAGTTCTACATATGCTTTCAGGTATCCCGAGATGCCTTCGACAGTTGTCCACTAGCATCATTGGGCAACGATAGTAGGAATTCCCGAAGAGGTTCCCAAGGAGTGTAGACCGCTCCATCAAAGACCTTAGTTTCAAAGTCACCCCAAAACTTCTTTTCTGCTCCACCCATCCACCATTGGCCTTCAAACTTGAGCATCGGGAAACGGCTCAATCCTCTCCGTGGAAAAGGGATTCCTCCTTTGAGTAAGTATGCAGCAAGCAATACCATCTCCCCCTCGATTGCCCAGGGTCAGGCCAAGGGTCGATCATGAAGGCACGCCGAGGTATCTCGATATCCGACTCTAGAGGCTCAGGTCTGCCTTTATAGAGTTCGTGAAGTCGGACGCGGATGCGTCGCTTTGTCCATAAGGAAGCTTCCCTAACCCTGATGACCTTTACTAAGGCGATGATATCCAAGCATTTGACGTGGTCCCGAATAGTATAGGGACCATGCTCAAGATAGTAGTCACGAAAGCGGACATAGTCTTGGTCTAGATACTTGTCAGGTAGTTCTTGTTCGGAGGGTATTGGTTCGTTCCGTCCAATCATCACCCAGTCGAGTTCGCGGTTGTAGTCGTCTATAGCCTGTTTAAAATCGGGGGCGTTTTCAGGAAGAGAGAGAAAGTGAACCTTGAGTTTTGCCAGCTGCTCATAGGGTTCGGAGTCTATTGGTGGAGATTCGGGGGCTGGGATTAGTTCTGGAGGTGGAAATAGTTTGTGATAGATATCTTTGAACTTAAACATATGCCCATAAGTTAGCAGAGACTATGGGCATGCCCAAGGATAAGGGGTGGATAGTTTGCACCTTAGCGCCTATCCCTTTTCCACCATCGTCTGCACCAATTCTAATACTTGTTCGGTCATCTCGTCTGCGTTCAGGCTCTCTGGTGCGAAAGAAG
>SPJK01066532.1_pt1 | contig 13425 bp, 10 predicted proteins | sample 3741771 | NCBI WGS metagenome assembly SPJK01 (sample SAMN10925997, study PRJNA522277) | cold seep metagenome | isolation source: Elba SIP-enriched marine methane seep metagenome, extraction at timepoint T2 | place: Italy: coast of Elba, Mediterranean Sea | reverse complement strand
TGACAAAGTCCGCGTTGATCGAGCGCGATATCGATTTGATTGGACCGATGGCCGAGCGAGGGCTTTGCCGGGTCGGGGTTTCGATCACCACGCTGGACCCTAAGCTGGCGCGGCGGATGGAACCGAGGGCCGCAACACCGCGCAAACGCTATGCGGCCGTGAAAGCGCTGAGCGATGCTGGTATTCCGGTCACGGTCATGGCCGCGCCGATCATCCCTGCGATCAATGAACCTGAACTGGAGGCTTTGCTGGAGGCCGCAAAAGAACACGGCGCGGACGGTGCGGGCTATGTTTTGCTCAGGCTGCCGCATGAGTTGAAAGACATTTTCCATGAATGGCTGGTGCAGCATTATCCCGACCGCGCGGCGCGCGTGATCAACACGCTCCGCGAGATGCGCGGCGGTAAGGATTATGATGCCGAATGGTATAAGCGCGGCACCGGCAGCGGCGCGGTGGCGGGCTTGATCAAGCAGAGATTCGCGCGCGCGGTCCGGAGACTGGATCTTAGCCCGGTGCGGCCAGCGCTGCGCACCGATCTGTTTCGTCCGCCTGTGTTGAAAGGAGATCAATACAGAATGGATCTCTAGGTCTGCTCGGAAAGCTTCGCGGCGAGCGCGTCGGCATTGGCTTGCTGCTCAGCCCGGGTCAATCGATAGTTACGAAAGATGATCGCGGCGAGCGCATAGGAGACGACGGGCACGCCGACAAAGACCAGCATCAGGCCCCGGACCACGCCCGGGCCATTCTCGCCGGATGGATCGAACCCGACCCAGGCGCCCAGCAGGATATAAGGAATCCCGATCGCGAAACTCGCGCCTGTCTTATACGCGCCAGACATCAGCGAGTAATACATGCCGGAGCGGTTCTCGCCGGTTTTGGCCTGCTCGGACTCGATAATATCCGCGACCATTGAGCGGGCGAGGATAAACGGCGTGCCATAGCCGAGGCCTGAAATGACCGCGGGGATTGCAAGGATACAGGCGCGCGTGAACTCTTGGGTGTCAGCTGGATATTGCGCAGCCCATGCGCTGAACGGGAAGTACAGCATATAAGTGACAATCGACCAGACGCAGGTCGCGACGAAGATCTGGTGCTTCTCGGTTTTCTTTGACAGCCAGACCCAGACCGGCATGGCGCTAAATCCGGCGATGAAGAAGACCATCAGAATGATAGGGGCGTATCCGACCACGCCAAACCCCCATTGCGCCGCGAACAGGAACGTGCCGCCGGTGCCAGCAATCGCGATGCCGACCAGAACTTCGACGGACAGGACGCGAACCATATTTGGGTCGCGGAAAGCGACTTTGACCGCCTCGAGGCTGAACCGCATGGGCTTCTCGTCGGGTTCGGGGGCCGGGTCCGGGACAAACAGAACTGCGAGCAAGACGGTGACCGGCAGCACCGCAAGCAGGATCGCGCCCATCACCATGACCTGTCCGCGCCGATCAATCCCGAAATTGATCGCCAGTAGAGTCGGAACGATGAGCAGGGTGAGTAGCGTGATCGTGTTGATCACTTCGCGCCACATGAACATGCGAGATCGCTCATCATATGTGGAGGTGATCATCGGCACCCAGGATTGGTGCGGGGTCTGTAGCATCGTGAAGCCAAGCCACAGCACAGTCAACCAAATCACCAGATAGGCCGGGGAGACCGTCTCGCCCAATGGCATGAACATGAAGAAACCGCCAAGCATCAGGATCGGGACACTGCCGATGAGCCAATGCTTGATCCGGCCATATCGGCTCGGGCGTGTATCGACGAGCCAGCCCATAACCGGATCTGTCCCGAGATCCCAGAATCTCAAAATCATGAAAATCAAGCCGACCATGGTCGTGCCAAGGCCCAGTTGCTCGGCATAAAGCGGCGCGACGAACACGGCCATCGGCAAACCAACGGCGGCGAGGGGCATGCCAACACTGGCAAAAGCGAGAACCCGCGGCAGCGGAAGGCGGTCAGTCGGATTACTCATTAATAGGAAGATGACGCTCGCGTCACGAAAGGCAAGCGAAATCGGGTTGCGACGGCAATTCCACAGACTTGTCCACAGGTCGAAAATCAGGCAGTTTCGATATCGAAACGATTGGGCGGGAGCGAAATCGTGGCGCTGGTAACGAATCAGAAACCCAAACCGGTAGATTTGGAGTGCTTCTGATTCGCAACTGATTCGACGATGGGAAGCCAAGGGCATGGACCTGAACAAAAACACAATCATTGAAGGCGAGTGCGTAGACGTTCTTTCGCGCCTGCCCGACAACTCGGTCGACCTGATCTTCGCCGACCCGCCATACAATCTGCAGCTTGGCGGCGGCCTGACCCGGCCGGATCAATCGGTTGTCGACGGCGTCACCGATGCCTGGGACCAGTTTGACAGCTTCGATGCCTATGACCTGTTCACGCATCAATGGCTGAGCGAATGCCGCCGGGTGTTGAAAGATGATGGCGCGATCTGGGTGATCGGCTCGTATCACAACATTTTCCGCGTCGGCACGGTGCTTCAGGATGCCGGGTTCTGGATTCAGAACGATGTCATCTGGCGCAAGTCCAATCCGATGCCCAATTTCAAGGGTACCCGTTTTCAGAACGCGCACGAGACGATGATCTGGGCCGGGAAATCGGAAAAGTCCAAGGTCACGTTCAACTATGATGCGCTGAAGACGTTCAACGAAGACAAACAGATGCGCTCTGATTGGCTGATCCCGATCTGCGCTGGTGGCGAGCGCCTGAAAGGCGATGATGGCAAGAAAGCGCACCCGACCCAGAAGCCGGAAGCGCTGCTGCAACGGATCATTCTCGCAACCTCGAAGCCAGGAGACGTTGTCCTTGATCCATTCTCAGGAACCGGGACGACCGCGGCGGTCGCGAAGAAGCTCGGTCGCGCCTTTGTCGGTATCGAACAGGACCCGGCCTATGCCCGCCTGTCACGCGCCCGATTGAAGGCGATCACGCCGATCGAAGGCGAGATGCTGGAGGTCCAGAAGAGCAAGAAAGCGCTTCCACGCGTGCCCTTCGGCGCTCTGGTCGAGAATGGCTGGCTCAAGCCGGGGGACCGGCTGTGGTCGCCGAAGAAGCGTTTCAATGCCCGCATTCGCGTCGATGGCAGCCTGACAACCGGGGAGTCTTGCGGCTCAATTCATCGCGTCGGCGCCTTTGTGCAGCAGGCGCCGGCGTGTAATGGCTGGACTTATTGGCATTATGAGGAGCCGAAGAATGGCGACCTCGCACCGATCGATCTCCTGCGTCGGCGGTACCGCCACGAAATGGGTTTAATGAACTAGGCTCCGGACGGTCACCGAATCCATATATGAAGATGATATGGATGAGGTCTCCGCCACGGTCGAACTCGGTATCCTTCGCGACGTCCGCGCGGATGAAATGGCGCGGCTGCACGGATTGATGAGTCTGCGTGACCTCGGCATCGAAGATCAAATCGCGCGCAAACGCATCGTCACATTCAACGTATTTTGCGGCTCGCATTATGGCACCGTGCCGATCCTCAGGCTGTCCACGGCATATGATAAAGGGCGCGGCATCTGCCTGTCACAGGCTGTGATCGGCAAGCAGTGCCCGCCGGTCATGGGCGAGACAGCGGTGGTCTCTCCGATTTCCAAGGTTCTGTTGGAGAACGAGAAACAGATCGCTCTGAACGCGTTCTTGACGGCGAAGGCGGGCTTCAAAGCTTCCGATTGACCGGCAAAGACCGGAAGGGTCTTTAGCTCCGGGGTTGCCAGCCAGCAGGCATGCGGAAGCTCGGTTTAGCCGCCTTCTTCTTCTTTTTCTTTGGCGTGCCAGCGGTCGGCACTGTGCCATCAGAATAAGGCCCGGCAGGTTTCTTGCCGGCCGCAATATCGCTGAGTTTCAGAGCTGCATATTGGCCAGGCGCTGAACCAAGCTTGCGGTTCTTTGGTTTCACCGCGTCGACTTTCTTGCCCGAAAGCGGCTTCAACCATTCCCACCAGCTTGGCCACCACGATCCAGGAAGCTCTTCGGCCCCATTGAGCCAGGCTCCAGGGTTTTCCGGAAGCTCACTATTCACCCAATGCTGGTATTTCTGGGCGTCTGGATGATTGATCACGCCGGCAATATGACCGGATCCGGCAAGCGCAAAGCGAACGGGTCCGCCGAAGTTTTGCGCGCCCTTATAGATGGAGTGCCAGGGGCAGATATGATCCGCGCGACCGGCCTGCACGAAGACCGGGATCTTGATATCCGACATCGACACAGGCTCGCCAAAGACTTTGAGTTTGCCGCGCGATAGCTCGTTTTTGTTATAGAACCTCTTGAGGTAGTGTTTATGCGTCGGGCCCGGAATGTTGGTCTGATCCGCGTTCCAGTAGAGCAGGTCAAAAGGCTTAGGCTGTTTGCCCATCATGTAATTGTCGACCACGTAGCGCCAAACCAGATCGGCTGGGCGCAACCAGTTAAACGTCTCGCCCATCATCTCGCCGGGCATGATGCCGTCATTTTCTTCGATCACGTTGTCGATCTGTTTGAGCGAGTCTTCCCCGGTGAAGATCTTCAGCTCACCGGCAAGATCGAAATCTGATTGCGAGGCGAAATAGGTCGCTGACTTGATCCGCTTGTCGCCCTGCTTGGCCATATTTGCGAGGGCGCTCGAAAGCAGCGTGCCGCCAATGCAATATCCGACTGTGTTGACCTTTTTCACGCCGGCTTCCCGGGTCACCGCGTCGACCGCCGCGTGAATGCCGTGTTCGATATAATCGTCCCAGCGATAATCCTTGGTCTCGTCATCCGCTGACCGCCAGGACACCACGAACGTGTTCACCCGCTTCGACAAAAGCCAGCGGATCATCGAGTTTTCAGGCTGCAGATCGAGAATGTAGAATTTGTTGATCCAGGGCGGGAAGATGAGCATTGGCGTCTCGCGCATCTTCTTGCGTGTCGGATTATAGTGGATCACTTCAATCAGTTTGTTGCGGAAAACGACTTTGCCTTTCGCTGTCGCAACGTTCTTACCGATCTCGAACGCATCTTCATCGGTCTGCGTGATGGCAAGACGGCCATCGCCGCGTTGCAGATCGCCGCGGGCATTGCGCAGACCGTCAAGAACGCTCTGACCATTGGTCTCGATCATCGCGCGCAGCGCCGCCGGATTTGTGGCGAGCATATTGGACGGCGACATCGCGTCGACAAACTGGCTCATATAATAACGGGCTTTGAGTTTTGACGTGTCGTCGAGATCGTCCGAAACCGAATCGACCAGTCCCTGCAGCCATTCAGCGTTCAGCATCCAGGCGCGGCGCATGAAGTTGAATGTCGGATTGGCGTCCCATTCCGGGTCCGCGAAGCGGCGATCTCTTGGCATCGGCGTGCCGCTGGCCATGGCCTGGAACAGATTCATCCACCCCTGGAACAGGGTCATCATCGCATGGCCTGATTTTTCAGGATTGCGCACCAGCGCCGCCGCCAGCTTAGCCTGGGCCTCCAGTCCGCCATACGGATCAGCCTGGCCGGGGGCTGGCGGTTTCATGTCAGCACCGTTGAGCGAGTCCGTGAGCAGGCCTTGCGCCTCCTGCACGGCCTGCATCAAGTTGCTGGCCATGACCTGCAAAGTTTCGGAATTCATATCCGAAAATGCATCCGGGAGCGTACTCGCCCCAAAATTATCAAAGTTTCTACTTTTGGTCATCAGACCGACACTCGCTATTCTATGCGAACCTATATAAGACTAAACAGCTTTGGATATTATGAGTCCAGCGAAGGAATTTATTGATGCGCGCTGCCATTTTCGTAACGTTTGCCCTTTTGGCGGGCTGTTCCAGCTCGTTTGAGAAGGTCAAGACGATGCGCGCGGAGGCTCCCGACTGGTACGAAGCCCGTAAAGTCGAGTTTCGCGGCGAGGGCTATCCCAGCCTTGCGTCGGTGCCGGAAACCGCGCCCGACTATAACCCGTTGAGGAAGCTGCAGCTTTCCGAGGCGGACGTCCGTGCAGCATTGATCCTGTTCAACAGCGACCCGCGCGCGGAACCCGCGACGGAAACGGCTGAACAAATGCGCGCCTGGGTCGTGGAGGTGCGGCGAGCGGTCGAGGGGCGGTTGCCCGCCCCCGATTTCATGACCGACGCCGAGGTGGAAGAAATCAAGGCACGCTTCAACGTGCCCCGCGCCCGCCTCTAACCAAACAAATATTTAGTATGACGGAGATCCGCACCATGAGCGGAGAATTTCACAAGATCAGGCGCTTGCCGCCTTACGTTTTCGAACAGGTCAACCGCCGCAAGGCTGAGCTTCGCGCCGACGGCGCAGACATTATCGATCTCGGCATGGGCAATCCGGATATGCCGGCCCCGCCGCACGTGATCGCCAAACTCGCCGAAACGGCCGCAAAACCGAATGTTCACGGGTATTCAGCCTCGCGCGGTATTCCCGGATTGCGCCGCGCGCTTGTCGACTATTATAAGCGCCGGTTTGACGTAAAACTCGACAAGAATCGCGAAGTCATCGTGACCCTCGGGTCGAAAGAAGGGTTCGCGAACCTGGCGCAAGCGATTACCGCGCCGGGCGATGTCATCCTGGCGCCGGATCCGTCTTATCCGTTGCATCATTTCGGCTTCATCATGGCCGGCGCATCGATCCGAGCGATTCCGGCACCGACGCCGGAAGCCTATCTGTCAGGGATCAGCAAAGCCATTCGCTATTCGGTGCCGCCGCCGACAGCGATGGTCCTGTGCTATCCGTCCAACCCGACAGCTGACGTCTGTGATCTGGAGTTTTACAAGGATGCCGTCGCGCTGGCGAAGAAGCATGATCTCTATATCCTGTCAGATCTTGCTTATAATGAAATCTATTTCGAAGAACCGACCCCGTCGATCCTGCAAGTGAACGGCGCAAAGGACATTGCGGTCGAGACCACGACGATGTCCAAGACCTATTCCATGGCCGGATGGCGGATCGGATTTGCCGCTGGCAATGAACGCCTGGTGGGGGCTTTGGCCCGGGTGAAATCCTACCTTGATTATGGCGCGTTTACGCCGATCCAGGTTGCGGCCTGCGCGGCGCTGGATGGACCGCAAGACTGCGTCGACGAGTATCGCGCGACCTATAAGTCACGCCGCGATGTGCTGATCGAGAGCTTTGGGCGCGCCGGATGGGACATTCCGAGTCCGGCCGCTTCGATGTTCGCCTGGGCGAAGGTCCCGCCGCAATGCGGTGACATGCGCAGTCTGGAATTTGCTCTGAAGCTGATGAATGAGGCGGACGTTGCTGTCGCGCCTGGTGGCGGTTTTGGCGAGCATGGTGACCGACATGTGCGCATCGCCCTGGTAGAAAACGAGCAACGCATCCGTCAGGCTGCCCGAAACGTGAAACGCTTCCTTGCCAAAATGCAAGCAGGCGGGCAAAGCGAGGCCCTGAAAAGGACGGGATCGTGAAAACAGTCAAATTGGGAATTGCCGGACTGGGCCACGTTGGCTGCGGGCTGATCGAGCTGGTCGAGCGGCAGGCCAGTCTGCGCTTGCCCGGAAAAGTTGAAATCGTTGGCGTGTCCGCGCGCAGCAAAAGCCGCAATCGCCCGGTCGATATTTCTGGCTATCGCTGGTTTGATGATGCCACGGAATTGGCATCTGATCCCGAGGTCGACGTGTTCGTCGAACTGATGGGCGGATCCGACGGTCCGGCCAAGGTCGCAGTCGAAGAAGCGCTGAAAGCCGGTAAACAAGTGGTAACGGCCAACAAGGCGCTGATCGCCATGCATGGCCAGGCCCTGGAAACGCTTGCCCAGTCAAATGATGTCGACCTGATGTTTGAAGCCGCTGTCGCCGGCGGTGTTCCGGTTGTGCGCGTGCTCCGGGACTCGCTGACTGGCGTGGCGATCCAGCGCGTATCCGGGATCCTCAACGGAACCTGCAACTATCTGACGACGCAAATGCTCGAAACCGGGCGCTCCTATGATGACGTCCTCGAGGAGGCACAGCGCCTCGGCTATGCTGAATCCGATCCGACGCTCGATGTATCCGGTATGGACGCTGCTCACAAAGCTGCGATCCTGGCTTCGATTGCGTTCACGGCGGATCTCGATTTCAGCAAAGTCTCGGTCAAAGGCGTCGACACGATCGAACTGATTGACCTCACGCTGGCGGACAGATTGGGATTGCGGATCAAGCTGATCACCGAAGGCATCCTCACCGAAGCTGGAGTTGTCTGCCGTGTCGCGCCGCTGGCGATGCCGGTTGATCATCCACTGGCCCGTGTGAATGGCGCATTGAACACGGTGCGGGTTGAGGGTGAGCCGCTTGGCGCGGTGACCCTGACCGGACCTGGCGCCGGCCCCGGACCGACGGCGAGTGCGGTGATGGGCGATATTGCCAAACTGTTCTCGCCGACCGCGCGCAGTCCGTTCGGCCGCGCCGATCACCATCAGTCGCGCAGCTTCGTGGCCGCCGAGCCAGCGGAGCGTTCGGCATTTTTCTTGCGTGTTCGACTGGCCGACAGGTCTGGCGCGCTGGCGAGTTTGACAGAAGCGCTCGCTGCGCACGGCGTGTCGGTCGACAAACTACTACAGGAGTCAGCTGATGACAGCGATGTCTCACCTGTTGCCATTGTCACACATGTATGTTCTCGCGGGGACATAGATGCTGCGAGCCACCAAGTGTCGAATTTGGAAGCGAGCGTCGGTGCGCTGCAAGTGATTCCGATTGATGTAGCGGTATAATTTTTGAACCGGGTTTCAACGGGCCTGGGGGAGCGAGAAATGAGTGACAGCGTTTTGATTCCGCATCTGGCGGATGCAATGGTGCGGGTGACGGAAAAAGCTGCGATTGCGGCGGAGACCCTTGTCGGGTGCGGCGATGAGAAAGCCGCCGATGCGGCAGCCGTCGATGCGATGCGAACAGCGTTCAATCAGGTTGATTTCCAGGGCCGTGTCGTGATCGGCGAAGGCGAGCGCGATGAAGCGCCGATGCTCTATATTGGCGAGGAAGTCGGCACTGGCAAAGGCCCGGCAATCGATATCGCACTTGATCCTCTGGAAGGTACGACGCTGACGGCCAAAGCGATGTCTAATGCCCTTGCCGTTCTGGCGATCGCACCGCGTGGCGGATTGTTATTCGCACCAGATACATACATGCAGAAAATCGCCATCGGGCCGGGTTATGATGAGGGTGTGATCGACCTCGATGCGACACCAGCAGAGAATATCACCGCGCTGGCCAAGGCCAAAGGCGTCGACGTTTCTGCGATGACCGCCTGTGTGCTGGACCGCCCGCGCCATGCGGACATCATCGACAGCCTGCGCAGCGTTGGTGCCCGCATCCACCTGATTTCTGATGGCGACGTTGCCGGGGTCATCAACACCACCAACCCGAGCACCGGTATCGACCTGTATGTCGGCTCAGGAGGCGCGCCGGAAGGTGTTCTTGCTGCAGCCGCACTGAAATGCGTTGGCGGACAGATGCAGGGTCGGCTGGTTTTCCGAAATGACGATGAGCGCCGCCGTGCCGACCGCACTGGCATCACCGATTATGACAAGAAGTATGACCTGCAAGGCCTGGCCTCGGGTGAGACTGTGTTCTGTGCCACCGGCGTGACCAAAGGCGGTCTGGTCGATGGTGTCGTCCGCCGTGGCTCTCAAATCGAAACCGATACGCTGGTCATGAGCAGCGCTGACGGCATGGTCCGCAAGATCAAGAGCTGGCATCGGGTCTAGGTTCGCCATTCCGCAACCAGGCGAGTCGTGGTTGAACACGCCATGACCAATTCGAGCTTTTCCGTTTCCGAATCCTTCGGTGGCCGCTTCTGGACCTTGCGAACGCCAGATGAGGCGACGGTGCGCGGTTTGCTCCCTCATCTTGACGGCAATGACCTGTTGGCGCGGCTGCTTGAGCCGCGAGGGATTGTCCCCGAAGACGTCGACACGTTCCTGAGTCCAACGCTGCGGGCATTGTTTCCGGATCCGGAAGGGTTTCAGGATATGATGAAAGCGGCCGCGCTCACGCTTGATGCGATCACTGACGGCAAAAAGGTGACGGTGTTTGCCGACTATGACGTTGATGGGGGCACCAGTTCAGCCATCCTTGCGCGATATTTCCGCGCCTGGGGGCAAGAGATCGGATTGTACGTTCCAGACCGGTTGACCGAAGGCTATGGGCCCAGCCCGGAAGCGTTCCGGCACCTGAAGGAGCAGGGCGCGGATTTGGTGATCACCGTCGATTGCGGGGCTGCGGCGACAGCGGCGCTCGCCGAAGCCGTGGCGATTGAATTGCCGGTGGTCGTTATTGATCACCATTTGATGGGCGCTGAACCGCCGGAATGCGCGGCTCTGGTCAATCCCAATCGCGCCGATGATACGAGCGGGCAGGGCCACCTCGCTGCAGCCGGTGTGGTCTATGTTTTTGCCGCGGCGCTGAACAAGCTTGCGCGCGAGCGCGGGATTGCGCCGCCGGACGGTTTGCCAGATATCCTGCAGTGGCTCGACCTCTGCGCGCTCGGCACGTTGTGCGATATGTCACCACTACAAGGGGCAAACCGGGCCTTCGTGACGCAGGGTTTGAAAATCCTTGAGCGCGGGCAGAATCCAGGCTTGCGGGCCCTCGCCGACATCGCAGGAATCGGAAAGATCGAGAGCGTGTATCATGCGACCTTCGTGCTCGGGCCGCGCCTGAATGCAGGCGGCCGTGTCGGCGACCCCTGGCTGGCCGCAAAGCTCCTGGCCACCGATGACCGCGCCGAGGCAATAGCGCTGGCTGAACGGCTACACGCGCATAATGATGAACGCAAAGCGGTCGAAGCCGCCATTCTCGAACAAGCCTCTGTCGAAGCGCAAAAGCAGATTGATGCCAATCCAGAGACCGGCATACTGATCGCCGCCGGTGAAGGCTGGCACCCCGGGGTCATTGGCATTGTCGCCGGTCGGCTGAAAGACCGGTTTCACTTGCCCGCCATCGTCATCGGATGGGGGCAGGGACTAGGTCCGGTGGCCAAGGGCTCGGCGCGGTCGGTGCGCGGTGTGAACATTGGTGATGCGATCTCAGCAGCCGCGAAAGAAGGCGTTGTTCTGTCAGGCGGCGGGCACGCCATGGCCGGCGGTCTCAACCTCGAACCGGAGCAATTGCCCGATCTGATATCCTGGATGCAGGCGCATATGTCCGAGTTTCGAGAGGAACGCGCGGCGGCCAGGGAGTTGACCGTGGATGCTTTGCTCGCGCCCTCGCAGGTCACGCCGGAGACGTTTGACTTGATCCAGACCCTCGGCCCGTTCGGGCAAGGTGCGCCAGAGCCCGTCTTCGGCCTTCGCGATGTCGAGATCACGTACACGCGGCCAATCGGAGAGAACCATTTGAAGCTCACGGTCGAAGACGCGGGGGCACGGGTTGAGGCGCTGGTCTGGCGTTGCATCGGAACGCCGCTCGGCGATGCCCTGCTGCAACGCGGACGGGTTCATCTGGCCGGGCGACTGAAAGACAATGTCTGGAATGGTCGAAGAACGGCGCAGATCGAAGTGATCGATGCCGCTGCGGTGGATTAGGCTAAGGTAGCGTTTTGAGCAGTTCCAATGCGCCAGTTTCAATCGGCTCCATATTCGGGTTCTGACTCAAACTGGCATTGATATAGAGCGTCTGCGCAAAGGCTTTGAGATTGTGCAGGCGAACAAGGGCCTGTTCAGAATGAAACGCGTCGCCCCAGCTGGCCAGTGGTGCCGGATCGGCGAGTTCGCCAAACCAGGTCTCCCAATCGTCAGCAGATATCTCTCCGCGCGCTGCCATGAACAGGATTGGTCGCGCCAACCGCTCGGGCTCGCCATGCGTGTAAGCGTGACCGTTGCGCGGCGCGATCTGGTTGCTGACCGCCTGACGTAATTCAACCAGCGACGGCTTGGACACGTTCGGGTTCAACGCGAGTTGCATCGCAAAATCAGCGCCATGCGCAACACCATGACGCCAGCCCTCAGCATCCGAAAAGGCGCGATAATCTGTGACGCTGCCAAGATACTCTGCGGCCGCGCTAACCAGTTGGGCCCGTTCGGTCTCGTTGAGAAACGCTTCAACCCGATCGGTGCGGGAGAGTTCGGATAATCCCAGTGCGGCGAACGGCGCGTGGACTCCGTCTGCGTCCGGAGAATCCAACGCGGCCGTAAGCGATGCGATCAGATCGCGCCGGGTCGTCTCCGTGACTTGGCCTGCGCGCAAGACTGAGGTCAGTCCTTCATAGCCGATTTTGTCGCGCAGGAACGCGTCTGCGTCGCCCAGACAGGACGCAAATTCTGTGGCAGCTCGATCGGGCTCTTCGGTTTCAAATCCGCCGTCGCGCCATGCCGTCAGGTCGTCGGTGTCGGAAGCGGCGAATGCACAGGCGGATGGGGCTGGGTCGTGCGACGAGGTCAGCGTGCAGGCTGCGGTTGAACAGATCGCGGCAAGCGTCAAAACAGATTTCATCATCCGTTCTGACTCTCACTATTTTGCGGGTCTGTCCACGGTTCGGCTAAGCCCCACCGAGCACCGCGACGGTGGTATCGGATTGGAAGCCGTTGAAGTTTGTGGCCAGCGCCTGGCCGTATGCGCCGAGATGGCAAATCTCGATCCAGTCACCTTCGCCCGTATCGGCTGGCAACTGGAAGGGTCCGGCCATTGCGTCCATGCTGTCGCAAGTCGGGCCGAAGAATCGAAAGTCCTCGGTCTCGGCTGAGGCTGCGCCGGAGCGATGCAGTTTTACCGGATATTTCCAGGCACATTGGGCGGCGTCGAACAGGGATCCGTACGAGCCTTCATTCAGGTAAAGGTCACGCCCTTTGCGCAGCTCTACGCGCGTCAAAGTCGAGCCGCCTTCACCGCACAGCGCGCGGCCAGGCTCGCCGATGATTTCGAGATTGGTGAATCCGAAGATTTTCAGGCCTTTGCGAATGCGATCGAAATAGTTCTGCATCGGCGCCGGTTCGAGCCCCGGATAGGCAACCGGAAAACCGCCGCCGCAATCCAGGCTTTCAATCGCGACATCAGCGGCCTCCAGCAGGCCATGCACGTAGGAGAGCGCGCGGATATAGTCAGCCGGATCCATGCATTGACTGCCAACATGGAAACAGACACCCAGCTTCGCCGCGACGGGACGCGCCGCTCGCAGCAATGCGACGGCGTCGTCATAGTCTGCGCCATATTTGCCATCGAGCGGCATACTTGCCGATCCGCCAACCGGGAGTGCCAGTCTCAGGTGCAGGTGCAAATCGTCCGCGTCACTCGTCTCGACCAGGATTTTACCAAGCTCAGCCGCGCAATCGAAGGCGAAATGACGGATCCCGGTTGCATAAGCGTGTCGGATCGTGCGGCGCGATTTTACCGGATGCATCAGGAATAGCTCTGCGTCGGGGCAGGCTTTTTGAACCAGGTCAATCTCGCGGATCGAGGCAACATCAAAACCGCGCATCCCGGTCGCCCATAGCGTTTTCAAAACAGCCGGATGCGGGTTGGCTTTCACGGC
>SPJK01028523.1_pt1 | contig 13429 bp, 12 predicted proteins | sample 3741771 | NCBI WGS metagenome assembly SPJK01 (sample SAMN10925997, study PRJNA522277) | cold seep metagenome | isolation source: Elba SIP-enriched marine methane seep metagenome, extraction at timepoint T2 | place: Italy: coast of Elba, Mediterranean Sea | reverse complement strand
TGGTGTGATACCCAATTTATCGAATTTCACCGAGACCAACAGATGATCGCAGTTGCCATAATTGATTGTCTGGACAATGCTTGGTCTGCGGTTTACACCTTCTTCGATCCGGATTATTCAACCTTCAGTCCCGGCGTCTATGCAGTATTATGGGAAATCGAACAGGCAAAAAACCTGAATCTCAGCTGGTTGTATTTGGGTTATTGGATTAAAGACTGCCGCAAAATGGCCTATAAAAGCCAATACCGGCCATTGGAAATGTACCGGGAACAGCGGTGGTCAGCGGTTCCATGAATAACTACATTATTACTCTGTTATGACAAGATAATGAAGCATAACCATAATGTGGTGATAAAAACCTGCTATTTCTCAAAGCTGTGGTTCAATAAAACCCAGAGAGATATTGGAATGTTGTTCACCGGATTCTAATAAGGCTCTTAAAAAAATAACAGCCATGCCTGCATTTTCCTGGATACCGGCCTGCGCCGGTATGACGTGGTCCATAATCAAGGCAACGTCATTGACATTAATCACAATACCGAGATTTAGACTAATAACAACAAGGCCAGTTACATCAATCACAACACCATCATTTACACGAATTACATTATCTCCCTTTACACCAACCACAAGAACTTCATTTACACAAATCGCTGCACCGTCATGTAAACTCATCACAAAACCGTAATTCATGCTAACCAAAGCCATATCCACAGTACCGTCATTCCGCCATGTTGTTAGCCGGAATCCAGTGGCGCTTAATTTACGATAATTTTAAAGATCAATCTCCAAAATAGGAGTATTAATCGTAACTTCATCGACCTTTTAACCTATTTATTTCTTAAGTGCCATTTTAACTATCCTTAGATTCAACCTAAATCCGTTAAAACAACAAACGAAATGCATTGTTCGCACTGTATAAACACTTAATACAACAAATTTTTACGCAAAAAAAAACGGAAGCACCGGGCGTGTGCTTCCGTTTTTATCGTCCTTGATGGGTCACCTTCCGGGTGACAAATCCTAATCCTAGATACTGAATCCGATCTTAGCTTTGTATTGCCAATCACGTTGATGTTGTCTGATTTTGATGGTTTTTGTACGATAACGGTCACGGTATCTTTTCTTAGTGAAAGGGATACCTGAGTTCATCCACCGGCTCCAGCCTGTGTTGCGATAGCTACCGTATGAAACGGATGTACTGTGGTTGTGCCAGCCACCTAAAACGCTGTTCATTGCTTCTTGGTCTAACGAAGTTGAGTGCTCTAAGTCAGTAATTGAAATGCTCATTGTTAAGTACCTTTTGTGTATTGATAAAATTATGTGTACGGTATTAATAAAGCATTTTGTGCGCCAATAGTTTATTGTTTCTTATAAAAATATATAAAGCATTGTTATAAATGAATAATATTATTTTATAGCTGGTGAAACAGGTATGACCGCTTGTGTATTATCAATAATATTGTTGCTAATTGCACAACTTATTTATCAAATAAGTCTCATTTAATGAGACTGTTTTCAATACGCGGGTTTTATGATTGCTTTTTAACGCTTGGTTGATTAGCTCATATCTGCTGCATGCGCATATTTAACCCGCCTTTGGGCCGAATGGTGACCGCCATTTCCATTTTGGGCTCGTTGTCATCGATTGGTGTGAGTTGGAAATGTTTTAGAATCAGCGTTAGTAGCACTAAAGCTTCGGTCATGGCGAATTGCTTGCCGATACAATAACGCTCACCGGATCCAAACGGCAAGTAGCTGTATTTTTCAATGGTTTTGTTATCTATAAATCTTTCCGGCTTAAACTGTTCGGGTTGATCCCAGAATTCCGGGTGGTGATGCAGATTGTAGATACTGAATACAGCGAGACCGGGAGCCTTAATCGGGTAATTAGAAATGTCAATGCTGCTTTTGATTTTGCGCATCATAAAACCGACCGGTGGTCTGATGCGCATTGATTCTTCCAGTACCGCCCGGCAATAGACCAATTGCGGGATAGATTCCGGGCTGATATCAATACTGGTATCAATGTCTGCAATTTCCTTACGGGCTTGGGATAACACTTCAGGATGCCTGCCTAGTAGATATAAGGTCCAGGTCAATGCATTGGCTGTGGTTTCATGACCAGCACTGAATATGGTTGTCACTTCGTCGCGTATTTGCCGGTCATCCATTCTCGAACCGGTAACTGGGTCTTGTGCATTAATTAGGCGATCCAATAAATCGTTTTGTCCTGCCCCCGCATTTCGCCTTTGATTGATTACTTCGTCAATAACCTGATTTAGTTGGTTGCGGGCCTGTAGAAATTGACGATTGCCCGGCGTTGGCCATGATAATGGCGGCGTTAATGGATTCATTGCCGTTTTGGCAGCGTAACGTATTCCAATATCAAGCGCCGGAGCAATCTCATTAATTTGATTTAATACGCTGGTGCTGAACATGGTTTGAGTAATCACTTCCAAAGTCAGTTTCATCATTTCATCAGCAATATTGACTATCGCATCGTTGGGCAGTTGTTGCCATCGATTAATCATCTGCATGCCTGCCAATTGAATTTGCGGTATTAAACTCTGAGTATGATTACGTTGAAAAACCGGTTGCATTAAGCGCCGTTGTTTACGCCATAACTCGCCCTGACTGGTTACCAGCCCCTGCCCCAAAATATGTGCAAGGCCTTTGGGATTGCCAGGGTCGTACATTTTAGTAAATATTTCAGGATGCTTTATTAAAGTTTGTTCTATGTAGTCAGGATGACTGAATAAGTAAACATTGCGCAGTCCTAGTTTAAATTGCAGCAGATCGCCATATTGACGATGCCAGCTAATCAGACAACCCAATGAATCGGATTTAAAGGCTTTGACATTGCCCAATAGGAATTGGCCAGGGGGGCCGGGAATGGAAAGTTTAGATTGCATAACGATAAAGAGGAGCCAAGACGAATGGAATTAAAAGCCATTGTTTCTAATCAAGAAACTATTAATTATTATTTTTCGATATTGTAAACAAATCAATGCATCTATATACTTATCCTTAAATTAAGAGGAAACTTCAATTCCTCACCATTCTTATTTTATTAGTTTAGGAGATTAGTAATGAAAACTATCAATCAGGACATCTTGTTGGCCGCTTTGTTCCTTGCAGGAATATGGGGCTTTATTTCAGGACAATTTATTATTTCAACAGTTTTGTTTGCAGTCGCGGCCATTTATAGCAATATTTCTTTAAGAAATGCTGTTAATGATTAACTTAATGTATCAATTTACCTCCCACCTGCGGCGCCCTGTCGCATCTTACCACACCCCCTAAGCAACCCAGCTTCAGGGGGTTTTTTTTTGACAAAAAAACGGCTTTATAAAACTCAGATATACAACGGAGCCATGCGCCGCCAGTAATAACCGCTGTGAGCCCGTTCACCCCAAACAATCAGTTGGTGATTAACCTGTTTAGAAGATAATATTTCACTCAAATGTTTATTGTTATCTAAAAAAGGGTCTTCATTACCAATGGTCAGTACAATATCCATTTCACGCAATTTTTGCAAAGCATGATCGTCATGTATATTCGGTAAAAAATGCGTGGGTGTATTGAAATAAATATTCTCATCATAATAACCACTTAACAAGTCATCAAAACTTTCCACATTTAAAGTCAGATCATACCGCCCTGAAAATGCCGCCAATTTTTTAAATAGATGCGGATGCCGGAAAGCAATATTAGCGGCATGGAAAGCGCCCAGGCTGCAACCGTGAGATATCACGCATTCATGCTGGTTTTTATGCTGCATAAACGGTAACACTTCATTGAGGATGTAGTTTTCATAGGCTATCTGCCGATTGATACGACCTGACGGGTGTGCCCACCAACAGTAAAAAGTTTCAGAATACACACTATCGATGCAATACAACTGTATCCAGCCTTGATCAATTTTTTCTCTTAAACTATCGACGATGCGTAGCTGCTCGTATTCATAAAATCGTCCGCTGCGTGTGGGAAACACCAACACCTTAGCTCCTCCATGACCAAATACCAGTAATTCCATATCCCGGTTTAAATTATCACTCCACCATTTGTGGTATTCACGATTCATTCTGCAATTTTTCCTTTTATGCCGAATTGACAAGTCATTCGGTAAAACTCCTAATGCTTTTATATATAGGGTTTATAAATCTTTAAAAAATTCCGCCAGTTCTTGCAATAATTGCCTATCTTGTGCGGATTTGTTCGGGTAATCATAATGCCCGGCTTCAAGAACGTAGAGTTGTTTTTCACAATTAATGGCATTGTATACTGCAAATTGACCGGGTGGAGCCACCACCGGATCGAACTTCGCACAAGCACAGTGAACCGGTATCGAAAGTCGTTTTGCAGCGGTTACCGCATCATGAAATAATAGCGTTTGCTTAATTTTTTGTGCATGCGCGTCGTAGACTTTTTGTACGCTGTCTGCGCTGCCTAGGGTCTTTAGCTTTAATCTTAAGGGGTTATGTCCAAAACTGGGTACACTAAAATGGCACTTGGAAATACGTGAATCCCAGGGTAAAGCCAAAGCCCCAATACCGCCTCCGAAACTCACACCTAAATAAGCCAGATGTCCTGCCAATTGCGGAAACAATCGTAGCATAGCACTGACCGCCAGCCATAAATCTTCAACACAGCCCCCAATAATATATTGATCGTTTTTGTCAATATCATGACGTACATGCCAAAACGGATCACTGGAAATCGGTTCTTTCTTGCTTAAGGACAAACCTCTGAAACAGGGAAAAAATAGCACAGCGTCATCAAAGGGTAGATGTAAATCCGGTTCGTCACGACCGCCATAGCCGTGTCCAATAATGAAGCCACGTTTGATCTTGCCATTTTTTGGCATCAGCATCCAGCCATGAATAGGAAATTGATCGGTCGAAGAATAGCTTAAATCAAAAATCCGCCAAGGGCCACGTTCATCATTACGGTCGTGTATTACCGGTTGCGGCGGCACGGCGATAGCATGTTGGTATTTTTTACGCCAGAATTCATTGAAGCCGTTCGGTTCCGGGGGTGCCTGTATCGCTAATAATTGCTTCAGACTATACCCATAACTCGGGTCAAAATCATATTGTCCTGGTTTATACAGGATGTTGTTATCGTCACTCATACCGTGTCTATTGGTTTTTTGTGTTAGTGTTTTGGTCATCCGGTATTTCCATAAAAAGCAGCGCATTTGATAGACAGTTTTATTCACTCAGTAGGTTTAAATTGCTTAATGCTGTGTGAATGAATATACATCTACCTTTAATCAGTTTATTCATAATCATGCCAAAAATTTATTTCCGCTTAATTATCATCATGCGTGCTTAGGTCCCTGCGTTATAATTGTCTATTTTACCATTGCTGACAGCTTGCGCATATGGATTGGGTCGCACTTTTATTATCTGTAAAACTAAGCGCTATAACGGTTCTGTGCTTATTACCTATAGGCATTATCTTAGGCCGTTTGCTGGCGTATCGACAATTCCACGGTAAAAACCTGCTGCTGTCTTGTTTGACCATCCCTTTGATTTTACCACCTACGGTATTAGGTTATTATCTATTGATCGGTTTGAGCCAACAATCCTGGTCAGGGCAGATTTTAGAACGGATTATTGGTCATAGTCTGGCATTTAGCTTTGAAGGCCTGCTAGTGGCTTCGTTGATTTTTAACCTCCCCTTTGCTATCCAACCAATGCAACGTGGGTTTGAAATGATTCCCGCTAATATTCGCGATGCTGCCGCCTGTTGCGGTATGCAACCCTGGCAAATCTTATGGCGCATCGAACTGCCGCTGGCCTGGCCCGGTATTGTATCAGCGATGATTCTGACCTTTGCGCATACGTTGGGCGAATTTGGGGTGGTATTGATGGTTGGAGGTAATATTCCGGATCAAACTCAAACTATTGCCATTGCCATTTATGACCGGGTTCAGGCTTTTGATAACGATTCGGCGCGAGTGATGTCGGCTGCATTATTGATTTTTTCTTTATTCACTATCAGCTGTGCTTATTTCATCACCGATAAAAAACGCTATCGACATGACTGATACTGAAATTGAATTTAGTTTCAAACAACAGCGCAATATTCCACTGAATCTAACGCTGACGTGCCAGGCAGGGGCAATTCACGCCTTGGTTGGTCCTTCGGGAAGTGGAAAAACCACCTTATTACGCAGTATCGCCGGCTTATATCAGCCGGAACAGGGTTTTATTCGTTGCCAGGGGCAAATTTGGCATGATCATTCAAAACAGATTTATATCCCCGCCAACCAACGCGCTGTGGGTTTGGTGTTTCAGGATTATGCTTTATTTCCTCACCTGACAGCGTTGGGCAATGTAATGGCTGCCTTAAATCATTTACCTAAGTCTCAGCACCGAGATAAGGCTAAATATTGGCTGACCAAAGTTCATTTAAATGGTCTTGAAAACCGGCTTCCTAACGCACTTTCGGGTGGTCAACAACAACGAGTTGCGGTTGCCAGAGCCTTAGCCAGAGAACCCAGAGTCTTACTGCTGGACGAACCATTTTCAGCCGTTGACCAGGTTACCAGGAGGCGGTTATACCGAGAATTACTGGAATTGCGCCGCTCACTTTCCATTCCTATTATTGTCGTCACACATGACCTTGATGAAGCTGCGCTGCTGGCTGACCACATGACGTTGCTATATCATGGTCAAAGTCTGCAAACCGGCACGCCTTATCAACTGACTACCGCACCGGTATCGGTACAGGTGGCAAGGTTAATGGATCAACAAAACCTGTTTACCGGTAGTATCGTGAAGCATGAAATAAAGCCGGATACCACCATAATCAATTGGTGTGGCATGAGCATGGAGGCAAAACTACAAGCCGCTTATCCACCTAATACAAAAATTTGTTGGATGATACGTCCCGCCAACGTGCTGTTACATCGACGCGACCGCCCTTCCAAAGGGGAAATGGAAAATCCGGTGTTCGGGCTGATTAGCGAATACCGCATCCTGGGAGAACAAGTCCATTTGGTCATCAAACTGGATTTTCAACCTAATTTAAACCTGACCATGAGCGTTCCACTTCATGTAGCGAAACGCAATAATTTGTCTGAAGGCGAAACGGTAGGCGTATCATTGCTGGCACAGGGCATTCATATCATGCCCTATGAAAAGCTGCGAAGTGGCGTACAGAATTCAGAAAATGATTGACCTGTATGATAAATAATTAATTCCGGCCATCTAACTTATATTTAAGTTAAAAAGAGACCGTAGGATGAGCTGAGAATTGCTTTGAAATAAATTATAACAAAACATCCTGTATGCCCAAGTAATACGGTTTGCTTTGTATCAGCTTTTCCTCAGACTTCAATGATTGTTTAGTTAACTGTATATCCAAAGCGTTCTAGAATTAATTTGGCCTTTTCCTCTTGCAGGTATTGAAAAAATTTTTGTGCACTACGATTAGCTGATTTAAGTAGCACCATTTTGGTTTCCAGAGGTTGATGCAGCTGTTCGGGAATTAATACATATTGACCGAATTGCTTTAATTTTGGGGTCAAAGTCAGTGAATAAGCGATCAACCCGCCTTGCACTGCGCCACTGGTGCAAAATTGCGCCGCTTGGGCGACATTTTCCCCATAAACCAGTTTTGCTTGTAAAGCAGCTAACAAGTCGAGATGTTGCAACACTTGATTGGCCGCCATACCGTAGGGTGCATGTTGCGGGTTGGCAATAGCCAGACGTTTTAAGAATGGGTTATTTAATACAGCTTTGATACCTGTCAATCCGGGTTCCGGGATAATAGGCGTTTGGTTTGGAATATATAGTACCAAACGGCCTGTGGCAAATTGTACACCGCTATCAAGAGTTAACCCCTGTTCATCCAGGTGATCCACATATGAAGGGTCGGCCGAAATAAACACTTGGTAGGGACCGCCTTGTAATATTTGGCGAGTCAAATTACCGGATGAAGAAAAGCTGAAAACCACCTGCAAGCCGGTATCCCGTTCAAAAGATTGTTTGATATCCTGCAAAACAAACTGAGTGCTGGACGCTGCAGCAACTAATACGGGGGCTGCTTCACACCTTAGTCCAAAAAGAACAGACAGTATCCCAATCAGTGCAGCTGCAATTTTGCTTTGATGTGCAAAGTAAATCATGACTAGTTGATTATATTTTATTAAAACTAATGCGTTATTTAATGGTACAAGTGCTGCTACACCAGAAGAAGACCTTGCAATGCACTTTGAACAATCATTCAGTGAAGTTTTTTGACAAGAATACGGGAATCGATAAGGATTATAGGCTAGTTTGCTTGAGCTATATACATCTTATAATTGATAAAATAAGCACTGCCACTCATTTAGTTTTGCTAGAGGTATGATAGAATTTTATCCGTACTCAAGCTGATTACTATCCAGTGATCTATTCTACGCGGCCTTATCAAGGAATAACATGGAAACAGTTGCTAGTTGTATGAAAATGAATTCGGTATCATTATTGTATGAAGCCAACATTGGAATCAAAAGTCTTTCAATCCGCTTGCCTGAAGCAGCAGTCTATGGCTTTCTTGGCCGCAATGGCGCTGGGAAATCCACGACTTTGAGCATTTTAAGCGGAGTCATGCGTCCACAAAGCGGCAGCATCGAATTTAAGCAGCACCGGTCACCTTATGTCAAAACAGATTGGAAACAATTCATCGGCTATGTCCCGCAAACACCGGAATTTCCTCAAGGCGTCAGTCCGACGTTGTTACTCGGGTTTTTAAAAAAACTTTATCCAAACTGGCAAGACTCACGATTTGAAGCGATGAGTGAGGCATTTCAACTGCCGCTAAAAAGAAAAATCGATACTTTTTCGATTGGCATGAAAACTATGTTATCGGTGTCTTTGGCCTATGCCTGTAACCCTGATATATACATTTTCGATGAACCGACTGCCGGGCTAGATCCGGTATCCAGACGCCTGGTTCTGGATATGATCCGGCGTGAAAGCCAGCTTGGCAAGGCGGTGATATTTTCCACGCATATTGTCGATGATTTGTCTGAGAACTGTGATTATCTGGGCATAATTGATAATGGTAAATTGCTGTTTGAGGGGCCCATTGCTGAATTTAGTCCTGAAAAAGAGCGCCTGGAAGAAAATTATTTTCGCTTGATCGATCATCAACAAGCCGAGCATGTTTAAGCATGCAATTCTTAACCATCTTACGTTTTTTCACCTCGAATAACCGCTTACTAATCGGCGCGTACTTATTCGGCAACATTGCCTTAACCGGTTTCTTTTTTTTCTGGAATCGAAATCTACATCCTGATTTTAATTCTCTGTCTCTACTTCGGTTTCTGAATATCAACTTCTTTCTTTTCGGCACTTTGTTGTGTCAAAAAATTCTGTATCAATATTATTTACAGCATAGTCATTACTTCTTTGCACAGCTACCCATACCACGTCTAAAAATGCGTATTTATGAGCACCTATGCTGGTACTTTATCGTAGCCATACCTTATGTGTGTTTGATACCGATTTTATTATTTCAGGTTTACTACGATCACTTGTGGAGCACCCCGCAGTTATTGGGATTTTTAGGGTTTCAAGGGATTTTATGGTTGTTTTTCACCAACTATGCCTTATGCTTGGCAATGACCGGACGCTTGTGTTGGTACTTGTTTTGGTTGATAGGAATAGCTGCTAATATTTATATCCGATATAGTAAAAATTATCAACATGAGCTATTGGGTTTCTTTGAAGTTGACCGGGTTTTATATCAAAGTCATCCCTTTTCACTGTCATTTGCTGTGAACTATCTGGGCTATGCTCTGACCTTATACGCAGCAGCTAATTTGCTGAGCCTGTTCATTGATAAAAATCGTTACAGTTTACTACACCGGCCTGAAACCGGTTTAAGCCGTGGACTGTATATGGTCTTTATCATTTTACTGCTGTCAGTTAATTTCTATTTAGTACAGCAGTTGGAAGTCAGCAAATCAAAATTCAGCGGCTTATCTGTCACCTCAGTGGGAGAGCGGCAATTGGATTTCTGGAGTTCATCAGTACAATTAGACAAATTACAAAAAACAAATTATCAAACCGGAATTACCGAACTTAATGCGGATATTCTAGCTTTTGCCGAGCAATATTACCTAAAGCTACCAGCAATTCATTATCAACACCACCCTGAACTGGACAGCCTGGAAACCGTACACTCAAAATTTAATGCCGATAGCGCTATCGAGGTAAAATTTGATTTTGATCAATTAAATGATTCCTTACAAACCATTGAACGCGATGTATTGATAGTAGCCATGCGAGTTGCCTCACGCGGTTGGATTGATAAATCCGATCAATTGATATTTTTAAGGGGGCTTGCGCAATATTGGAGCGGGCGGCATGAAGTCAATGGCCTGCGACAGCAACGCATCGAATATTTAAGCGCTTATCCAGGGTTTCAACAAGCGATTGAGGCACAACAATGGCAGCAAATATATCAGGACGCAGGACCATGTCTGTTCGATGCGATGGCGGCAACTGTTATCGAAAAATTAACTCTATCAATGCCAGAACAAGAATGGCGGCAATTAATCCGACAAGGATTAAATCTCGATCATACCTGGGTGCCGTTACACCTGATCCGGGTTTTATTCACTTCATCTGCGCCGGCTATCAATACAGACTTAGTTCAGACTTTGGCGCAAATCAATAGCAATCATGTGCCCTTATTGAATTATACCATTCATAGCCAACCGCTTTATCCCGATATCTCGCAATTGCACTTTCAGCCGGATACCGAACATTTCAACGGACAACGGCTGCAGGGACATTTATATCAACATCGACAACCGGGTTTTGTAGTGGATTTGTTCGATCTTGAAAGCCATGCAGTCGAAGAACATGAACTACAAAATGGCTTTACTTCTCCGATATTGAAGAAAAAAGATGAACGTTTTTCAGGTACTTTTTCCTGGCACGATCCGCGGTTATCCTGCCGAATTTTCGCCCCATGGGAATCAATACAATGATAAATGCCTGTTTAAGCTCCTTACAATGGGAAACTAAACTCAGTTTCAGCCGCGATGTGATTGTTGTCCTGATCATGGGCCTATTAAGTTACTTCGGATTATTTTTTGATTTCCCTTTTCAGGAACAGCAGCAAATCCCGTACGGTGGCCTGTCCGAATTCATCATGGTGTTGATTATTTGGAATATATTATTAGCCATATTTAGCCGGACCATCACGCGTGATTTGGATCAAAGACTGTTTTTTAACCCCTTTCCAATTCATTATCGCTTATATGTATTAGGTAAATGTTTATACCTGTTTCTGATTTTATTGCTTATCACCAGTATTGAAGTTGTATTGAGATTGGCTCATCAGCTTCATTATGGAAGTTCCTTAATACCGGCAAATTATCACGACATAATTGAAGAATTCTACACTGGTAACAGCGAAAATGTATTTATTACCGGTTTGATTGTATTTGTCTCTTTATTTCGTCCATTTCATTATGTATTGATAGTATTGATCCTGTCTGCCGTTTTTTATGCATCCAAGACCTGGCCCGAATTAGCATACGCAATACCCACCCTAACAATGGAAGATAGACAATTCGGCCCATCATTAGCCTATGGCTTCGGCTTATGTGCGATCAGCCTGTTTCTGTTTGAAAGAAAAATGATTTATAAACCACGGCTAAAGAGCCGATCCGGTAAACGGATCAAGCAATGGCTTCTCGAGTTGCACATAGCCAAATGGGCACCGGTTTTATTAACTTTATTACTTATCTCCGCCAGTACTTATCTGGTTTATGAACGCTTTGATGAGACCGGTTCAGATTCGGCTTTTAGGCTGGCCGGTCAAGCCCTGTCAAAATCAATTCAACCTTTGCGAAATCAAAACTATACCGAAACCGCTTATTTTTCATTTAATAATGCCCAACAGGATCAATGGATTGCCGACCTTTTAATGCCTGACACCGATTGGGAATGGCAACAACTGCATCATGAATTCGGCTTGGATTTTGATCCTGAACGGCAGAGAATCGATATTTTCATCAAACCCTCGCAGCAACATCAACTGGGTTCCACCCGTGGTGCTTTTATCATTATTAATACTGACCCGGTCAGTCAACATTCAGACACAGCCGAATCCCGTATTAAGAATACTTTTCGTCATGAATTAACCCATGTGTTGATCAATGAATTATCCTCAAATCAATTTCAGATTCGCAACGATATTTTAAATGGCTTCCTGCATGAAGGTCTGGCAACCCTGGCTGAAAATCATTGGGACAACGATCAACAAGTTATAATCAATCAGGCGGCGCTCTACTATGGAACCCTGGATCAGGACTTTTTTGAACTCCTACCAAAAATTGGCTTTTTCAGCGAATATGATTACAGCTTAAATTATAGTTTGGGTTATGTTTTCTGGTCTGAATTTGTTAAACGATACGGACGTAAAAAAGCAACCCGGTGGTTAATACAATTAGGAGAACCTGACCCTGAGGATTATCAATTTTCGGGGATCTGGTATTTGTTTCATAAAGCGGCATTACAGGACATTGACCTGTATCAGATATTTTATGCAAGCCGTCAAATACTGGAAAAAACCTACCAGAAAATAAATCCGGGTGACCAGCAATTGGCCATTCAACTTCAGCACCTTAAAACGGTAAGACTTACTAAACAGGAAATCTTATTGCCCTATGTATTCAAACCTGAACAACTGGCGACTTGCCATTTCAGGAAAAAAAATGCATTAACAACGCAATCGACCGATGTTGTAGATAGAGATTTTTCCGGTACCCAGGGCGGTGTTTGTGCTGACCCCGGCGGAAACCCTGAACAAATGCAGGTCACAATCCGTTTACAAAACGGGCTGTGGTATTACTCCCCTTGGATAGAAATACCTGAATAAACCGTGTCTTATGTACTTTTAATGATGATAATGGGCTCATCTTTCTAATAAAGATTAGGCATCTCTCAACCTATGGCAACTAATCCGGTTTAATCCCCGCCTTGCTGACCCTAATCCAATTAATGGTCTTACCGAACAAGGTACTGCCTTTATAGACTCTGATATCCAGTTTATCGTGTTCGCTCATGTTGATGTTGCACCTGTAAGTTTCACCATTTAAAGGATCATAAAGCCAACCATCCTGCCAGTTTTGATCTTCATGATATTTTAAATCACCCAAAATTTCCAAGCCTTTTAAAGGGCGGTGGCGTAATTTCGGGTCGGGATTATGGATATCTTTACGTGCTTTAACCTTCCCTCCACCGATAATCTTTCCCGAATATACACCGCCTTGTTTTGAAATTTTGATGATGCCGGTACCTCGATGATTTAGCCAATCACCCAAAATAGAGGACGCCATTTGTTCATTAGCATTTACATAAGAGATGAGGAATAGAGAACAAATCAATAACAAGTGTTTTATGGCAATCAT
>SPJK01024411.1_pt1 | contig 13431 bp, 13 predicted proteins | sample 3741771 | NCBI WGS metagenome assembly SPJK01 (sample SAMN10925997, study PRJNA522277) | cold seep metagenome | isolation source: Elba SIP-enriched marine methane seep metagenome, extraction at timepoint T2 | place: Italy: coast of Elba, Mediterranean Sea | reverse complement strand
ATACATCTTCGGGATATGATTCCCCTCGGACGACATACCGGTTCGCCGCAAAATCGAAATCGATTTCTGGAGATCGCTCCGTTGCCTCTATTTTGATTGGATCCATCACAAATTTCCCTTCAATCGATCAAATCGATCATCCTGATCCTAGTTCGCCTAAAGATGCGCACGCACCGCAAAGAAGGTCCGTTCATCGTCTACTTTTTCAAACCCGTATTCGAAACCATTCGGCGCTCGTCTGGCGATTTCGATAAATCCGACGCCAGCGCCTTTGCTGGTTTCAGGAGTTGGTCCTTTCAGCACTTCCTTATAAAGCGCTTTCAACCCGTCACGATCCAACTCCAGGATCTTTTGAAGCCCGGTCGACAGTCGATCGACATCCTTGTTGCTAATCATGTTGCCGCAAGAGACGAAGTAAGAATCGTCCCGTCGGCCAACAGTGATCACCCCGTAGCGGAGATCGATCAGTTTATCGCCTTCCTCAACACCGTCCTTTTCCGCAGAGTAACGAATAACATTCTGCACAAGCTCGACGAAGATTGAGAACAAGCCCATTACTGTTTTTCGGTCAGCGTCTTCGACCTCAAGCTTCTGACGAACCGCGCCTGCGATACCAGTCAGAATACTTTCAGTCATAAAGCCACTGAAACAGAACATGACGCCCTTATCCTGCATCGTGCTCCGTAGAGACGACAATTCGCTGGCAACCATTCCGTTAACTGTTTGTCCGGTCATAATTATCGTCTCCGACAATGAACAGATTTCGCCATTCCCGATACCCCGCCACTATGCTGCAGCATTGCAGCAAGTCCGCGCCGTTTCAAGAAGAGGTTCCAGCGACACTTCGTCTATCTGACTAAGCTCCAGATACTCTTCTGCATACTGCATATAGACCCCCTGTTCCAAGAACAGAAGGAACAGGTCGGGATCGATATGTTGATCCTTACACATAAAGCCCATGATCTTCAGGGCTTCGCTTAAGGTTTTTGCCTTTTTATAGGGTCGGTCCGCTGCGGTCAGTGCCTCAAAAATATCAGCGATCGCCATAATCCTTGCCGGGACCGACATCTCATTGCGCTTTAGCTTCCGTGGATACCCGGTGCCAATCATCGTTTCATGGTGACCGCCGGCATATTCCGGGACACGCTTCAAATTCGATGGGAATGGCAGCGTTTCCAGCATCAAGAGTGTCTGAATGATATGCTCATTAATCTTGAAACGTTCTTCATTGGTAAGTGTTCCGCGCTGGATCGACAGGTTATAGAGCTCCCCAATATTGACCTCATTTTCAGGCACATCCATGCGGAAGCCCCGTTCATGCAGGCGCTCGATTACAGCGGTCTGACGTGGCGCGGTATGTTGGGGCTTATCCGCCAACAAGGTTTCTTTTGCCGGCAACGACGCTGCGGGCATCCCTCTTAGCCGTTTATGCTCATCCTGAGAGATGCCTATGCGATCATCAAAGTGACGCATCCAAGTTCGTTCTCCAATCTGAGCCAGACGATCCACGCTGTCTTGGGACAGGAATTCGCCACCGACATTGCACTCAGCCAAGAATGCAAACTCATCTTGCAATTCCTGCAGCATTTCACCGCATTCGGCTTCAAGATCAAAGGAACCATCGTGTTCCGCCAAGCGTTCCCTTAACAATGAAATCTGTTTGTCGCGATAAAGAATCTCGAACCGCGTTCGCACCTCATGAATCCGATTATAGATCGTTTCCAGCTTTGTCGCCTTGTCCACGACATACTCGGGCGTTGTTACTTTCCCACAATCATGAAGCCAGGAACCGATCCTGAATTCATGCCACTCTTCTTCCGTATCGAAATGGAACGCCGCAAAGGGACCAACCGTGGATTCATGCGCATGTTGAGCGAGCATCATGGCAAGTTCCGGCACTCGGTTACAGTGGCCACCGGTATAGGGCGACTTCGCATCAATCGCGCCGGCAATCAACTCGATGAAGGAATCCATCAGTGCCCGCTGCGCGGTCAGGAGTTTTTGATTGTCAATCGTCATGGCTGCCTGAGCCGCCAATGCCTCGACAAAGCCCTGAACTTCCGCGTCAAAGGGGATAGTCTCTCCGGTCTCGGGGTCAGCAGCATTTAACAGCTGCAACGCGCCAATCACCGAACCTCCTCGCGGAATCAAGGGGATGGTGAGGAACGACTTGGAATGATACCCATTCGCCATGTCAAAGGCACGGGTCCCACTGAAGTCGAACTCTGTGTTCTCATAAGCATCGGGAATATTGACGGTGGATCTGATATGAACAGCGTGTGTCGCAACATTGGAATGGTTCGCCACGCCAGTATCAGAGTTTTTCAGGTAGATCGGGGGAAATGAGATCGGCCGATCCGACGTTTCACCGAGACGAATATTCAGTGAATTATTGCGCAGCATCCTGAACTCAAGCGAATCTTCGCTGTCCGACATGAAATAAAGTGTGCCACCGTCTGCATTCGTTAGGTCCATAGCGCCTTGCAGGATAAGCGACAATAGATGCGCCTCATCCCGTTCCGCCGACATCGCGATGCCAAGGTCAACCAAAGTGGCGAGTTTCGCCCTTTCGAAGCGGAGTTCCGTCGTACGCGCAGCGACTTCGGATTCTAGATCATCCGCATAACCGGCCAGCATTTCATGCGCCAGCTCAAGCTGCTTCTGTTGCTCTTCAATCTTGGCGCTCGCTTCGCGCATTCTGGCTTCTGAGCGATCACTCACCCGAACAAGTTTTTCAGCGCGCCGCACTGTTTTCGAATGCGCATCTGCGATTTTTTTAAGCATCGCACGAAGTGCTTCTGGGTCTTCAACACCAGACTCTACCGCTTCCCGCGCCGCCTCAATTGCCGCCATGTCCCGCGAGAAAAGATCGGTTGCCATGCCTATACCCCCATCCCCAATAAGATTTTGAACCTTACGGCCACCTTACGTCCACTGCAAATCACCCCCGAAACCCCATGCCTTCATTTGCACGCGAAGCCGGCAGCACGGCCCACCGAACATGGAGATAGCTTCGTCTAATTGTGCACATCCAGTGATGCGCTAACGTATCAAGGCATTTGCTCACATAGCCACATCGGCTTGTGGAATTTTGGTCAACCCGTTCTATTCCCAACCATGGTGAGCGGTGAGGTAAGTTTGGCTTTGCAAAACCAAACAAGACTTTCTGAACGCTAACCAAACATTTGGCTGGAGTTTCCCTCCAATTCGACGCGAACAATTTCTTTTCCTTGTTTTCGCTCGCACTCTCTGTCTAGCAATTCTATTACTAAGGAGGACTTTATCAAGGGTCGGTTGATCGAACGAAACAATAGCGCCTACCCTATAACCTAGTCTGTGGTAAAAGTTACCATTGGCACATAATACAACAGACCATTCCTTTTACATCGGGGTTATTTTTACTTGAGAATCATTCGCAAATTTTTGGAGAGATCGATAACGACCAAATTCTTGGTCGCATATGTCCCTTTGTTGACCCTGTGCGTCATCAGCATGTTCGCCTTCCTTGAGTTTAACCGCACCTCAATCCGCGCCGACATTCAGCAACAAAATCTGGAGCGTCTTGCGCAATCTCACAATGCGGGTCTTGCCAAGGCGTTGTGGGAATATGACGTGGAATCAATTGATGCGATCTTAACCGATCTTGCAATGAACCCGGATTTTCACAGTGCCTCTATTCTGGAGTTGGACGGTACACCCCTTGTCGAGCGCTTGGTCGATGACGGCACACATGTTGCCCGGATTTTCCAAGACTATCCGAGTATCGAAGAAACATTATCGATTACCGTCAATGGACAGGACACGAATGTCGGCACCCTGATCCTGACATTCCACAACGCCAATATTGAGCAGGAACTCCTAAGCAACCTGAAGGACGATGCCATCGTTGTTATGGGTTTAGGTCTCGTGATCGTCATAGTGACTGTCATTGCGACGCGTGAAATCGTCGGGAAGCCGCTAACAATTGTCAGAGATTCCATAGATCAGAATCGTCGAGACGGCATTTCCGCGCCAATTGACTGGTCCGCGCGCGATGAAATTGGCGACTTGGTCCTTGCCTTCAACGAGCTGCAGAGGGAGCGTGAAAAAGCGACGCGAGCGTTACGCCAGCATCACGATGAGCTGGAAACACTGGTTGCTGAACGGACCAAGGCGCTGGCGGAAAGTGAAGCGCTTTTAAACAGCGCCTTTGCCAATATGCCTGATGGCTTCTTTATGATTGGCGAGGATGGCCGCCTTGTGAAGTTTAATCAGAACTTCTTCAACTACCTCGTCAGGTTGGGCATTCCGGAACCACTTATTAAGCAAGGCACCGAGCTTAGACAGATCATCGAGGCAATGGGCGATCTCGGACTCTATGGGGACGCGATATCCGCCGAAGACTATGAACACCGCCTGGAGACGTACCGATCCGACGAACCAGCGCATCGCCAGATCGAGGGACAAGCCGGGGATATGTTCGAGGTTCGAAAGGCCCCGCTGGGCGGCGGTGCTTCGGTCAACATCATGGTTGATCTAACGGAGCTTCGCCGGTCTCAAGAAAAAATCAGGGAATCGGAAGAACGGCTCTTATTCGCGATGGATTCCGTTGGAGCCCAGTTCTGGATCAACGACATAACTGCAGGAACAATTGAGTATAATTCCACCACATTTTTTGACATGCTTGGCGTCTCAGAAAACGATATCCCACGGACATTCGAAAGCTATCAGGCTCTTATTCATCCGGATGACCATAAGCACGTCGATATCGCGTTGCGGGCATTCTTACAAAACGACAGTCCGCTTTTTGAAACCGAATACCGGATACGGGATGTGAACGGTGGGTGGCATTGGATTTTGTCCCGTGGGCATGCGATCGAACGGCATAAAAACCGGCACGTAACTAAGATTGGCGGCATATCGCTTAATATTGACGATATGAAGCGTAAGACCGCGTTGTTGAGCAGTGTCTTGGGCAGCATGAACCAAGGGCTTGTGGCTTTCGATGAAGACCTGCGCTTAATCGTTCGCAACGACCGTTTTATGGAGATAAGGGACTATCCCAGCGATCTGGTCACCGAAGGCGCACGATTTGAAGACCTTATGCGTTACGATGCCGAGCGGTATGAATTCGGGGACGGCGATCCCGCCGAGATTACGAAAAAGCGTGTCGCGCTTGCCAAGCGGTTTCGTCCACATTTCTTTGAGCGGAAACGCCCAGACGGATCCATCATCGAAGTCTCGGGGGGGCCGCTCCCATCCGGTGGATTTGTAAGCACCTATACAGATGTTACAGAACGACGGGCCGCCGAAGCCAAGCTCGCCGATGCCTACGCCGTCATTTCCAGCAGTATCGAATATGCCGCACGCATTCAGCGTTCCGTCCTGCCGACCACCTCGCAACTCGATTCCCTGCTTCCCAAGAGCTATGTGATCTGGGAGCCGCGCGATGTCGTTGGTGGAGACCTTTACTGGGTCCGGGCCTGGGGAACAGGAACCCTGATAGCGCTGGGAGACTGTACCGGTCACGGTGTGCCCGGCGCCTTTATGACCCTGATCGCCACCAGCGCCTTGGAACAGGCGATGAAAGAAGTGACGCCTGGCCGCCCCTCCCTCTTGCTTCAACGCATGCACCAGTTGGTACAGGCAACCATCGGGCGGTTTGCGGATGGGGTAGAGGCGAATGATGGGTTAGAGATTGGTCTGTGTTATATCGATCCTTCGATAGAGGTTATAAAGTTTTCGGGCGCACGCTTCTCGTTGTTTCACATTCCTGAAACCGCTGAGGCCATCGAGGATATCGTCGAGATCAAAGGGGACAAAACCGGTATCGGTTACCCAGACCTTGATCCCTTCATCCCCTTTGCCGAAGAAACACTCCTCTATGGCGCAGACGACAGTTTTCACCTGCTCACCGATGGCATCATCGACCAGATCGGCGGAGAGCGACGCCGCGCATTCGGGAAAAAGCGTTACCGGGCCGCCCTTTGGGATGCCCACCAGGGCTCGATCACCAGCTTTCCGGACACCTTGGAAACCGCGTTCGAGACATATCGCGGCGACGAATCAAGACGCGACGACCTCTCTGCCATCGGTTTCAAGCCTTAGTTTCCCAGATATCCGCTAACAATTTCACTATGATTAAGCGACAAGAAGCGATGCCGCCGGACAGGGAAAGTTCGTGAATGGGCAAGCTATCACACTTTGGACGTTTAGAATTTATAGACGGTGTTACCATCCAAAAAACAATTCAGTGCCGGGTCTTTTCGATCAACGATCTTCTAACCTTAGGCAAAGCTCTGTTTGAGAAATGGATAATCGACTTCGGGTTGGTGTTGGCATGAACCGTTCATAACTCCATTTTTGAACGTAGTTTTCTCCTACCTCTGAAAGCCAAAGCGTAATCAGCCACTCCCATAGTGCAAGGTGCTGGTGATAGGGAGCTTCGACAAGCGCGACGGCATAAATGCCTTTCGGAATTGTTCGAATGCTAACGGTGTCGTCTTCGGTGACATGAGATGGCACCGGAATGGCGGCATCATAAATATATCGATCCCGTTTTGCGAACCGGGGATTATCAGGACATACGCCAATTAACGGCGTTTTGTCGGGATCAATCTCATTACGCCATGCCCATGCCTTTAGGTGTTGATAGGCTGCGGAAACATCAACACTCGCCAACGGGCCAAAACTTCGGATATAGGCAAGTTTCAATGCAGGTCGGGCTTCCACTGTCACGGTAGAAAGTGGGGGGGCCGCAGCCTCTATTTCTTTCAGGTTTTGGCTCTTGAATTTATTCCGTTCGCGCCGGAACTCTATAGGTGATGCCCCAAATTCGGCTTTGAACGTTTGTGAGAATGTTTGAGGTGATGCAAATCCGCAAGCCAGGGCGATATCGGTAACATGTCGACGGGGATCAAGGGCGAGTTGTCGCGCCGCCCGTTCAAGACGCAGTTGCCAAAGGTAGCGTAAGGGGGATTGCAGACATTCTTTGGAAAACGTGCGGGCAAAATGGAATTTTGACAAACAAGCAACCTCGGCCAAAGCGTCTAGATCAATATCTTGGTCAAAACGCTCATGGGTAAAATTAATAACGCGGTTTGCTCTGTGACGCCAAAGGGCCTGTTGGTTCAAATCCTGTCTCCATCCCTCATGATAAGCAGGAACAGCCTATCCGCCATTGGCTGGTATAGCGTTGATAGGTCCCTGCCAGGCTGGTTCACATCGATATCCATTCACCAAAAATTTTCAAGACTGTTGATCGCAATAGCAATCTCTCCAAAGGAAATGAGCAATTTGACTAAAGCATGATCCCGCTGCGCCGTCCTAAAGTTTTGGCCGTTGAAGGTCACGATGTCATTTTTCGCAGGTCCACTTGTTGGGCCATAGAAATGATGGGGTCGTGGGTTGTCTTATGAAAGATTTTTGAGAGGCCACGAAAACATGTCCATGAATACCGCTCGGTTGGAACCCCCTTTTCCCAATTCCGTTGCCAAAGGCGTATCGGATGGTTCGTTGTCCCGCCCGCAAACAATCCTGCAATCGCTGACTCGGTTGGTATCTCGAGCAGCCCTCGCTTTTTCGATGATGTGTGGATTGTTTTGGGCGCAGAACGTTGTCGCACAGGATATTGGCTTCACCATGCATCCAGACAACCCTGTCCTACTCGTCGGGCCGGCGGGTGCCTGGGATTCAGCCTTTGTTGATCCTGCTGCAGTGATTTTACATGATGGGCAATTTCATAGCTTTTATGCAGGCGTGCCAAGCTGGCCCCATGATTTGGCGGTTGGTCACGCATCCTCATCTGACGGCGTCACTTGGAAACGGTCTGGCCCCAATCCGGTCCTGACAGGGGATGGAACGTCGTTCGCAACGAAGTCGATTAACCCCAACAGCGTCATTGTGACAGAGGATGGGCAGTGGGTCCTTTTCTTTACCATTGCGAGCCACGGGTCCTTTAAAGGATCGATTGGGCGCGCTGTTGCTCCGCATCCAACGGGACCATGGGTTGTTGATGCCAACCCTATCTTGCTCCCGGGATCAAAGGGCCGTTGGGATCATCGTGGTATTGGGAATGCCAGTGTTGTTAAGTCAGAGGATGGGTTCACCCTGTATTATTCTGGCGAAGGGGAAGTTAAAGGAGAACCTTATTCGACGATTGAAACCATGATCGGTATGGCGACATCGTCAGATGGCGTGACGTGGGTGAAATATGATAACCCGGCAACAACTGATGAATTGTTTCATGACAGCGATCCTGTGATGCGCGGATCCAATACGCCAGCCAACTGGGCAAATGACTATGTGACTGACCCTAATGTGCAGAGGACATCAGACGGTTTGGCCATGGTGTTCCGCGCCGGGAACGGCAAAAACGTTGGCTATGCGACAAGCGTGGACGGCACAAACTGGGTGCATAAAGTTGATGGGCCTATTTTGGAACCACACCATGCCGGGGTAAGTGAGCTGTATTTTGTCAGCTTTATTCACCACAAGGGGGATGACTATATCTATTTCGAAGGCGGCAGCTATACCGAGGCGAACGGCTATCTCATAACCCGCATGGGATCATCGTAAGGTGCTGGATACGTTTGATAAGCACAGTCGTTTTCCAGCAAGCGGTTGCTCTCTTGATCGGAGACATTGCCATAGCCGGAAGGGCTCCGATCAAAAGAAAAAACCCGCTGGACCGAGAGCGACATTAGAAGCCGTCGAGATAAGAAGTGTGACGAACACTTAGCAGATTTAGCAGTGCTGCGTTGGAGGGGGCTCGACGGTTTCACCTAAAAGCAGTCCGTGCAACTGGTTGCAAGAACTCGCCGTGCCTAAAAGCCCCTAGAGCACGGCCAGAAGGGCGGCTATAGGGATGGTTATAAATAGAGATTAATTCACTAACCATTTGATAAATTTATAAAAAAATGTTGTTGCTGCCAGAAGGAGCAAATTCAAACATGAATGAGCCCTCGCAGCTTGCTCTGCAAACAGCGACCGCTAAGTGCCTATGGTGGGATTAGCACACTTCCTTACGAAAGCGGGATGGTGCCCAGGAGATCGATCTTGTTGAGATGAGATGATCTGGTCCCTGTCACAGGCGTTTGGTAGACCCTGCTCTCCAACGATTCCAGACACTTATCATCACCGTGGTTCGATGTATAGAGGCATTGTTGGTCTACCGTTTGGTCTACCCTCGTCCAACCCCAGCCAGCGAAGGGTACCCACCGGGGGAAGCGAGTTTCGCCCTGTATAGATAAGACCTCTCGGAATTCTGTGATGAAATGGTCCTGACCTCAGGAGCCGCTAGGAGGGTCACTGAGATGGGCTTTGGTTGGCGCTGGTGGTACACCTACGTTGGCTGACCTAGGTCGCGCTCAGTGAGTCCCCTCGGTGTCGGACAAGGGTCATCTGGACGGTGAGGCGGTGAGTGGATAAGGACCACCAGAGAGAAGAGGATCGACAGGGTTTCTATGCACCAAAGATAAGAGATGTCTGGTCTCAGGATGGTCTGGTCTTCTGTGTCTTCTTCATCGGTTACGTTTGGATCGAACCAGGGGTCCCTTACGACTCCCTCTATAGGGGGGCTTGGGTGTTACCATAGTGATAGACCTCTCATGATCACCCCCTCATACATCCCACCATAGTCATCACTATGGTCATACCTAGGTCCAACCATAGTCCGACTTATCGATGGACTAGGGTATAGCGATGGAGGGGAGACCATAGTGATTTAGTCTTCTGGAGATAGTTCGTCGATTTCTACAGACACATTTCCGTCGACAGGTACAACCTGAATTTCTGCATATTGTTTTGGTTTACACCATTTGTATTCAATGGTTGCGCCGCATCTCTCTAGAGGTTCTAGAGCCTTACGAACATAGTCGCGATCTGCTTCGTCATATGCGCCAGTCGCCTTGATTATTACGTCATTCATACTCGGACAGACGGATTCTACATCCGAAATAAGCCCATCGATGAGATTATAGTCGCTATGTACTCCGGAACTGGCATGAACCAAGAAGCCTTTCTTCTGCCTTCTATCGCAAACACCTATTCCAATGCACGTACTCACTCCTAGAGTGTATAAGTAATCGGGTGGTTCGCACATTTGGTGGTCGGCATCTTGTTCGACCTGCAAACCGTCTCCACACATTGGTTCTTCCTTCTCAGCCAGAATTTGAATGAAGAGAATACACTCACTTGGTTGCAGAGAAACTTGGCATGGTTCATCTCTCAATAAAAGAAATATGCCAAGCTGTCTTATTGCTGGAGGCTGATTTGCCCGACGTTCCTATACAAACTGTTGACTGTAGTGTCGGTGAAGAACGGAAAGATCGCCCCTTCGATCCCTTTCGTTCAGCGAAAGGCCACAACCTCAAGGCACTGGTTGCTGACCTGAGACCGAAGTTTCCACCAATCAGAAATAGAGCCCTTGGTTCGATTGATGGCTTGTTGTTGGTGTGATGGCAAGCCTATCCGGGGCATGCCCCGGATAGGCTTTTGCCGCGTATTCAGCGGGTGTTGCCCCGCCCAGGCTCGAATGTGGTCTGCTCGAATGTGGTCTGATGGTGTTGTAGTCCTCCTTCCAGGCGGCAAGCTCGATGCGGGCGTGTCGGATCGACGTGAAGAGCGTTTCGTTCAAGCATTCGTCGCGGAGCCGGCCGTTGAAGCTTTCAACGAAGCCGTTCTGCATTGGCTTGCCGGGCGCGATATAGTGCCAGTCCACGGATCGTTCCTGGCTCCAGCTCAGGATCGCTATACTGGTGAGTTCGGTGCCATTGTCGCTAACGATGGTTCGAGGCTTTGCCCCACGCTGCCAGATGAGTGCGTCCAACTCGCGGGCGACACGGTGACCCGACAGCGAGGTATCCGCTACCAGCGCTAGCCATTCGCGGCTGAAGTCGTCGACCACGGCAAGAATGCGGAACCTCCGACCATCGGTGAAGGCATCCGACACGAAGTCCGGCGACCAACGCTGGTTCGGCCCATTCGGCAGCACCAGCGGTGCCCACGTTCCCAAGGCACGCTTCCGACCACCGCGTCGGCGTACTTGCAGCTTCTCTTCCCGGTACAACCGCCGGAGCTTCTTTTGGTTCATCTCGATCCCCTCCCGAGCCAACAACAGATGCAGGCGGCGGTAGCCGAAACGCCGCCTCTCCCGCGACAACGCCCGCAGCCGCTCCCGGATCCCGGTATCGTCAGGCCGACGGGATCGATAACGGGCAGAGGTGCGATCCGCCCCCAGAACATGACACGCCCGCCGCTCGCTCACCCCATGCTCCGCACGAAGATGAGCGACCGCATCCCGCCTGGCGGCAGGCGTCACCATTTTTTTGAGGCAACATCCTTCAGCATGGCGTTGTCCAACATCGCTTCCGCCAATAGCTTCTCCAGGCGCGTGTTCTCATCCTCAAGCGACTTCAGACGCTTCGCATCCGAGACCTCAAGGCCGCCATACTTGGCTTTCCATTGGTAGAAGGTCGCTTCGCTAATCCCATGCCGACGGCAAACATCCGCCGTCTTCTGGCCAGCTTCCTGTTCCCGCAAAATCCCAATGATCTGTTCTTCGGTAAATCGACTACGCTTCATAAATCCGTCTCCTTATCGTCAACGGACTCTACTCAAATCTAGAGGAACTTTCAGGTCTCAGGTCACCAGACCAAGGAGGCTAGACAAGAGTATGTGGCACCTATCTTACAAGCGTTGGCGTGAATGGGTTTTTGAGAAAGAGGATAGCATAGTCAGTTTAACGACAAGCGCGGTTTCTGATTTAGATTATGCAGTTATTGGCTACCTCACAGAATGTCTGTCGGATATTGAGTTTTCAATTGTCTTGAATGCCGCTTGCGACGAAATTTCCAGTTGTCAGACAGAATGGCACAAAGATGAAATTGCATTTAATGCTACGTGGTATCGCGCTCTCTCCAGATGGCAGATCATAAGCTATGCAGGCAGCGTCAGGAAGGAAAAGGAACCTTGGGAGTTGCCAAGTAGAATACACTTACCTTTTGACCCCGAAAAGGATCGATACGCAACAATGTCGTTGGGAACCCGTATGCCGCTCAATCTATAAGCTCACTATGTCTTAGCATCCGCTGTCGTAAAACTTAGTAGATATATCGAAATCAAAAAGGTGGATTTACGGGTGGATACCAATATCAACGAACACCCTAAATAACTAAAATTATTGACACATTCATAAGAAAGTGGTGCCCAGGAGAAGACTCGAACTTCCACGACCTTGCGGCCACAGGTACCTGAAACCTGCGCGTCTACCAATTCCGCCACCTGGGCATCGGGCGGTCGCGGGGCGTTTTGATTATCCCTGGTAGGATAGCCCCGCGAGCGGCGGCGAATGTGTCTATGGCGAGGGGTAATGTCAAGCGCCTCAAACGCCCATAGCGGCATTTTGACCGACTTTCCTTTTCAGTGACGCGACTTGGCCTCGCCGCCGCGATGCGCTATGGAAGATTTATCCGATTTTCTTGGGAGAATGGCGGCATGACACCGAACTTGGTGACAGTTTTTGGCGGGTCAGGTTTCATTGGGCGGCAAGTGGTCCGCCGGCTGGCGGCTCTTGGCTGTCAGGTCAGGGTTGCAGGGCGCGATCCGGAAACAGCCTTGCCGCTGAAGACAGCGGGCGATGTCGGCCAGATTGCGCCGGTCCAGGCCAATATCCGGCATGAGAAATCCGTCCGCGCTGCCATCGACGGCGCCGATGCGGTCGTCAACCTGACCGGCATCCTCTATGAGGGCGAGAACCAGCGCTTTGAGACCGTGCATGCGATGGGTGCCAAACGCATCGCTGAAGCCGCCGCAGCGGCCGGTGTGGCGAGCCTGGTGCATATGTCAGCCCTCGGCATCTCCTCCGACGAAGACGCTGCCCGCTACGCCCAATCCAAGGCTGCGGGTGAAGACGCCGTCCGCAAGGCTTTCCCCGACGCCGTCATTGTTCGGCCCAGCGTTGTCTTCGGCCCGCAGGATGACTTCTTCAACCGCTTTGCCGGCATGATGCAATATGCACCCGTGCTGCCAGCGATTGGCGGCGGGGAGCAGAAATTCCAGCCGGTCTATGTCGGCGACGTTGCTGCGGCCATCGTGAAGGGGCTCACGGATCCCTCCACAGCGGGTGAAACCTATGAGTTGGGCGGCCCAACCGTCTATAGCTTCCGGGAACTGATGCAGCTCATCATGCGGGAGCTCGACACCCATGTCGGCTTCATCCCGGTCCCGTTTGAGATCGCCAAGGTCATGGCGTTCTTCATGCAGCTACTGCCAGTGCCGCCACTGACGGTGGATCAGGTCCGGCTGTTGCAGAACGATAATATCTGCGACGGCACCCTGCCTGGCCTCACAGAGCTCGGCATCGAACCGACGGCGGCGGAAGCCATTATCCCGAGCTATCTCGATATCTACCGCAAAGGCGGCCGCTTCTCCCAACCCAGCCGGGCATAGTCT
>SPJK01009461.1_pt1 | contig 13433 bp, 8 predicted proteins | sample 3741771 | NCBI WGS metagenome assembly SPJK01 (sample SAMN10925997, study PRJNA522277) | cold seep metagenome | isolation source: Elba SIP-enriched marine methane seep metagenome, extraction at timepoint T2 | place: Italy: coast of Elba, Mediterranean Sea | reverse complement strand
TATTTTTCGTACTGGATGAGCTCAAGATAACCTCTGATTTCCCGTTTTCTCTTGCAATCGCTGCCATGACACCAAAGGACAACAAAAGAACTTCCAGCGCAGCGTCCCGTGAAATTGTTTTTGGCATTTGACTCGATGTATGCGGGAGGCAGGATAGCGCTAGTCATCCTGACTTGGAAGCAGGCTGATCTTCTTACCAATTACAGCCATCGAAAAATCGCTTTGCGATTTCTTGATGCTGCGCCTAGTTGTATTCGAGCGATGATTTAAGACGATTAGGTCGCTGTTAATCAGTTTTCAAAGAACAAATCAACCTGAAATACGAGTTTGATTTCATGTGACAATCTTGTTGAACAGGACGGTTTGCGACGAAAGAGTTCTTCGGCTGCGCCGCTGCAAACTGAGCAGCCCGGCCAAGCCTAACAGTATCAGGCTAGTCGGCTCGGGGATCGAGGTGACTGTGAAGATGCCATCCGCATCGTCGGCCCCAACAAGTCGCAGAGTGGCGGACGTGGTGCTCGGGGCATTGAAGTCTTGAGCGTCGAAGATCGGCAGGTCAAACGTCAGCGAGAGGCCGAAGAACTCGGTGGGTTCGATCCTGGGATTGAAGCCCAAACCGTAGGACGCTAGGCGTCCGTTGGAGGAGATCATTTGCCCGCCAACAAAGTCGGCTGGGCGTGCCGTGCCCCCGTTCGCATCGCTGATGAAGCCCTCCGTGAAAAAGCTCTGCGCCGATCCACCCGGGTTCAATCCCGTACCCAGTCGGATGCCGACACCGAGCCCGTCGAAGTTCGAGTGCACCAGCGATACGCCTCCGGCAAAACGGATGTTCACGTTCAGGCGGCTTCCATCGTAGGGGACCCCGACTAGTTCGGGGATCGGGATTTGAGCGAACGAGTAAACATCCCCCGGGTCCCCGACATCAACCGTCAAATCGTAATCGGTCTGCCCTACCGCCTTGGAGGTGAAGGCTGCCACGAGTGCCAGTACGGCTAACGCAAAGACGTGGCTGGCGACGTTCTTGTTCTCGTTACAACGAAGGATCATGGAGCAGCTCCTTGTATGCATAGGGTCTCGTCAATGGCCCAACAAGATAAACGTAGCGCAGAGCGGAATTGGGCCGGCTAGCGGTTTGATTATAGTCGCCTAGCTGGAAGACCACAACCTGACGACCTCGAGGTTATGAGAGACCAGACCCCGCGCGCTGATGACCCTTCGTTAGCAGGCTAAAAGCGAATCTACTACGGTCCGAATTCGCTTGCAAGTCGTAGCAACGGTTGTCATTTACTAGCAAGTCATAGCAACTCTTGCATTCAAAACCCGTAGTCGCTTGCGGCCCTCTTTTGGGCGCAGAGAATCAGAAGAACCGCAGGGGTTCGCGAAGGTTGTCACCCTACTTTTCTCGCTCGGAAAGGCGCTCGTCATGTCGAACTGGTTCTCGCCGCTACTGTTCCTCTTGGCCGGTTCTACCGAAGACCAACTCCCATCGTCAGCCCCCGAACGTACCAGAGGTGGTAGCGTGAGGTAAGAAACGGCAAGTAGCCGACCAAGACGATGGGGCGTAAAGGAACGCCGGAGTCGATCCGAGAAATCGTCGTCCGCTTGGCCAAAGAGACGGGCTGGGGTTACGGTAGAATCGTCGGAGAACTGAAGAAGCTCCGCATCCAGTGCGTCGGTAGAACGACCGTAAGAAAGATCCTCAAGGAGGAGGGCATCCACCCTGGCCCGCAGCGAGGCCCCGGCACCTGGCATGAGTTCGTGAAGACCCATGCCGAGACGCTCTGGCAGGCCGACTTCTTCACGAAGCCTGTTGTAACGAAGACCGGCATCAAGCAGGCGTTTGTGCTTGCCATCTTGCACGTGAACTCAAGAAGAGTGATCTAGGCGCAGAGGTCTTGTCCCAGGTTTGACACCGCTGCACCTTGGAAGAATTCCTTCGAGCTCGCGGGTGAGGCACCCTCAGCGTGTTCGGAGGTGACGTTTCTGTGGTCGGCTGTGCACCGCCGCACCTAAATCCGCCCCATGTTGAGAAGGAAAAGTATCGCGGCAAAGGCAAAAGATAACCCGGAACAAAGGCCGGGTCGTGGCACTGTTACATTGGGGAGTAAGGCCAGGGTCGCTTCCGACTCAGGCAGGCTACTCCAACGAGGCCAAGGCTCGCGAGGGCGAGGGTGGCGGGTTCGGGGACGACGACAGCACTTCCTGACGTGTTCGCACCGTTTGCAATACTACTCATAAACGGGTCGTCGTATAGGATAGAAGGCCTTTGCCAATCGGTGACGTCGGAAGCCTCGAACGGATAGGGAAACACGGGACCGGGAGGAACTGTGTTACTGCGTTGAAATGGGAGAAGTAGTCCGAGAGGGCCTGATCAACCTATCTACCTACCCAAAATCCTTGGTGTCAAATCAGTTTCAACTAGCACTTTTACGACAGGTTCAGATGGTTTTAGCCTGCTTGATCTTATTGATTTTTGGTAGGCACTTGGTTATCCTAACTGCTGGTATTATTAAGTACTTAGTCATGGGCACTGGATCAGGCGGTCTAGCTCAAAATGAATTTTAGTGCAAGCATTGTTTGGTCGCTTGTATTTTTGGTATTGCTACACGTTATCTAAATGACTGCCTAGAATGCAAAACGGATCAGACGATCAGCCTACTGTGTTGACGCTTAGTCTTCTTGACTCGGTGCATGGCAAGCCGATTCAAACTTGGAACTTCCAAGGACGCTCGCAAATTCTTATTGGTCGCGCTGAAGATAGCGACATCCGATTTACCGACCCTAAAGTTTCTCGCAATCATGTCGAATTAGCGTACCGCAGCGGGAAATGGTGGATACTCTCTCGCGGTCGCCATGGAACCTGGATCAATGGTATCTCGGTTGAAGAACAGGTTTATAAAGACCGAATTATCTTTCGGCTTGGGATCGATGGCCCGTCACTTCAGATGCGCCACCTCGAAGATTCGCATTCAATCAACTCTACGATAGATTTGGATAATTATGATTTCGGCCAACTTGATTTCCTAACCGTCGATGAAAATTTAAAAGCCAAAGAAGTTGATGAGGTGGTGGAAAGTGAAACCTTTCGGTCATTGCTAGATGAAAGTCGCAGGATCAAGCAACAACGCTCCGATAAATCATCTGACTGAATGTGGCCAACTACAAGTCATAACCGCTTAGGTTTTCTACATATTGACAACGAATTGAATCTCGTTGAACTCAAACTCAAAAGATCAGGAAGATATGGCTAAGATTATTTCAATCCACTCCTTTCGTGGAGGTACAGGAAAATCTAACACGACCGCTAATCTTTCTTCTTTAATAGCTGCCGCCGGGTATCGTGTCGCAGTAGTTGATACCGATATCCAATCACCTGGCATCCATGTACTCTTTCAATTGCAGAGAGATCGTATTAAGTACGTTCTTAATGATTATCTATGGGGTGATTGCTCGATCGAGCAAGCTGCTTATGACGTAACTGAAACGAATGTAGCTGAAACTGCTGAAGATTCAGCAGGAAAGCTCTTTTTAGTCCCTTCAAGCATTAGCGCAGGTGAAATTGGCAGAGTGCTGAAAGAAGGGTACGACGTTGGACTGCTGAATGATGGTTTTAAGAGGCTTGTTCGAGAACTACAGCTCGACTTTCTTTTCATTGATACACACCCTGGTGTGAATGAAGAGACACTGCTGTCGATCGCTATCTCCGATACGGTTCTGCTTCTTATGCGTCCTGACAGCCAAGATTTTCAAGGGACAGCGGTTACCTTGGAACTCACTCGTCGTCTTGAGGTTGATGCACCTTCATTGATCATCAACAAGGTTCCACCCGGAATGGACCGAGCTGCTTTGAAACAGAAAGTAGAAAATTCTTACGATGCCCCGGTCTTAGCAATGATGCCGTTAAATAGTGAGATCGTCCGATTAGCAAGCGGAGGTATCTTCGTCAATAACCATCCTGATCATCCATTCACGCAAGAGCTACATGGCGTGGTTAAAAAATTAGTTGAATAGTAGTTGTTCCAAACTGAATGTTCTTTGAAATAATGCCCTTGCCAATCTGCTAACCACACATCTCACAAAAATACCTGTACGTCACAATGAATTTACCTGCGACGTAGAGTTGTTAAGAATTGAAACATTTCGTTAGGATCTAAGAAATTATGGCTCGCGAAAATCATGATCATTTAGATTCTTTGCTAGGTAAGCTGAAATCAGCAGCATCGCCACTTCGTGAGACGCTTTATGAACTCTACGAGACCTACAAACCACTAAAAGAGGGATCACCGGCTGACTACATTCCTGAGTTAGCCAAAGCGGATCCCGATTGGTTTGCTATTAGCGTTGTTTCCGTCAATGGCCAATCAATCGACGTTGGAGATGCAAAGCAAAAGTTTACGATCCAGTCCTGCTCGAAACCATTTGTATTCGGTAGTGCATTGGATGAATTAGGAAGAGAAGCTGCGCTTGCCAAGATCGGAGTTCAGCCAATCGGCGAAGCCTTCAATTCAATTATGCTTGATGAAGTTACCAATCGCCCATTCAACCCAATGATTAATGCTGGGGCGATCGCTGCTTCCGACTTAATTCCAGGAGCCGACCTCCCCGATCGCACGCGGAACATGATCGAAACGTTCAGTCGTTATTGTGGTCGTAAAGTGCACGTCGATAACACGGTTTTTACCTCTGAGCGTGCTACTGGACATCGTAACCGGGCGATTGCAAACCTCATGCTGAACTTTGGGATGATCGAAAGCAATCTTGAGGAAACGCTTGAACTCTATTTCCAGCAATGCAGTTTAATAATCGATTGTCACGATCTTGCCACGATGGGTGCTACGCTGGCGAATCAAGGAGTGAATCCAATCACAGGAGAAAAGGCACTTGAAGCAGATCACGTGAAAGACTTGCTTAGCGTTATGCACACCTGTGGAATGTACGACTTCGCAGGCGAATGGGCTTATCGAGTTGGAATTCCCGCGAAAAGTGGTGTCGGTGGAGGGATCGTCGGAGTGGTGCCAGGCGAAGCGGGCATTGCAACCTTTTCTCCACCACTCGACGCCAAAGGCAATAGCGTCCGTGGCATAGCGGTATTCAAAGAGCTAGCAAAGCGTTTTGGCATGCACATTTTCGAAGCAAGTGACAACCGCCAATCAATCGCTGATCTTATGAAGCCTAATAAATCGAGCTAAGGAAGCTGAGTGGCTCTCTTCGCCGTTGATTTTAAAAAACGCTACATATACGCTACAGAAGGTGCAAGAACCAAGCAGCGCTGAGTCGCAACAAAAATAGAGACCCATATAATTGCAAAGTTATGTGATCTAGTGTGCCTTTTGATGCATCATCTCTAGTAGCCCGGGAGGGACTCGAAACATTGCTCTTATCCCCGGAGTTTAAGCAGATCCTGGAAGAAGCGCTGCGTGAGGCGCTGCAAAAATTAATTGAGCCTAAGTAGCCACATTGATTCGTATGCATAGAACAACGTTGCCCTAATGGCTTTGATCATTATTTCATTGCCTTGATGCGATGGTTCGAGCGACTCATAACACCGGCAGCTGACAAAACATCCTAAATCAGCTGTTTTACGAGGTTATGTCAATGTCGCTTATCAAGAATCGGTTCTAGGCCTCGATAGTTGTTCTTCAAGTACTAACTTCTAACTTCTCAATCTTATGTAACTGGCTTACTTACAAGGTCTTTGATTCTGTTCTGCCGTGTGCTTCTTGCCTCGGGACACCTAAAATCCTACTTCGATTGTGAGACCAGATGAATGCTAATATAGCAAATGCAATCTGGACTCGGTTGAAGGGGGAAGGTCAGGGAGCCGGACTCGTAAAACCTCAAGAAGCCTGCAGGTATAGACCCCTTTACCAATGCCGTAGCGTAATAATACAACTCACACTTAAAATTATGGTGAGAAGCGAAGATCTACAAAGCTTGATTGAGAACTAAGAAGGCTTACCTATACATTAAACATGGTATCAACCGTTGGGGCGGGTCACCTTGAAGTTTGTTGAAGTGGGACCTGATGTTATCCACAATCCTAGAGTAATAATTGTTTGCACTTTAGAGTCTCGCAAAATATGACCTGTCTAGAATATCTAGCTAATTTGGATAGTAACTTGCTTTGGCTAAGCGGATGTAAATATGCTTACCATCAGAAATCAAAGAAGCCCATCTATTGGTAAATATAAGATGGTGAATAACTGACTCTTGATTAGAGAGATATCGTTATAGCATTCATTGAATAAATAATCTAAATCAAGGTCTATTGGATTGCAACTTAGCTTTACTCCTGCTTGCTAAAAATCTACTTCCGTCTGATTGACAGGACCAATGTAACTCGAGGCGATTACAATATTGTCAATGTAGAGATGGTCATCTGACTCAGCAACTGATTTACCACCGTGATAGACATTCAACCAGACATTCTCGATTCGTAAGTTTTTTGATTTTCTAAAAAGAATATCTGTTTTCTTAAACGCAACTTCTGCATCGACCCAAGCAAGCATCACGCCATCATTCATTCCGGGACTATTAAGTCTTAAGAATTGTTCGATGCAATACCATCGGCTCTTATCAATGCGTCCTCTTTGCTTGATATCCCACTCCCAAACGTCTCCGTAGCCATAATCCTTATTCATCTCAGCATGATAGCAATAAGTAGCCAGCCTTACTTTGCCGTCTGGTAATCCCTTGAATGAACCGCGTGCAGACCATCCATCGGTTCCATTCACAGGTCGACCGCCCCATCCCGCCACACCGTAGGTACCACCAAAACCAGGTAGTTTTCCGTGCCTACCGTCCCAATCTTCATCGAAGTAAAGATAATATCGAAAGAAGATGAATGCCGGTTCTTTCCCACCATGATGTTCTGCAAAGTTATACTTGAGGGAGCCACCGAGATGCTCTCCTTCCTTTACCATCATGGTCAAAGCTCTACCGCGGAATGGCTCGAAACCTGCTGGTTTCTTTTTCGGTGTTGCCAGAAAAATTGTGTTGGTTACTTTCTTGACTTCAAATAATTTCTTCCACTGAGAATTTGTAAAACCACATGCAGCTAAGACACGTGGATGATCTTCGATACCACGATCAAGATAATAGTTTGAAGCAATTCCTGGGCCCGGATCTTTAATGAGCTTAGCGACTTGCGAGTTTATACTTCGCCCGGAGGGTTCATCAGCAAGGCATTGCAAGCTACTTATCAATGTCAACAAACTAATAATGACACCAATAGCATGCCTTAACTTGCATAGATTCAGCAGGAAATAACTCATAACTAGGCGCTGAATAAAATGTCGTGATAGATCTAATAAGTCTGCTTGAGAGAAACAGTTAAAGGACCATACTAAATATTGATAAGAACCATCTGCAATATAATGATTCCTAGATTTGCAGTCCACACACTCTCAGAAGCTGTTCTTAGTATGCTTTCAACTAACTTGCTCGATTCCTTGGTATTCTAATCAATGCAGCCGCCATAGCGATCAGGACACTCGTAGATGGCTCAGGAACACCGGAAATAAGAGCAGAGAATGAACCTACTCCGTTCTGTGCTTCGTAGATTTCTTTGAACAAAAAGAAGTCGGTGCGGTCAATACTCAAGTCGGCATTCAAATCACCAAGATCTTCAAGCTCACCGGCACTGAGGCCAGAATGGTCGCCGTAAAGATTTGAACGAATTATATTCCAGTCGGCTGCATTGATAAGCCCATCACCGTTAAAGTCTCCAGGTGCCGTATTTACTAAGCTCAGAACTTCTAACACAACGGAATTAGAGTTGTATTGGATAGCGAATATGTCGTCGCCATTGCCATAGGTTGCGCTATTGAACTGGAAGGTACCATTAATACTAGATGCGGTAATAATCTGGTAAGTCTGTCCGATTTGTGGGCTAAAACCAGGTCCTACCACCACGTCCAAAGTACCGCCTGCGTTCAAGGCTCCGGTAATTGCTACGACATCGAACTCCGTACCTGGACTGTCTCCATCAATCTCAATTTCTAGTGTACCAGAGTTCTGAGTATAACTTCCTGTGATATCTGTCAGTGCCGGAGAATTACCCGGGGCAAATGTCCCACCATTGTTGACCAAGTCTCCAACAACACTCGGCGTTTCAAGGGTACCAGAATTAAATTGAAAGCTACTGCCCGAAGCAATCCTAAGTTCACTCACAGAGAGAGAACCGCCTGCTAGCTCGACTTCGCCCTGCTGGACGTCTAACATGCCACCAAAAGTATTCGTACCGCTAAGAGAAACGCTACTATTTCCAGTCTTAGTAACACTACGATCCTCGTGAAAAGCTTTGATATCTCCGTTGATATTAAAACTATTATCACTGTCGCCAGTTATCTCTAGGTTATCGAATAGCACAAGATTGAGATCAACGTTAAATGTGAACTCACCCGAGCTAGAACTCGTGTTGGCAAGACGCAAGGTAGGCCCATTGTCATCAAGATCGTTAACAAACAACAGTTCATTACCTGCAATTGTACCTGACCGATTCGAGCTACTACTGAAATTACCATCGAAACGAAGCTCATTTAGCATGTAAGTCAATTGCGTGGATCGCGTCATGTTGTTATTCGCAACGTAACTCGCATCATTTCTTGGTTGAAATTCTATGATCGCATTTGGATAAGCATCATTAGCCTCCATCGTGCTATTGGTTGTCGTGCCACTCTCGCGCCAGCGATTATTGGAACTCCAATTTCCATTGGTAGTTTGATCTTCTCGGTAAACAAAATGATCAAAGCGGTTTGTTGAGCTACGGTCACTACGTTGGCTCTGCTTGCTCATCTCAGCTTCCCAGCCAGTGAAGTCACGAATTAATTCTTCACGTATTTCCGGAAAGGAACCACTCAAATCGACAAATTCTCCAGAACCATCAGCAGCTAGTTGTACTAGTTCAATAGGCCCACCGTTATTGCCTGAGACAAGCTTCCAGTCACCTTTGCGTATAGCCCAGTCGTCTCCCCCTTTACGCCAAGCTAGAAACTCATGGGGATCGTCGGTCAACTCACCTGTCAAGTAAGGAGTAAGATTAACACCATCAGTTTGTGTCGTCATGGTTTCTCCGGCCGCCGCAATGAAAGTAGGGAAGAGATCCCGAGTTGTTACCGGCTTGTCGAAATCTCCTGTGATGAATTGCCCTGGATTATTTGGGTCTGGTATTCTCATTAAGAATGGGACACGAATACCACCTTCCCAAGACTCACCCTTTGTCCCTCTTAAAGGACCATTGTTATGATTTGAGGTTCCTCCATTATCATTAGCAAAGACAACAATGGTATTATCAGCCACCGAGTCGCTTGTGTCGCCATCTCCATTTGGATCATTAATTCGATCTAAGATGTTTCCCACAGCACGGTCCATGGCGTAGACAAGTGCCGCAATCTTTTGGTCATCTTGACTCAAGGTTGTGTTTACGAACTGATTGATGTCCTGCTGCTTAGCTTTATTTAGGGGTCCATGGGGAGAGGTAAATGGAACGTAGAGAAAGAAGGGATCAGCGTTACCTGCATTATTAGAAATGAATCTTGAAGCCTCATCGCCAAAGGCGTCGGTAAGGTGACGACCTTGTCCGGAGCTATCAAGCGGAATGTTGTTGAAGGATGGTTCCGCCGTCCAGTTTCGAACACCGTTCTGGTCGCGAATCTTTTTGCCAGCACTTGGCTCGATACCAAAGTAATCGCGAGAACCTTCCCATAGTCCATAAAACTCGTCGACACCTTGATTTTGAGGCTGTTTGACGGTCTCTCTACCGAGATGCCATTTGCCGACCACACCCGTGGTATAGCCGAGCTGTTGAAACCTTTCGGTCATCATAACTTGGTCAGTTGGCATTCCATCCGTGGGATCATCCGCATTTGAGATATTAAACTCATAGCCAAATCGTTGTTGATAGCGACCTGTCATAAGACCAGCCCGTGAAGGGCTACAAGTCGAAGCGCTAACATAACCGTTTGAAAACCGAACTCCTTGAGAACTGAGTGCATCAAGGTTGGGGGTTTGGAACTGGGTTGTTTGGCCAGTTAACGCGTCTTGAAATCCAAAATCAGCATAACCCGCATCATCTGATAACAGAACGACAATGTTTGGCTGATTGGCAAGGCAGAAATTTGCGCTCAAAAAAATGATTGCTATTGAAACAAGCCTTGTAAATCTCGTGTAGACAGAATTCATGTTGTTGCTCGATGTATATTTGTTGCCGCGGCTATTAAAGCCGCTCTCTTGTTCCTGTTCGCAGAAAAATTGGTACTCTATTGCCCCTTAATGAATACCAAGAAACCTCGATAGCTATGCTCAAAACAGCGGGTAAGCTTACAGGAAGCTCACCCGCTGTTTCCAATCAATCACAGTTCACACTATCTACTAGTTACCACGACGGCATCCTACACCGAGAACGCCGATTGCCATGATAACCAAGGCAGCAGTCGTCGGCTCAGGTACGGCAGTTGCCGTTGATGGGGAAGCGTTAAAGGTAACCGTTCCGACAACTATGTCATTAGCTCCCGTACCGGCGACATGGTATTCAAAAGTTAGTGTCTGAGTGCCACCAACTTCAAAGGCATTGCCGAGATTAATGCTGTCACCACTTGCTATCCCTGAGCTAGCAGTTAGGAAAGTCTCGAATAGCAATTCATCCGAGCTATTAGGACCTTCTTCCCATCCATTACCAGTTCCTGGAGCTCCAGCACCTTCATAGTCTTGGTCTTCAAGGCTGTTCCATCCTTCACCGGAGTCTCCAAAGTTAGATGTCCAGACGGTGTAGTCAGCGGCATCAACCGTTCCGCTGCCATCTCCATCAGCATCTAGGTTCGAAGTGCTTCCGAGGTTGTCGCGCCAAACGGTGTAGTCAGCGGCATCGACATTGCCGTCACCGTTGTAATCGCCCGGTCCTGTTGGGATGAGGTCACCGGTAGCACTGCGAATTTCATAGTAGTCAATTGCTACATTACCAGCAGAAACCGTATTGTCATTGCTTAGAGTCATCTCGCCTGTGGTTGGATCAATATTGAGATTCAGAGGCACAAGATTGACAGCACCAAGCGACAGAGTCGTGGTTGTGTTGTTGTAATCAATGTTAAAGTCACTTGTTGTGGCAGAAGAACCATTAATCGTGAAGTTACCATTGGTGATCATTGCTTCGAGGTCAGCGGTATAGTCAGCACCTCCATTGCGAATTGCCAAAATCCCTTGGCTATCTCCTCCCATGAAGTCAGGGAAGTCAAACGTTGAGATGGAATCTCCCCCTGAAGGATCGAAGAATCGAATCGATTCGGCTGTAATCACTCCGTTAGCTAGTGAAAAAATACTTTCGTTTTGAAGCTGAATTTGATCAAAGATGTCAGCCGTACCACCAGTCATGTTGTAAAGACCAATCCCACCTTGGTTGTTATTTCCAAGTTCAAGGTCACTACCACTCGTGGATTCAATGGTGACGGTACCACCGGATTGATTTAGTATACCGGTACCCTTCCGCCCAAGTTTAATATCGACCGCTGCTGTCAACGATGCATTGTCTTGAATGTTAAGGGTTGCCGTACCAAGATCATCGTTACGAGAAATACCAGGTGTGCCCGAGTTGATCCAAGAACTAGAATCTTGGAGTGTGATGGTAGATCTATCTGTTTGTGTACCAGGGCCCGTAAGCGTCGAGGTACCCTCAAAGGTGACAACAAAGTCTGTAAGCGCTGTATTAGGGACAAGTGTTCCATTGTCAACGGTTGCGAAACCAGTCGGAACTGTTCCCGCATTAACGCTGCTTGGAAGTCCATTGCTCCAGTTGCCAGCATTTAGAATATCTAGGTCGATCGAACCATTGAACGTGGTTTGTGCAACAGCTAATGTGTTACCGCCCAACAAGAAAGCCGTCATCAAAGCAACCGCTGTGAGATAGCTTCTTGAGAACGTTGATGCAGTTGTCTTATTCATATCAGACTCTTCAGAGGTAGGGGTCATGTTGCATGTAGTCTTAGTTTTAGAAATCAAGCGATTCCTACGACGACCGCAAGCTACTGCTGAGCAAGCAAACGTCATAAGGATAAGTGAGCTTGGCTCAGGAACGGCTGCCGCAATGACTGCTTCCAAGGCACCAGCACCGGCAGATGCGTTAAATGCTTCCTTAAAGTTGAAGAAGTCCTTTCGATCAACGTCAAAGTCACCATTGAGGTCGCCAAGCACCGCAAGCTGAGCTTCTGAAAGGCTACCCGACAGTGTTGGACCGTTTAGATTGCCTTGCAGGATTAACCAGTCAGCCGCATCGACCGTGCCGTCCGTGTTAAGGTCAGCCACATCAAATGAGGAGCCACCGTTTCCAACAAAACTAATAGCCACGTTGATGACATCACCGCCTACTAGTGTAATTGAACCTGCTACATCTTCATCCGAGTTAGCAATCCAAGTTCCCGCGTTACCAAGACGAATCGTCGTAGGAAGGTTATCGATGTCGCCGTTACCAGCTACGCTTTCCGTAAATTCGAAGTTAGTATCGACATCCACGGTCCACTCTTCGTCAGTATCGACCGATCCATCACCACTGAGGTCATAATTTGCTGCAACCGTTGCACGGCTAGCAGGATCAAGAGCGCCAACAGCTGAAGTGATTGAGTAGCTACTTGGCAGAAGATTAATTGCCGTTGCGTTAATAAGATCAATCGTTCCGGTATCACGGTCGATTACCAACTCGGGCAAAGGAGCACTCACACCCGATACTAAGGAGAGAAGATCAGCATCCGAAAGCACATTATCGTAGAATCGAACTTCATCCAGCGATCCGCTGAAACCTACCGCTTCACCGCCGACCCCGATACCACGACCAAGATTACCACCGCCAAAAAGACCGCCATAGGAAATTGCCCCATGGGTAGCAACCGCTGTTCCGGTAGCGGTCGTGATGTCTGCTTCGACTAACCCAGTTCCTCCCGAGTTGACATCAACAACGGTTAGTGAAAGCTCTGGAGTTAGATTCGCAGTTCCACTAAATCGAGCAGCGACAAAATACCAAGTGTCGTCTTGGATTGCTGTTGGAGCTGCTATTGCGTCGCGATTTAGTACACCACCATCTTGAACCAACAGACGCCAGTTGGCAGCATCGTTGTTGGCTTGGATACGCACCCCTGCGTTGCCGTTAGGATTGTTTGATAGGGTCGATGTCAAATCGACAAGTCGCTCGAAGTCAGTGGCTGCGTCACGACGAGCGAACATAGTAATTGTAAAGTTGTCAGTAGGAGCAACCGCTGCCGCATTAGTAAGAGAAACACCACTGCTTACGGTCCCACCAACCGAATCAAAAACGATGGCGTTCCCTGGTGATGGGGAAAGAAAGTCAATCGATTGAGGACTTCCTTGCGTGACCGTGCCGATGACCGAAGCCCCAACAACATTCCCCTGAGTATCGATAACACCGCCACTAGTTTCTTCAAATTTGAATT
>SPJK01041367.1_pt1 | contig 13434 bp, 8 predicted proteins | sample 3741771 | NCBI WGS metagenome assembly SPJK01 (sample SAMN10925997, study PRJNA522277) | cold seep metagenome | isolation source: Elba SIP-enriched marine methane seep metagenome, extraction at timepoint T2 | place: Italy: coast of Elba, Mediterranean Sea | reverse complement strand
TTTCGCGCGCCATTTCCTGCAAACTCGAGAGCTCATCCCATTTTGGGACCGCGTCGGGGAGTGGCTTGTTAGAGGAGTGTTTGTGTTGATGCTCGTCGAGTTGGTTTATTGTTCCCTGACGATGAACTTGCGAAACCTTAACCACATGGTGAACCTGACCATACTTGTTGAGGTGAGCTTCATGTTGGTCATCTTGGTCGCCAATTTTAAAAAGCTCAAGTTATTGGCAATGATCTTCGGCTTTGGCACTTTAGCCATGATCATTGCTGGGTTTGCCGGCGTCTTTGCTGAAGCAATCTTTCACCTGGAAAGTGTCTTGCCATTTATTGAGGTCTTGTTCTTGATCCAGATATTAACTTTTTCTATTGGACTTAGTTATCAATACCACCAAAGCGAAAAAGACAAGTTAGTAGCACAGCAGGTGATGAACGAAAACCTCATTCGCACCGATCAGTTGAAGGATATCTTTTTGGCAAATACCTCCCATGAGCTTCGCACTCCGCTCCATGGCATGTTAGGGCTTGCAGAGGCAATCGCAGATAATTTTGACCAATTGAGTAAGGCGCAGATCTTCAACTACCTCTCGACGATCCAACATTCAGGCCGGCGATTGGCGAAACTGATTGATGATATTCTGGACTTTTCTCGCCTCAAGACTCGTGATATCACCTTGCATCTTAAGGCCTTGGACTTGCACGCTACAGTCGAAGTAGTGGTGAGTGTCAATCAAGCTTTAATCAGTAAGAAGGGAATCGCTTTGCATAATGATGTTCCAAAAACATTGCCGGCGGTCCTGGCAGATGAAGACCGCCTTCAACAAATATTTTTCAACCTCATTGGCAATGCGATAAAATTCACCCCGAAAGGAGAAGTTCGCATTGGGGCTGAACTGCTTGGAGGAATGATGCAGTTCAAGGTATCTGATACAGGAATTGGTATTCCTGAAAATAAACGCGAAGTCATTTTTCAAGCCTTTGAGCAGGGAGATGGCCAGCTTGTTCAAGAGTATGCTGGAACAGGCTTGGGCTTGTCGGTTACCAAGCGCCTTATAGAGTTACACAATGGCAGTATTCGACTGGATTCCGTAGTTGGGCAAGGGACAACCTTTTATGTGACATTGCCTTTGGCTAGTGTGCCAGCGGAGGAATTGTATCCACGTACCCAAAGGTTGGCTCGTGTACAAGCCAACGAAGAATTGGCTGAAGCAATAGAGAATAGTGCTCAAGGGGCTTCTGGCTTTCACATACTGATTATTGACGACGAGTCGATCAACCACGAAGTGGTGCGCAGTCATTTGCAAGGGGAAAACTACCAACTAACCTCGGTGTATAGTGGTATGAAAGCCCTTGAATTGTTGGACCAAGGAGTTACTTTCGACTTGGTGTTGTTGGATGTTATGATGCCAAACCAATCGGGCTATGAAGTGTGTCGTCGGATACGGGAACGCTTTTTGCCTTCTGAGTTACCGATCATCTTTATCACGGCAAAAAACCAATTGCAAGACCTGATCCAGGGCTTGAGTTATGGGGCAAATGACTATTTGGCAAAGCCATTTTCTAAGGCCGAATTCTTGGCGCGGCTGAAGACGCACCTCCATTTGCATCACATATATGGTGCGGCTGCACGTTTTGTTCCACAGGAATTTATCCGTTCGCTTGAGCGCAATTCGATCCTTGAGGTAGAACTGGGTGACCACCAGGAAAGGGATGTAACTGTCCTTTTCTCTGACATCCGTTCTTACACCACCTTGTCAGAGCAAATGACACCCCACGAAAATTACCGCTTCGTTAATGCATATGCCGGTCGAATGGGGCCTGTGATTACTGCACATCAGGGCTTTGTTCATCAGTATTTGGGAGATGGCATTATGGCGCTCTTCCTGCGTTCAGCACAAGATGCAGTACAAGCAGCTGTTGAAATGCAGCGAGAATTGCAACGATACAACGGGCAACGAATACAGCAAGATCGCTTGCCATTACAGGTGGGAATGGGAATGCATTCCGGTCCACTAGTTATGGGGATTATTGGTGATCAGCAGCGCAATGACCCGGGGGTGATCTCTGATACGGTCAATACGGCTTCCCGCATGGAAGGGCTGACAAAATACTTCGGCGCACCGATCATCATTAGCGAATTCACCTTGCGCGAGATTTCACAACCTGATCAGTTTACCGTCCGTTACTTGGGCAAGGTTCAGGTTAAAGGAAGAATAGAACCGATTGGTATTTATGAAGTATTGGAAGGAGAGAGCGAACGGGTGGCAATTCTAAAGCAACAAAGTATTAACGAGCTAAAGCTAGGCTTGCAAGCCTACTATGACCGGGAGTTCGAAGCAGCAGCCGTTCACTTTAAGACGATATTGACCGCTAATCCAGATGACCTGACGGCCAAGAAGTATTTGACAGCTGCGGCCAATTTTATGGTTAAAGGCGTTCCAGATACGTGGTCAGGAGTAGTGGAAATGAGTAGTAAATAATCGGGCATCAACTATCCTACAAACGATCATCCAAGGCCTCAATTTCGGGCCGGCTATAACCAGGAGGCATGATGTGGTCGCGGGCAAAGCGACACCAATCACAATTGGGTTTCCCACAACCTGTATAGAAATCGTGCGCTTGTATTTTTTGGTAAGTATCCTGTAAGATAGCTTTCACCGCACTGATATCTTCTGGACTGAAGCTCAGCGAGTACTCTGGTTGTTCTCCATCTTTGTTGCGATCGAGATAAGATATGGTACCGGTTTTAGCCCGACGGGTTTGCCCGCCGCGATGCTGGAAAAGAAGGTGATAGAAAACCAACTGACGCCAGTAGTTGCCTCCTTCCGGTTTAGCTTCAGTAGGCCGCTTGAGTTTACTATCGTTATGGCTGCCAGTTTTGTAATCGACAATGGCAACGCTTTGCTCATCCAAGTAGTCAATGCGATCGATGACTCCCTTGATGGGAACACCGGCTACTTCCACTTGGGTGAAGTGTACTTCGGTACGGCTATTTGTTGGCCATCCGCTGGCGTGCTGCTCGTAGTATTGGCGGAGGTTGCGGAGACCCATTTCTGTACGATGATCGTATTCTTTGGCGGAAAAATAGGCCTGTAGGCGGCGCATTTCTGTGCGAAATTGCTCGAGCACCTGATCCAGGGTGGGGAATCGTCGATCAGGGTCGGCCATCATAGTGTCAAATACGTATTGCAACGTATTATGCATGGCCAGCCCGTAGGAGGCGGCCTCTCGCTGCCAATGCGGTGCTTGCAAGATGACTTCGTAGAAAAAGCTTAGCGGGCAGTTCAGGTACCGATTAAGCGAAGAGACACTCAATTGGAAGTCAGCCAGAATCTTATCGATAGCGGCTTTCTCCATAGCTGGAATTTGGGGGCGCTCACTTTGCTCCAGATGCAGGAGTTCGGTCAGTAAGAGCTTTTCAGCTGGCACAGTTTGAGGCGCTACCGTTAATTGCTGGCCTTCGATCAGTTCATCCACAAATAAGCAGCGCTGTAGGTTTTTGCCTTTGGCATTTTCGCGGGCATAGGAGATGTGCAACTGTTCTTTGGCACGGGTCATGGCCACATAAAAGAGCCGACGACGCGCTTCTGTTTCATATTCGGCGCCAGAAAGGGTAAGCGTATCGGGCAGGGAAAAGCGAGTATTGCCAGCGCGGCGTCCTGCTTCCCAGTAATCTTTCGTGGCATCAAGAACGACCACACACTGAAATTCAAGCCCTTTGGCGCTGTGGGCGGTGACCAAATGAACACCATTTTCCAGTTCGATCTCCTTTTGCAAGGGCAAAGCGATGAAATTGCTGTCCATTTGATCGAGTGTTCGCAGCAAGTCGGGCAGCTCCAGCCGGGGGCGTCGTTGCACTTCGGCACGGATGAAATCAAAGAAACTCTTGGCAATTTGTATCTGCCATAAGCGATCGGCAGCAGAGAGCGCATAGTGCAACAAACCACTTCCATTGAGCACGCGCTCGGCAAAGGCAGGCAAACTAAGGTCGTGCAGCAACCCTATGGTCTCCTCCAGCCAGCGCCCGATTTCGAGTAAGCGTTCTTTTTGTTGGAGGTTTTCTGGCCAATGGTCAGGGTTTTGCAACAGCTCTCGCCAGCTCATTCGCTCCTCAGTCGATAACTTGTTCTTTTGAATAACCAGCTGAGCCAGGTCTATCGAAGAGAGTTGCCAGCAGCGGTAGTAGAGGATGCGGAATAGGAGGTGATCGCCACTATAGGTTCGCTGATGCTCCAAGTGGAAATAGGTCAGCAACTCGCGCCACTGACGAACTAGTTGTGTGTCGAGTACATTCGTTTGTCGCTTTGCCTGGTACGGAATCCCCTGTTTGTCAAGTAAGGTTTGCAAATTGAGTACTTGGCTGTGGCGAGCATAAATGATAGCTATTTCTCCCCAGGGAATACCAGATTGCTGCCATTGCTGAACTTGGTCAAGAACAGCCGCCTCTTCCTGTAGTTGATTCGGGTATTCCAGTAGCCTAACTTGCTTGGAGCTGTCCTGGAATTGTGGGTGGTGTGCCCGTAAGTTTTTCTCTATGCCTAAATGAGCGAGTTCCTGAGTGAGGCGATGTTCGTTGTGATCGATCAGCACTTTGCTAGTGTCCAGAATCGATTGGGTGGATCGGTAGTTGTTTTCCAGCACCACTACTTCCATGGTATCCTGATAGCGTTCGTAGTACTCTGTCAGGTTGCGGAGGCGCGCACCTTGAAACTCAAAAATGGACTGATCATCGTCGCCCACGATAAACAAATTGGGAATGTCCCAGAAGGACGTCAGGAGCTTTAAGATCTCGTTTTGCGCGCCGTTGGTATCTTGGTATTCGTCCACCAGGAAGTACAAGTACTGCTCCTGATAAGTCCGTAAGAGCAGTTCGTTTTCCTGGAAGGCGCTAACCACCCAGAGGATCATATCGGCATAATCATAGCGGTGGTTCTGTTCCAGCAATTGCTCATATCGAGAAAACAGATGCACCGCTGCTCGAAGCAATTCCATCCTATCCTTTTCCTTTTGCCATTTTGCTTCCTTAAGATCTCCCGCGACGTAACGGCCATGCTTACGCTGATAGCGGAACTCAGGCCGTTGTGGTAATTCGTCCAGGTAAGTGCCTATGTGAAATAGTAGCTCTTTTATGGACCAATCTTCCGTTTTCATTAATTGGAACAAGTGTCGCAGGTGCTTCTCATAAAAATACCGTTGCACTTTCCCCCGCTTGAGCGGGTGGTCCATGTCGAGCTGATCCAATAGCTCCCGAATCAACTCGACTTGTTCCAACTCACTAATGGGCTCCAGCCCTTGTTTGCCGAAATAGGCCAGGTTATCCTGGATAACGCTATTGCAAAAGGAGTGAAAAGTAAAAATGTGTACGCGATGCGCTTCAGGACCGATGAGTTGAAGTAAGCGCTGTCGCATGGCGCGGACTCCGGCATCCGTGAATGTAAGGCACAGTATATTAGTGGCCTGTGTATCGGTATCCAATAATATGCGGCCGATGCGAGAAGCCAGAATGTGTGTTTTCCCAGTACCAGGCCCGGCCACTACTAGCACAGGGCCTTCAATTTGTTCTACAGCCTGCCGCTGCGCAGGATTAAGCTTAGCTAGTTCCTCTTGGAACGACTCGTTGTATTGTTGCAGCTGATCGGCCATGCAGGCAGGCGCATTTTTTTGATGGAAATCAGTTCGAAGATAGGGTTGTGCAGGAAGCTACGCAAAAAAGCAGGTTAGAGCCTTTTGAGGAATTAAATTTATTGGATAAAATGCCGCTTTTCCGCCCACTGTGCGGCTAATTTTTACCTTCGGTGATCATCCTTTTGGTCCTCTGCGTTCGAGCAGAGCGCAGCTATGCACTTAAAATGGAGCCAATCTTGGAAATTATATTCTTTGAAATAGTTGGCCATCTCTCTACCCTCTACTACAGTGACGATTTCATCGTCACGTCTCCCTATACAACTTTCGGTTTTGCCGGAAGTACAGCTTATTCCTTTTCTTGTTGCCTCATGCCCACCAAAACATAGGATTAATGACCACCACCGATTACAATCTCATACTGCATCAAATTGCCGAAGAAGTAGCCCCGCTAGCGGGGCTTGGTGAAGCAGCCTCTTATATACCCGAATTGGATGCTGTGAACGCTGATCAATTCGGGATGAGTTTGCAGTTTCTTGATGGCCGTCGCTATAGTTGTGGGGCTGCGCAGGTGCGGTTTTCGATTCAAAGTATTTCTAAAGTGCTGACTACAGCCTCCGCATTTGCTTTAATTGGTGATACCCTTTGGGAGCGGGTGGGGATTGAGCCGGCCGGCACTCCCTTCAATTCCTTGGTGCAGCTGGAGCTGGAAGGTGGTATACCCCGCAATCCATTTATCAATGCCGGGGCTTTGGTAGTGACGGATGTGCTTCTTTCTGAGCTTAAAGATCCCTATGGCGATATTCTCACGCTGGTTCGGGAAATGACAGGGCAAGCAGATATCGACTACAATCATAAAGTGGCGCGTTCGGAAATTCGTACGGGCTTTCGCAATGCAGCGCTGACTAATTTGCTAAAAGCTTTCGGCAACCTTCAAAACGATGTACAGGATGTATTGGCCTTGTACTGCCATTACTGCTCTATCGAAATGAATTGTGAAGAACTAGCGGCGGCCTTTCAATTCTTCGCTCGCAAGGGGAGTGTGAAGTGTGACATTCCAGATCTAAGTACTAGCCAGATCAAGCGCCTGAATGCATTGATGCAGACTTGCGGTTTCTACGATGAAGCAGGTGAGTTTTCATTTAAAGTCGGTTTGCCAGGAAAGAGTGGTGTTGGAGGAGGGATTGCCGCAGTCTATCCGGAATTTTATAGCGTAGCAGTTTGGAGTCCACGCCTAAATCCAAAGGGAAACTCAGTGCAGGGCATGAAAGCGCTGGAGTTATTGACCTCCAAGTCAGGCTTATCGATCTTTTAATCACTACGGGGGGAACGGAAATTACAAGGACAAGATGATGCTAGTATCATCTTGTCCTTATATAAACACTCTCTGTGCTCTCCGCGTCCTCCGCGGTTAAGTCAAGCAACAGAAAAGCAGGGGCAAACCCACATACCACAATTAACGAAAACCACCGGGAGCCCAATAGGTTGCCTACCTGCTTCCTGTTTGCTTAGCATTGAGCGAATGCTGCTAGCTCGATATCTTTAGCTTGTTTCAGTATATGCTCTCAAGGTCACCGAAATCCTTTTCCCTTGGTATTTTTTGAACTTTGGCACCTCGTGGGTCCAATGTCGGTTGGTTTCCCAGGGAACAATGACGACTTCACCATGCCTTACAAGCAAATCTTTACAGCTTGTTCTTTCTCTCACAGGGCGCATCCTAAAAACGCGCTCTTGCCCCAATGAAATCGTTACAATGGGGCTGTTGACTTGCAAGTCTCTGATGTCATCCCTGTGTGGCCCGATATAGTGTCCTTTTTGGCCATCATACCAATTCAACAGCAAGCCGTTTAGCCGAGAGTCAATGTTGTCTTTTGACCATTGTAAAAAGGGCTGCAATAACCCGTTAATAGGCAGTGCATTGTTGCGAGAGCCAGAGTAGCGGTAATCCCGGCCATATGCTTGCTGCCACCTGGGAGTTAAAACAGTTTTGCCGCGAATTTGGAGGGTGTGGTATTCTGTTGGATGCGAATTCCACAACTCCATAAATTGATCATGAGATTTATTGAACACGTCGATGACGCCAGAGCCATAAATGTAGTGATCGGTGTCCAGGGCTATTTGATTAAAGATGGCATGATTCATCTACTACGAAATGGGAAGGCTTGCCTAAGCAAGCCCTACGGTTAGTACGTGTTGAAAAATTAATTTTCCTGCGATTCTTAAGTACAAATGGAAAAAATTGTATCAGTAAGTTGGAGTTATTAGGCAGCAACTAGTTGTTCGCTTAATGGTTTTTTGAGTTGATGTACGAGGTTCGGGTCGACAGCCTCTGTGAAAAGGTCCACCTTGCGATCATCGTCGATGACTTGCAGCTCCATAGTCTGGGCCAGGCTCTTCGCTAGTTCCCCCATCCGGCAAGCGTACTGCTGACTCTTGCCTATAGCCATAAAGAGGTCGACAACACCGGCGCGAATTAGCTCCAGAGGGTCAATCTGAGCCAAGAGTTGCCGTTGGCTTCCACCAAGGTTCGTCACGCCACGGCGACGAAGTTTTTCGCGTAGCTCATCAGTAGTATACCCCATGACGGTTGCCCGGTACTTCCACCAGTTGGCGGCCGAGTTGTCATTTCGTTCCTTATAGGTGCGCAAGTGGCGACGTTCAAACTCTTCCTGGCAGGACACGAGGGTCATCGCACGAGTTACCTCTACCAAGTGCTTGAACTGCTCTGCACTGAGGCCGTGGATTAAACCTTCTTCCGACTGCTCGGCGAGCTGCAGGGCGTATTTTTGCTTGAACTTGCTCTTGCAGCGCAAAACGATTTGTTTGGCTAGGTCTACCGATAGATAGTAGTCCTGCCAGATTACTTCATCTTCTGTTTTGCGTGGGGCAAACTCTTGCATCCGCAAAGGCTTGCGGATGCCATTATCGAATTCGTATAGATCATTTAGCCACTTCTTTGTATTGGTGGCGTAGTGATGATCGGGAAGTTGTAATGCCTGATGTAGGTCAGTAGCTAAAACAACTTTTGTACCTTTTTTGCTGATATAGATCGCTAAATCCATGATTTTGTAGTTCTGATCCACTACAAATATAACGCATTTTGTTTTTAAAACACAAACTTTTTAAAACATTTTATTTTTAAAACAAATTTAGCTTAAACACAAATTTGTACTGGATTTTAAAAATAAAATGTTGATTAACAGTGTTTTAATAAAAAACGCTCGCAGCAATGTGGTCGGCTAAAAGTCGCCCGGAAACGCTTAGTTGGAAGTTGTTTTTTGTTTTTTTAACCAAGCCTTTATCAACAAATTGGTGAATATGCTGTAAGAAATGTTGTTTATAGACATCGGCTAGCTGGGAAACGTCTACTCCCCAGATGGTTCGCAGCCCGGTCAGGACTTGTTCATTGTAGTGATCAGTCGGACTAAGCACCTCTCTTTCATAGAGATTCACCGGCCATTGGGCCAAATCACCATTGATTGCCTTGAGGTATTTTGCATTATTGGCCACATTCCATTGACGGCTTTCGCCATCGAAGCTATGAGCGGAGGGCCCAACGCCGAGGTAGGGCTCCCCTTTCCAATAACTACTATTATGGCGAGCAAATGCATCCGCCTGAGCAAAGTTGCTGATCTCATAGTGGATATACCCCGCTGCGGTTAGGGTAGCAATCAGGTATTCGAACTGCCGGGCAGCCTGTTCTTCGTCAACGGGAGGAGCCTGTCCTTTGCGTACGAAATGATCGAGCGCAGTTTGTAGCTCTACTGTGAGTGCATAGCAGGATAGGTGTGCGATGCCATAGTCGATGAGCGTTTGTACGTTCTCGGCCCATTGTGTATCGCTGGTCGTAGGCGAGCCGTAGATCAAATCGACGGTCAAATTGTCGAAGCCGGCCAATTGAGCTGCTTCGATACAATTCGCTGCTTCTGCAGCGGAATGAGCGCGGTTCATGAAACGCAGATCCTCTTCCGAAAAAGATTGTATCCCAATACTCAATCGGTTGATGGGCGAATCCGACAGTATGCTAAGCGATTCGGTTGTGAGATCATCGGGATTAGCTTCGAGGGTGATCTCCGCATCGTCGGCTACAGTAAAAGACACCCGGATGGCGGCAAAAAGTAGATCGAGATCATTCTTGTCCAGTAGCGATGGGGTGCCACCTCCAAAGTAGATCGACTGGAGGTGGTTATCGCTTAGGTAGCTTGCCCGTTCCCGAATCTCGTGGGCAATAGCGGTTACCATATCTTCTTTATACCGCAGAGAGGTAGAAAAATGAAAGTTGCAATAATGGCAAGCTTGCTTGCAAAAAGGAATATGAAGATAAAGTCCGGCCATATAGTAAGTATACTAACTGCTGCGATCAACGTTTTCAGTGTGGAATAAGTTGTAACATAAGGTTAGGCTTAGCCACGCCGAAGATAAAAATACGGTTCCAGAGACTAGAAAATGAAACGGATGCGAATTCCGCTACTCTTTTTGTTGGGGTGCTTGTTGGTACAGCCTGCTTGGTCACAAGCAGACACCTTGCAATTGTTGTGGCTGGATGCCGATTCTGCTCAGGTAGCTGAGCTTGTCGACTTACCACCGAGTGTCTTTACGGATACCACAACTTTATTGGTGAGCCTGGAAGATGTGATTGAAAACCTTCGGAAAGAGGCCTATTGGGAAGTGTCATTGGATACGCTGGTTCGTAGGGCTGGTCGCTATACGGCCCTTATGCATCTTGGGCCGCGTTATAAGTGGGTGCGTTTGCAGGCCCCGGCATCAGCGCCCGCCTGGTTTAGGCGAACCGGGTTTCGAGAACGATCTTTTCGCGAAAAACCATTCTCTTACGAGCAATGGGAAAACCTTCAGGCCCGCATCGTCAAGCAGGCGGCCAACCAGGGGTATCCCTTTGCTTCGGTCTACCTGGATAGCCTGCAATGGGAAAGTGAAGGAGCGTTGGCGGCTCAGGTCGGGTTAGACCTGGGGCCACTGATCTTGTTTGAGGACTTGTACAACGATGGACCTTTGCAGCTTAAGGCTAATTATCTCTATCAATACTTAGGTTGGCAACCCCTCAGCCCATACCGCGAAGATGCAGTGCAACGGATTGGCCGCCGCATTCAGGAGTTGCCTTTTGCTCAATTGACATCGCCCCCGAAAGTAGAGTTTGTTGGCGATCGTGCTAGCGTGCGGCTCGAACTGGCACCTAAACGAGCCAGCCGCTTTGATTTTATCGTTGGGGTGCTGCCCAATAGCCAACAGACCGGCCGGCTGCTGGTTACGGCGCAACTCGATGGCGAGCTACAAAATGCGCTGGGGCAAGGGGAAGCCCTACGAGTGAAGTTTGAGCAACTTCGCCCCCAAACCCAGCGCCTGGATGTAGCAGCTACTTATCCCTATCTGCTTGGCCTGCCTTTTGGGCTGGAGGGTGCCTTGGATCTATATCGCCGCGATACGAACTACCTGGACCTCGGATGGCAGTTAGGCCTGCGTTACCAACTTGATGGTGCTCGTTCTTTGCGAGCCTTTTGGGCACAGCAGCAAACCAACCTTTTAGGATTCAATGACGCACAACTGCTGACCGAACAGCAGCTACCAGATACCTTGGATGTAAGACGCACTTCTTTCGGTTTAGCGTTCTTGTTTAACCGCCTGGATTACCGGTTTAATCCGCGTCGAGGTTGGAACCTGGAATTCAGTGGTAGTGCCGGACAGAAGGAGATCCGCCGCAACCAACAGATCGAAAACTTAGGCCTTGAAAACCTGTATGATAGCCTTGTGTTGCGAAGTGCCCAATACCGCTTCGAACTGGATGCAGCAACTTATCTGGGTTGGGGGCAGAATAATGTACTCAAGTTAGGGCTTGTCGGAGGAGCAATACTAGGACAAGAAGAAGCACTAGCTAACGAGCAATATCGGATTGGCGGCAACCGCTTACTGCGAGGATTTGACGAAGAAAGTATTTTTGCCACCCGCTACGCTGTTGCTACTATAGAGTATCGATTTTTGCTCGGGTTAAACTCCTATCTCTATGTCTTCGGAGATATCGCTAGAATAGATACGGAAGCTGTAGGGAGCCCTGCCGATATACCTACCTTGGATTGGCCTATTGGTATGGGAAGCGGGATTACTTTTGAAACGCGAGCTGGACTTTTCGGCCTAAGTCTGGCCTTTGGCCGCCGCAATGAACTGCCGTTTGATTTTGGCGCACCCAAAGTGCATTTTGGGTATGTGAGCCTTTTCTAAGACCTTAGCCAAAAGATTTTTCCAATTCGTTTAGCTTCCTGAGTAATTGTAAGACCAATTGATTGATACCAATTTGCTGGCGCTCGGTATCGGATGAACGCTGCTCGTTAATCAACTTGTAGTAGCGGTTGCTGAGCTGGACGAAATGATCATATAGTCGGTGGGTAGAATCCAGGGCTTTGACCACATAGTCGAATGCATCCTTCACGGCGCCTTTCGCAATCCATTCTTTAAGTCGGGCAACATCCAGTTTGCTAAACAAGGGAGTAGTATCTTTTACCTTGTACTCCAACATGCGAATGTTTTCCATGCCTAGGTCTGAAAGACGGCCACTGTTGAAAGCGTTGAGGAATAGGATAGCCTCCTCCTCGGGCAACTCAAGGGTCACTTTGACGCTTCCAGCTTCAATGAGCAAGATGTCGTAACGACCAACAAGGCCAAGTCGCCGGTAAATCTCCTCTAGTAATTGAGCGACTATGCGGTGTACATCATCAGTATAGCGAATGCGAAAAGTCAACTGTAGAATGGCTGAGCGAAGGACGGCCTGTACGTCGTTTTGATAAACGCTGCGGCTACGAGTACCCGCAGTTGACAAGGCTGTAATGGAAAAATCAACAGACAACAAAAAGGTGCTGAGCACTTTCCCAACACTGCGAGATAGCTCACTGGCAATTGTGGCGAATGGTGTGGAATAAAGCTCGGCGGTGCGGCCAATGAAGCGAAAAGTGTCCATTTTGCTTTCTAAGCCCTGCCAGATTGATTCGGAACTGCGGCTATTCCAGAATTGACGACTACTTTGGTCTTCCAATTCCTGGAATGGGTTAAGTTGATCATCCTTGGAGGAGGAAGAGCTCATTTTTTTGCTTATTGATCAAACCAAAGGACCTTGACAGGCTCCTAAAATACAAAAATACACTACATACTTAACAGGCCTCTACAAGGGAGGTGCTAGCGTTGAGTGTTACGCCCACTTTTCCAGCTTAGATACGCAGCCTCTAAAGTGCCAATGACAATTTGTGGAATGCCAAATCCAACTAATGCAGTGGTAAACATAGGCACCGTTTCATAGGCATGTCGAAAGCTGTTGATTCGCTTTTCGATGTCTTCTGTAGTGAATTGGCCATCGGCCTGCAGGCTTTGTACCATGCTTTCCGCAACATTGTCCACCCAGTGTGGATCGATATAATTGGTGTAAGCAAACATGTATAGCTGAAAGATCAACCGGGATACCAACACCATGACAATTACGCTCCTCAGTGCCGGAAGGAACCGCAAGGGTTCGTCTTGCTGTTGCTCCAGCACGCGAAGGCCCAGAAACAGGAAGATGGCTGCCAGGACATAAAACTGGATGAGGAACAAGCTGCTTGTTCCGAGCCCCAACCAAGTCAGTAGTTGGGTAGAAACAACTAGACTAAGACCTAAAAAGAGACCCCATTTGGTAGACACTTGCAGCATAATGGTGGGTTTTCATGAACGGGAGTTTTTCTTGCTCTTGAAGATAGAAGGTGAGCAGCAAGGCATGGCATTAATTCGACGAAGCCGGAGGTTTGATCAATAAACCTCTGCTGTATGACTATTCACTACC
>SPJK01043381.1_pt1 | contig 13438 bp, 13 predicted proteins | sample 3741771 | NCBI WGS metagenome assembly SPJK01 (sample SAMN10925997, study PRJNA522277) | cold seep metagenome | isolation source: Elba SIP-enriched marine methane seep metagenome, extraction at timepoint T2 | place: Italy: coast of Elba, Mediterranean Sea | reverse complement strand
GTCTACCCGTCGGCCAGTCTACCCGTCTACCCGTCGGCCGGTCGGCTGGTCTGTTGGTCTGTTGGTGGTTTTAGGATTTGGATCGGAGGTGTTTCAGGATAGCGTAGATGGGGGAATTGATTTTCCACACGCGGGAGTAAGGCACCTGCGTAGCACCAAATTGTCGGCGGATCGCTTCTACTTCCGGCAGCATGCTGCCTTCAAAATCGAAGAAGGGTAGTTGTAGTTCTTGTTGCGTATACTGGACAGCCTGTGCCACCAGCCAGATGCCAGAGCCACTTTGCCGCAAATTGGGATCGTCTCCGGAAAGGTGGTAATATGCTCGCTGCTTGTCCCAGATCAGATAGGCGGCAGAGTGCACACGATCTTGCTCATCGACAGCGAAGAATAGTTGTCGGCTTTCATTCGCCACCAGCGCTTCGTCATGGCGTTTGAGCTGATCAAAAGAGTAGGGGACAGCCTTGTTTTGGCGGGCAAAACTCTTCTCATTGAGTTGGTAAAAGGTGTCCAAACCTAAATCATGGCGAAGCCGCAGTTGACTCTCGGCTTTATCGAGGTTTCGCCGCATATTGCGATTAACCCCAGCTCGCCAATCGGCCTCTCCGGCTAGCTTAAGCACATAGGTATACTGGGTCGTCTGCCGATAGCCTTGCCAATAGAAAGGTAGCCAGTTTTGTACGCCAGGATGAAATTGCTGATCGAAGCCAGCGAGTGGTGGCAATTGATCAATTAGTTGTTGACATAAGCGATGCTCGTATTTGAGTTCACGATAAGCCGGCGCAACTAGCGGCCCCATAAATTTGGTAAACAATGGCATGGTGACGTATCGTAGCCCAAGTCGCTCCTTGACGAAAAATGGTAAGGCCGCTACTACTTGCCCTTTCTCTTCTGCCAGGACTACCTCCCAGTTTCCGTTTTCTGCAACAGCATCGAGGTACCACGGTTGGCAAAAGACGGGGCAATGGTCTAGCGACTGACAGAATTTGGCATAGGCTTGTTTTGTGGTATCCTGCTTGTTCACAGCTAGATGCGTTGTGCCAGTAATAATCCGTCTCGAAGGGGTAAGATCAAGTTCGAAAATCGTTCGTCAGCTAACACTCTTTTGTTGAATTGATCCAAAGTTTGTGCGTCGGCATCTCCGGCAGGCGAAAGCACTTTGCCACTCCACAACACATTGTCAGCGATCAGCAAGCCGCCCTGGGGGATTCGGTCGGCCACCAGGTCATAGTAATCCAGGTATTCTTGCTTGTTGGCATCCATGAAAACCAGGTCGAAATCTCCGTCTAAAGTTGGGATGATCTCCAACGCATTCCCAATATGCAATTGTACCTGCTCTTCTAACTCTGCCTTCTCAATGTATTTACGGATAAGGTAGGCGATTTCGGGATTGCCTTCCAAGGTATGCAGAACACTTCCTTGTGCTAAACCCTCTGCCAGGCACAAAGCGCCATAACCGGTAAAGGTGCCGATTTCCAGTATTGTCTTGGGTTGCACCAAACGACTGACCATCGCCAGAAACCGACCTTGTAATCCTCCGGAAAGCATTTGCGGGGCTAAGGTTTTCAAATGAGTTTCTCGTTCTAATTCCTGTAGTATCGCTGGTGGCGTGCTGGTATGCGCTTCGCAATACGCGTGGATTTCTCGTATCCAATTATTCATAAGTCAAAGGTAGGGGATTGAAGAGGAATGGTGTTCTGGTGTTGTAGTGTTCTGGTGTTCTGGTGTTCTGGTGTTCTGGTGTTCTGGTGTTGTAGTGTTCTGGTGCTATGGTTATAGCAGAGGGGATGTACTAGGAGGAATTCATTTCATTGATAGGAAACACTAGTAAGGAAGATCCTCACTGATGAAGAAGTGACTTTCAGACGGACCTGACAGTCTAAGTTTTTGGGATAAAGCTGTTCTACTGTGTGTTCCGAAAGAACCGGGTGATTACCCAACGGTAGATCAGGGTCACGATAATAATGGTTAACATTGCTTCTCCGAGTCGACCTCGCTAGTTTATTTTGGAAACTGTTTAAGCGTGTATCTAAAACTTCTTCAATGGGCCTAAATCGATATTATTTCGATTGCGCCTCAACAGGAAGAATTCAGAAACACTTTGATGATGATATAGAGCGATGGTAAACAGTTGCTAATGGGTATGCAATAATAACAGGAAATCAGAGGAATTGTTATATCCTATAGATGTTAAAATTGTCGTTTTTTACCCAAACATTGATGTAAAAAATACCGTTTCCTAAAACTTTATACCACCAACACAATAAAAACCGGAATTTTCCTACTTTAATAGACGATAAATTCTGCAACGGTCACCTTGATTAGTTTTCTATGGCACTATTCAGATTCTACTTACTCTCCGCCTTCTTGTGTCCGGCATTATTGGTACAAGGGCAACAAGCGACTGCTTTTCAGTTGGCTTACGATTTGGAAAACCCAGTGCAAACCATTGAATTGCCAGATATTTTGGAAGAAGTATCAGGTCTTGCCTTGGATCCAACGGGCCAGTATTTATTGGCCAATCAGGATGAAGATGGGCTGATTTTCTATATCGATCGGCAATCGGGTACCCTTATCCGGGAGATCGAGTTTTGGGACGAAGGAGACTATGAGGGGATCGAACAAGTAGGCGAGGAAGTTTTCGTCGTCAAAAGTACCGGCACTATTTACCAGATCCAGCATCCGGGTACTGAAATACAAGAGGTGATCAAACACAATGGATTCCTCAATAAAGATAATGATGTGGAAGGTTTGGGGTACAATCCTGCCACGAATCAATTACTTATCGCATGCAAAGCCCAGCCGGGCGAAAGCATGAGTACCGACGAGGTCAAAGCCATTTATGCTTTTGATCTAGAGCAAGGTATCTTTTTGCCGTTGCCACTACTCTTGATCCGCCGAACAGCTATCGATGAATACCTGAGCCAGTGTGAACCCGGCCCAGACCACGTAAGTATTTGCAGTTTCTTTGCCGTAGAAAAAGAGGAGTTTGATCTCAGCCCTTCCTCTATCGCTGTGCACCCGATCACGGGCCACTACTATTTAACGTCTTCCAGAGGCAAGCTGCTGGTCGTACTGCAGCCAGATGGCACCATATTGCATATCGAAAAACTAAATCGAGATTTGCATTGCCAGCCAGAAGGCCTCTGTTTTGATGCCGCTGGGAACATGTTTATTTCCAACGAAGAAAAGAAAGATAATCCACCCTTGATCTACTACTTCCCGTATCAATCGGATCTGACCAGCGATCGTTAAGTACAATTTTCCGACTAAATCTGCTTGAAAAAGCGACAACTTGCTTTGTTAATTCCAGCAAAGGCCGCAAGTTTGTGTGTTCATCAAACAAAATGGCATGTCGAGGCCTTTAATGAAGGTAAACACACGCTATAACCGCTGATCCTAGCCACATGAGTATTGTAGAAATGAAAGTCCCCGTGATTGGGGAGTCCATCACCGAAGTTACCCTATCGCAATGGCTTAAAGCCGATGGCGATTATGTGAAACTAGATGAACCTATCTGTGAGTTCGAATCGGACAAGGCTACTCTGGAATTCCCGGCTGAAGCTGCTGGTAAATTAATCCATGTAGCAAAAGAGGATGACGATCTTGAGATCGGTGCCTTGGTGGCTAAAATAGATACCAGTGTGCAGGCTGAAGCGGGACCAGCTCCAGCACCACCGGCAGATGAACCTAAGGCAGAGGTACCAAAGAAGGAAGAAGCAGCTCCTGCTCCTGCGGCATCAGACAGTTATGCCAAAGGACATCCTAGCCCTGCGGCGGCTAAAATCCTCAAGGAAAACGATATCCCTGCCGATCAGGTAGCCGGTACGGGCAAAGATGGCCGCATCACCAAGGAAGATGCGCAGCAAGCCGTAGCTAATAAAGCAGCAGCACCAAGTCCTGCTCCAGCTCCGAGCGCCGCCCCGGCCGCCAGTAACGAAGCATTTAGCCGCGGAGAGAGTCGCAAGAAGATGAGCCGCATGCGCCGCACCATCGCGGCCCGCCTGGTAAAGGCGAAAAACGAAACGGCCATGCTTACTACCTTCAATGAGGTAGACCTGAGCAAGGTGATGAAGCTCCGGAAGGATGTGCAGGAGAAGTTTGTCGAGAAATTCGGTGTGAAGCTGGGCTTTATGTCGCTTTTCGCGAAAGCCTGTGCCAAAGCATTAATGGAAATGCCGGCCGTAAATGCACAAATCGACGGCAATGAGATCGTTTATCACGATTACGTCGATATTTCCATTGCTATTTCTACACCAAATGGATTAGTAGTGCCACCGGTTCGCAATGTAGAATCCCTTTCTTTTGCTGAAATCGAGCTAAAGATCAAAGAACTGGCCGGCAAGGCCCGCAATAATGAGCTGACACTCGAAGAAATGAGTGGTGGCACCTTCACCATCACCAATGGTGGTGTATTTGGCTCCTTGATCAGCACACCGATTATTAACGAACCACAATCAGCCATTCTTGGCATGCACGGCATCCAAAGCCGCCCTGTTGCTATTGACGGGCAGGTGGAGATCCGCCCGATGATGTATCTGGCGCTTAGCTACGATCACCGCGTTATCGACGGTAGTTCTTCTGTGACCTATCTGGTACGCGTGAAGGAATTGCTGGAGAATCCGAACTTGTTGTTATTGGATATTTAGGGCTTAATTTGACCTCAATACTTGTGGTCAAAGTTGATAGGAACTAGGTCTTAGGTGTACGAACAAGCTAACTTAGGGGGCGATCAAAATTTCACCACCAAGCACACTAAGAACGCTAAGACCTGTTTAAAACAAGCTGAAAACTTCGTGCTCTTAGCGGCCTTTGTGGTTAATAAATGTTCCCAAGACGTTATTGATACATTTAGGAATTAGAAGGTATTTAGGTACAAGCTATCATAGCCCTACATCCTAGATAGTTAATGCAATTGCTAATTTCTAACCCCCACCACTCATTACCCAAGATTGGCGGTTAATATTATCTTTACGCCCTCACTAAATGCACCGCACCATGACGCTGGGGGATTTCTTTCAGGCTGTTTCCGATGAGCCTGTTTACGTTGTGTTCTATTTTGCTATTATTCCATTTACTGCGCTACTAGCCGGTTGGCTGGCCGATGAAGGGGAAGGCGAACAAAGTCCGTGGAAATACCTCTATAGCGCGTTGTTGTACATGGTGTGTGTCCCTGGGATCTTTGCCATTACACTTGACATTTATCTTTTCCTATTCGAGCGGCGCAGCATCTTTGATCTCAATCTACTGACCCAAGTATTGCCTATTGTCAGTATGATCGCCTCCATTCTCATTATCCGCAATAATGTGGATATGAAATTCATCCCCGGCTTTGACAAACTCTCCGGCCTGGTCATCATGATCTCCGCCGCGCTGATCATCATGTGGTTTATCGACCGAACACGCATTATCGTGTTCAGCTATATGCCGATCCAGTACGTATTGTTATTGTTTGCCGGTCTGTTGTTAGTCATCCGCTTCGGTTGGGGACGACTCATGAAGGGGTGATAGGAGTACTTAATACAAACCAGGTTTGCCAAGGAAGGCAATACTATACTAATTGCTTCCCGAACTTTAGGTCGGGAAGCAATTAGTACAAAATACCTAGTACTCAGTACGAATCTACCCCTGTATCAACTCTACATCCCGCAGGATGTACATCAACTGATTGATGTCGGCATCGTTGAGTTCCAGGGTGCCTTTGATGATGATAGGTTCGGCCTTGTACTGAATGGGTTCAGTAGCATAGACCTCCATGACTGATTCAGGGCCTGCCATGCCACAGAAGAAGCACATACTGTAGGGGAAAGCCGAGAAGATGAACTCGGTATGGCTACGGTAACCTTCAACGGGAACGATGTAGCCCTTGATGGTAATCTCTTGTCCGTCCATTGCTTTTACATCATCACTGAAGACGGGTACGTCTACCTTGAAGCCGAGCAGTTCATCGTATTGCTTGGTATACGTAATCTTAGCAAGGGTTTGCCAAACGTTTGGAGCGTCGTCTTGTGCTTGAACAAGGCTGGTGCCCATAACCAGTAAGGCGAGAGTGAGAACAAATGAACGCATATTGAGAAGTTCTTTTTTCGAAATAAAAATGGATGGTTCAACCCTCAACGAGGGATTACCCATCTTCTTTAACGCAAAAGTAAGGCCTCCTGCTTATTAATAGGTTGTTAAATTCTTATTCACCGAGCAAAATTCGGCGCATTTGGGCCTGATCGATGTCCAATAAGCCGTTTTGCACCAGTCTAGGTGTAAGTACCCTCCAGTTGGCATCACCAGCAAAAACGCGCTGAAAAATAGGGATCGACTCGTCGATCTGCCCGTTATTGGCCAGGGCTACGGCATGCCAGTATTGCATTTCCAAGTTGTCGGGGAAGAGTTCTTCGGCCGCTCCGTAAGCTTCCATCGCGGCGTCAACATCGCCTTCTTCCATGGCAATGTCGCCGCGATTCATGTGTTCATAGGCGCGTTGCACGAGGAGCAGGCGCTGTAATTCGGCAACGGGAGTCGGATGATCCTCGACACGTAGGTCAATCAATCGATCTTCCCAAACCTCGCCACTTGATTCCGGTGCCACGACCAAAATAGCGGCCGACTGTTGGCCACGAATGTCTCCGCCAGCAGCTTGTGCGGCATCCAGCGCAGCTACTAGGCGCTCGGCGAGCGGAAGATGTTCGTTTTGTTCGAATGCTTCAGCCATGGCTGGCCACACGGAGGCATTGGTCATCAGGTTGGCTTGCACCGAGTACCCGTCACCCGTTTGATGCCCCGCCGCCTCGATGCAGGAACTACCGGTATGGGCAGCTACTTCGCCTTTGGCATTGAGAAAAGCGACCTGACGAACTGCTTCGCCTTCATCCGCTGCGACCATGGCCGCCAAAGCTGCCTGTGGGGATTGGCCTTCAGCCATCCGCCGTAGCCCTTCCGGGCCATAATTGGGATTGACAAAAGATTGGGTGGCTACTACGCCTACACCTGCTTCGCCCCAGATCACCAGTTGTCCTACGCTAAACCAATGGCTCTGCACTGCGGCGCCCATCTCACCCGTATTCGGGTCGATAGCCACAATGGAATAGGTATGAACGAGGGGTTCTTCCCCATAAACCTGCTGAGCAAGTAAGGCAGGCGTTTGCAATAACAACAGCGCAAGGCAGTTGAAAAAAAACTTTCTCATAGCACGATTTTTTGATCAACAACTGAAGGTGTGTGTCTTAGTGTTGTTCATAGTCTATCTGAATTAACACAATAAATGTGTTCACAGGAGATAGGCATTGCGTGTTGGGCATTAGGTAGGTTTCCGCTATCAGGCCCCGTCATCCAAATCCTAAATCCTAATCCCTATAGCCCAAAATTTAGCCTATCAAGGCAGCTATCTTCTAACCACCTTCCGACAGGGTATCATGTATATCCATTCCTCCGGCTCGCCAGGCAGGAATCACAGCGGCCAATATGCCTACGCCTAATGCACCTAGCACCAACCAGAGCTCCGCCACCAAAAATTGACGGCCCGAAAAGGTATAGCGGTAGGCATCTTCCAGCCAGTTGCCAATGACGCCCATTCCCAAGTGGCTTAGGGCAATGCCTATGATACAACCGACGACAGCCAGCAGTGCGCCCTCCAACAAGATTAAGCTGAAGAGCCAGCGGCGCGACCCACCCATGACTCGCATCAAGGCCAATTCGTAGCGACGTTGGTTGAGACTGGCGTACAGGCTGATGAAAATACTCAAGGCACTAACGAAAACAATGATGAGTGCCATGCTTCGCAAAATGCGCTCTCCTGCCCCCATGGTACTGTACAATCGATTGATTTCGATGGCTGGCGTAGCCGCCATCATATTGGTATTCTCATTGATATTCTTCTGGATGTTGAGGCGCCCAACACTCGTTCCCTCGAAGATCATCAGGATAGACGTGATACTTTCATCTACGTAGGTATGGAGAGGCTGGTCGTAAGCCGGTACGTCGTGAGCATGCCCTTCGTGATCGCCTTCAGCATGATCGTGGCCTTCGTGATCCTCTTCATCGTGGTCATGTCCTTCATGATCGTGCTCTTCTTCACTCTTTGCTGCTTGTTCGGCTGCTTCTTCTGCCTCGTGATCATGCACGACCCACAAGCTGGCATTGGCGGTCAATAAGAGTTGATCTGCTACCGAACCACTGGGTTCCAATATGCCGACCACTTCGAATACACCGTGGTGCTCGATCACTCCGTGAGAGCTCCTCAGGGTACTGCCTACCTCAAAACCAAGTTTCTCTGCCACTCCTGCACCGGCAACAACTTCTAAAGGCGCATCCCATAGGCGGCCTTCTGCCAACTCAGCTGCGTAGAGATCGAGAAAATCATGAGTAGTACCCACAATCTTATATCCCTCGTGGCTATCGCCTAGCGACAGTGGAACGGCTTTCGTAATGGAAATATCCATCCGCTGTCGAATGATGGGATATAGATCTGGATTCAGAAAGGTCTTGCAATCGGCAATAGGAATGTTGCCCGTCGGGGCATCTACATGGTACATTCCACTTAGTATGAGCTGTAGGGGGCTGCCCTTTGCTCCGAGCACCAAATCGATGCCTGCCAGGTTTCGTTCAAATTGCTTTTCCACCTGATGGTTCAGCACCAGCAATAGACTAATCAAACCTGCACCTAGTGCAGCTAGGAGCAAACTCAGCGAGGTACTCCAAGGCTTGTGGAGTAAGTTCTTCCAGCTTACAGAAAAGAGGTTCATGCGGTAGGACTTTGACGCTCCAAAATGATGCGGTTAGCAAAATGGTCTTTCAAGCGATTGTCGTGGGTCACGATCAAGAGCGTAGCGTCTACAGCCGCTGCTTGTTCTTCGAGTAGCTGGATAACCCGTTCGCTGTTCTCATCATCTAATGCGGAGGTAGGTTCATCCGCCAGGATGACGGCCGGTCGGTTGATCAGCGCGCGGGCAATTGCTACGCGTTGTTGCTCGCCAACGCTCAAATTGCCAACGCTCTTTTCGTACTTATGACCTAATGACAACTGCTCGAGGAGGGTGCGTACCCTGACTGGGTCGCTTGGAAGCCCTGCCAATCGCTGAGCCAAAAGAAGATTTTCACTAACGGAAAGGGACGCCACAAAATGGGCTGTCTGGAAAACGATACCGATTGTTTGTCCTCGAAATCGATCCAGTTGAGAGCCGGACAGCCCTCCTAAATCAGTGCCATTGACAATGACTTGGCCACTGCTCGGGGTCAGTAAACCTCCTAGCAAATGTAGCAGGGTAGTTTTACCTGAACCACTCTGGCCAAGCAAGAGATGGTGTTCTCCTTTTTCGCAGCGAATATCCGGGAATTGAAGAGGCTCCCCGCCGGTATAGGTATAGCTTAGATCTTGAGCGTGCAACATGCAGCGAAGATAAGGATTTGACGGAAGGCTCAGCAGTTGACCGACTTAAAATAGAAAGGTGATGAAGTGAACAACATCACTCCATCACCTAACAGCTTGGTTCGTGCACTACTGGCCACGCTAGCGCTTCACTCTACGCTTGTAGCCCGGCTGTAGCAATCTGTTCGTACAATTCGTGTAACATTACAGCGATAGCTCCCAGATCGTCGGGATTGTCTAATTCGAAAATGATACGAGAGCTGGCGTATCCGTTGTCTTTACGACGGCGAATGCTCAAACGGTACGTCTTCTGGTCGGTGTGGGGGCTAAGACGAAGCCACATTTTTCCGTGCTCGGCTTCGAATACCCCATGCGAACGGCGATGGATTTTCATAGGAATGGGGTGTAATAGGTGATGAATAGATTGTCAATATTATAACAGGCACTTCGTCGAAATAATTCCCCTCGCTCTGGATTATTTCTGGCAAAGGATGTCGGAAAGGCCTAATTTTGCACCGAACATGTTCACCATTCCAATCATTCCTATTCACGATTTAATGCATACCAAATTCATGAGAACACCATTCCAACGCATCCTTTTATTGTTGTTTGCCTGCATGGCTATTTCCCTTACTGCCGATGCACAAAACCCCATTTTACGCCGCGCTGAAAACCGCGTCCGCAACCGCGCCAACCGCGAGGTAGATAAGGCTATCGACCGCTCCATCGACCAAATTCTGACAGAAGAGAAAAACGAAAACGCTGATAGCACTCAAACGGATAATCCACCACGCTCACAGGACAGCACTGACGTTGCTTCGCCTAACTTCGGTGGCTTTTTCGGTAGTGCCGAAGATTTTGAGCCTTACCAGAACGAATACCTCGTCAGTTTCAAGGCCGATATCACCGTGACCAACGAAGACGATGACGAAGAAAGCACTGCCAAAGTCAACTATGCCTTCGACACCTGGGCCACTGGCCTGCAGATGGAATCGGAAGAAGGCAACATTCGCTTAATACTGGACAATCAGGAAGGCTATATGACCACAGCCACCACCGATGAAGATGGCGAGTTACAAGCCTACCGCATGCGGCAGCGTAGTTATGAAATCCCTGAGGAAGTAGAAAACGAGGGAGAAAGTAAAATAACCGTCACCCGCACGGGCAACACCCGCGTTATCGATGGTTATCAGTGTGAAGAGGTGATTATCGAACAGGAGGATGGCACCATCACTACGGCCTGGATGACTACTGAAATCGACCTGCCGTTCCACAATTACATGATGTCCTTCTCGCAACGCTCCGGCGCCAAACAAGGAGAAGGCGGGCCCAACACCGGTAACTATTATGACACGGAAGGGTTCCCTATCGAATCAACCACGGTATCAGCCGATGGCAAGGAAACCACCTTTGTTCATTTTCACAACATTCTTCTAGGCGATGATATCGACCGTTCGGTCTTTGACCTGGGCGATGTAGAGGTGACGGACTTGGGCTTTTAGGTTTTTGCTAAGCGAGTAAAAAGAATAATTTTAACAGCCGGATGATCTGCAGGATTTGCGCAGCGCATCCGGCTGTCCTTTTTAATACACGACCACCATGCTCAGCCTACTCCTACTCGTCCTTAGCATCGTCCTCATCATTTTTTTGACGAACACAGTGAAGCTTCACCCCTTCCTGGCGCTGTTGGCGGCTTCGCTATTTTTTGGATTGAGCACTGGCTTGTCGCCAATGACGATTATCGAAACCATCAATGCTGGCTTTGGTAGCACCATTGGCAGTATTGGTATCGTGATCATCGCAGGCTTAATCATTGGGACCTTCCTCGAAAAGTCCGGTGGAGCCTATGCTTTGGCCAATGTAGTGTTGCGGCTCATCGGCCCCAAGCGGGTGCATAGCGCGATGGCTATGATGGGGGCTATTGTTGGCGTGCCGGTTTTCGCCGACAGCGGTTTCATTATTCTTTCACCACTCAATAAAGCGCTGACGAAAAAGGCGGGTTTATCACTGGCGGGTACGGCCATTGCACTGTCTATTGGCGTCTTAGCTACGCATACAATGGTGCCTCCGACACCAGGGCCCATTGCCGCCGCCGGTATTTTGGGTGCTGACCTCGGTTTGGTGATCCTGATTGGTTTGGGCACGAGTCTCTGCGCTATGATGGTGGCCATCCAATTTGCCAAACGACAAGGCAATCGCATTCAGCTCGACCCTGAAGTGGATGTAGACGAAGAAGTGATCACTGCACGTACCGAAGAGGCGCCATCTGCTTTCAAATCCTTTTTACCCATCGTCTTACCTATCCTCCTGATCGTACTGCGATCCATTGCGGATTACCCTGGGCAACCGTTTGGGGATGGCTCGTTTGCCCAATTCATCTTATTTATCGGCCACCCAGCAGTCGCTCTGCTTTTGGGGATGTTGGTAGCCTTCACCCTCCCCAAGCGCCTCGACCGAGCGATGCTCAGCACCAGCGGTTGGGTAGGTGAAGCCTTAACGAGCGCCGCCGTTATTATTTTGATCACTGGCGCTGGCGGCGCCTTTGGCAAAGTCTTACAATCATCGGACCTCAATACTTTACTCCAAAACAATGTGGCCAATCTCAGCCTGGGCATCTGGGTACCATTTTTTATCGCGGCTATCATCAAGACGGCCCAAGGTTCATCGACGGTGGCCATTATTACTACGGCTTCTATTTTGGCACCACTCTTGCCGGGCCTCGGTCTCGATGATGGGACCTCAAGAGCGATGACCGTTGTGGCCATCGGTGCCGGTTCTGCTATGGTTTCTCACGCCAACGACAGCTTCTTCTGGGTGGTCACCCAAATGAGCGGCATGGATGTTAAGCAAGGGTATCGACTGCATAGTTTGGGGACCATTGTATTGGGCCTTTCGGCTATGCTGGTTTTGAGTATTATTAGTCTCCTAATCTAACTTACAAGACCACCACCTTCCTCACCCAAACCCGATCATCTACCAACACCCGCACCCAGTAAATACCCGCTGACAGCGTTGACAAATCAGCTTCAATCTGTTGTCGCCCCGCTGAAACCAGTTGTTCCGCTTGCGACTCTTTGCCATTAGCACTATGGATCGACCAATTAACTGTTGCGGACTCATCCAAGGTAAGTTCAATCTGGACTCTATCCGTAGCCGGGTTCGGGAACAAACGGATCGCTAAGTCAGCCGCTAATTCATCCGTATTGGTAATGTTATCGATGAGAACCATTTGCGTGAACGTACATCCATTCGCATCCGTGACGGCCAAGGTGTATTCTCCAGGAAGCAAGTCAACCAAGTCTTCTTCTGTACTAATAAGCTGGTTGTCAAAGAACCATTCATAGCTATAATCTGGTGTACCTCCATTTGGGGTGACAGAGACTTCTCCATTTGCGTCGCCATTCATTGCTGCGACAATCGCGTCCACCATCACGCTTAGGGCCTCTGGCTCTTCAATTGTAATGTCCGTCGCCACGGTGCAGCCGTTAGCATCACTTACCTCCAACAAGTAATCTCCTGCAGCGAGGCCCAGCGGTAAAGGCCCACCATCAATGGTGGTGGTATACGGCGGTAAGCCCCCACTAATCTCAGCCATTACCATTCCATCTTGCTCACCAAAGCAGCTGACATGAGTCAAGATTGCGTTATCAATGACTGGGTCGGGAATTGCATTTACCTCATAGGCCTGCGCAGTACTACAACCATTTAGCGTATTCACTACTGTCAGTAGGTAGGTTCCTGCAGCATTGACGGTAACAGTGAGGCTATCGAAAGAGACAATGCTTCCATCATCGGTGCTCCAATCGGTGGCAACTGGATCACTGCTTTCAATGGTCGCCACAATGGTCAACTCAGTTAAGTTACAATGCAGGGCATAGTCCTCGTTATTGTCTAAAATGACCGGTGTATCCGTATCCTCTTCAACGGCAATAGTCAGCTCTGCCACGCAATTATTAGCGTCCGTTACGGTTATTGTTGCGCCGGTTGATGGCGAAGAATTCGTAGCACTGGTTTCCCCGTTTGACCAGAGATAAGTGTAAGGGGCCGTTCCGCCCATGACTGAAATACTTATTTCGCCATTCG
>SPJK01016015.1_pt1 | contig 13455 bp, 10 predicted proteins | sample 3741771 | NCBI WGS metagenome assembly SPJK01 (sample SAMN10925997, study PRJNA522277) | cold seep metagenome | isolation source: Elba SIP-enriched marine methane seep metagenome, extraction at timepoint T2 | place: Italy: coast of Elba, Mediterranean Sea | reverse complement strand
TGACGTCAGCGCCAAATCCGATCGATGTCGCTTCGCCGCGCGACGAAATAATCTTGTCGAGGCCGGCAAATGCGCCGCCGCAAATGAACAGAATATTGGTCGTATCGACTTGCAGGAATTCCTGCTGAGGGTGCTTACGTCCACCCTGAGGTGGCACAGCCGCAACCGTTCCTTCCATCAGCTTGAGGAGCGCTTGTTGCACACCCTCCCCCGAAACATCGCGGGTGATCGATGGATTGTCTGACTTGCGGGAAATCTTGTCGATTTCATCGATATAGACGATGCCGCGCTGCGCGCGTTCAACATTATAGTCTGACGCCTGGAGCAGCTTCAGGACAATATTCTCAACATCTTCACCGACATAGCCGGCTTCGGTGAGTGTCGTCGCATCGGCCATGGTAAATGGCACATCCAGAACGCGCGCCAGGGTCTGCGCCAGAAGCGTCTTACCGCACCCGGTTGGCCCGATCAGCATGATGTTCGACTTGGCGAGCTCAACCCCATCCGCGCCGCCTGGATTGGCGAGACGTTTATAGTGGTTGTGAACCGCTACTGACAGGATCCGCTTGGCGTAAGACTGACCGATCACATAATCGTCCAAAACTTCGCAGATTTCCTGAGGAGTCGGGACGCCCTCTTTCGCCTTGAAGCCGGATGCCTTGTTCTCTTCACGAATAATATCCATGCAGAGTTCAACACATTCGTCGCAGATGAAGACCGTTGGGCCTGCAATCAGCTTCTTAACTTCGTGCTGGCTCTTCCCGCAGAAAGAGCAATAGAGCGTATTCTTAGAATCGCCGCTGGAACCATTTTGCTTTGCCATTGGCAACCTCTATGACACGCATGCCTTAACATGCGATTTACCGGGAACGAATCCTAGTTCCTATTTACAACTTTAAAACCCTTGCGGGTTGGTGCAAGTCTTAGCTCACATTCACGATGCAGGAAGAGTGCCGTTTACTCTTCGCCGTCATCGGCGCGACGCTGGTAAACCGTATCGATAATTCCGAATTCTTTAGCATCTTCAGCCGTCATGAACGTATCGCGGTCAAGTTTTTTCTCGATGGTCGCATAGTCCTGACCCGTGTGCGTCACGTAAATGTCATTCAAACGTTTCTTCAGATCGATGATTTCTTCGGCGTGCCGCTCGATATCCGACGCGACACCGCGATAACCGCCCGACGGCTGGTGGACCATGACGCGGGCATTGGGCAGCGCGATGCGATTGCCCTTGTCACCGGCGGCCAGCAATAGCGAGCCCATGCTCGCGGCCTGGCCGATACACACCGTCGAGATCGGGCAGCGGATATATTGCATCGTGTCGTAGATCGCGAGCCCTGCGGTAACGTATCCACCGGGGCTGTTAATGTAGATCGCAATGTCTTTCTTGGGATTTTCGGACTCAAGGAAGAGAAGCTGAGCGCAGACCAGCGAGGCGGTCGTATCGTCGATTGGGCCCGTGATAAAGATCAGACGTTCTTTAAGGAGCCGCGAAAATATATCGAACGCACGCTCCCCCCGGCTGGTTTGCTCAATAACTGTGGGGACCAGATTCACATCAGTCGGGCGTGGGTCGAACATAAAACTACCTTCAAGCGGAATAGATTTGGCCAAGGGTCTGGCAGACGCCGTTATATTTGTCCATTCGTGCCGTGATGCAAGGTGTGGATGACGCTTAACTGCCTCGCGGGACCGCTATACCAAAACGCACCGCGAAATATTTTGCAATTTCACGCGCCGAGCCGAGATATGCAGCGCCGTTGGAGTGCTGCGCGTCTACCTGCCCAGAATTGGCTGGGGCGAGGACAAGCGTTGGTGCGTTCCAATTTCCGTCGCCGAGCAGGTCGCAAATCGGTTCACGCGGATGGGTGATACCAACATAGCGAATGTCGAGTGCTTCCTTGATTGCCGGATAGTAATGCAGGACACCCCACAATTCTGCGCATTCAGGACAGAATTCCCGGCGGTCATTGTCTTCAAATCCGGGTGGAAGCAGAAACAGAATATCTTTATCGCTCATCTAATCCACTTTCTCGAATTTGGTGCTCAACTCGTCCGGAAACCTCACTGCGAGACGCCCAAACTCGTCCTGAGTCAAAGTGAGCGTCAGGCTTGCCTCCCCGGTATCCGAGTAAACCTCTTCTTCCACCTGTGTGTTCTCATACAACCAGGCCCGGAACGCGCCGTCTTTATTGGTCAGGCGCGCCAGAAAACGTGCTCGCCCGCGATCCAGAACCCGTTCAATGGTCGCAACCAAATCATCAACGCCCTCCCCTGTCACAGCGGACACAGGAACAGCGATCATATCATCCTCAATACGGACCAATTCAGCCTCTAAGCCGTCTCGTACGAATGGTGGAACGAGATCGATTTTGTTCCAGACTTCGATCATTGGCGGGAGGTCGACATTCTCAAGTTCAGCCAGTTGGTGCAGCACACTCAGCACATCGCGCTTTTGATCCGCATCCGCCGCGCTGGAGCGATCCCGAACATGGATCAGCAGATCGGCTTCAAGCGCCTCTTCAAGCGTTGCCCGGAAACTGTCGACCAAATGGGTCGGGAGATCGGAAATGAAGCCAACGGTATCAACCAGGCTGACTTCGCCGAGCGCCGGAAGCTCCAGTTTTCGTATGGTCGTGTCGAGCGTCGCGAAAGGCATATCCTTGGCCATGACCGACGCACCGGTCAGTCGGTTGAACAAGCTTGATTTCCCGGCATTCGTATAGCCGACCAGCGCGACAACGCGGCTGTCCCGGCGCCGGCGTCCTTCGCGTTGAACGCGGCGCGTGCGCTTCACGTCTTCGAGATCTCGGCGCAGGCGGCCAACAGCGCGATCAATCATGCGCTTGTCGGCCTCAAGCTGAGTCTCACCGGGACCACCGAGAAAGCCGCGACCGCCGCGCTGACGCTCAAGGTGAGTCCAGGTTCGAACCAGACGGGATCGCTCATACAGCAACCGCGCAAGCTCCACCTGCAATCGCCCTTCCTTGGTGCGGGCGCGCAAGCCAAAAATCTCCAGGATCAAACCGGTGCGGTCGATCACTTTGACGCCGAGGCGGGTTTCCAGATTTCGCTGCTGGATCGGACTCAGCGCCGCATCGATGATCACCATCGAGCAGTCAAAACCTTTCACATCAGCAACCAACCGGTCAAGCAAACCGCCCGACAATAAATATCCCGGAGTCGGCTTGCGCACTTGCTCGACCCGCAGGAAAGCAAGGTCGCATCCGAGCGCCTCGACCAGGCCGGATGTTTCTTCCAGCCGTTCTTCACCGGGGCGATCCGCGACCTGGGTCCAAGGTATGATGATCCCCGCCGTTTCTGGCGGCTGTTCGAGATCAATCGGTTTTTGCGTCAATCTGACTAGCTATCTTCTTCATCGAAGAGCTGGACATGGGCACCTGGCGCAATCGTAGAGATTGCATGCTTGTAGACCAGTTGCGGTGGGCGACCATCGCCGCGCAGCAACACACAAAAGTTGTCAAACCAAGTGACGACGCCCTGCAACTTCACGCCGTTGACCAGAAAAATAGTCAATGGAGTTTTGGACTTACGGACTGCGTTGAGGAAAGTATCCTGGAGGTTCTGCTTTTTATCTGAAGACATTGTTCGTCTGCCCTTCTTTTATATTGCTGCGGCTATAACGATTGACCTCAGTTTGCAAGCCGAACCCCGCCTATCGTTGCCAAAAAGTTGGATTTAGCGCCGGTAAAAGCGCAATAACTTCCAATCGGCCCAATATCATACCCAATATGGCGCATATTTGGGCGAACGGCGAAAACTCCGCGTTCATTCCAGCCAGGATGTGTCCGGCATTCGACAAACTGCCAATCCCGGCCCGAATCGCATCGTCAAATGCAAGACCTGTGGCGCTGAGCAGAAGCGTTCCGATCGTGCACGCCACGATATAACCAACCAGGTAGACCCAGACGCCCATCACCGTGCGTTCCGATTGTCGCCGTCCGCGAAACTTGAAATGCTGAACACTGCCGCGATACCCAAGCTGGACAAATTCCAGCGCGACCCGGCGTGTCAAAATGATCAGGCGCGCCAGCTTGAATCCACCGGCCGCCGACAGCGCCGAGCCGCCGACCAAAACGGGAAACAGAAGCAAGACGATCGGCAGTCTCGAAAACTGTTCCGGATCGCTAAGCGCGATCCCGCTGGTCGCGAGCGACGATGTCGCCCATCCGACGCTTTCGAATAGCGGTAATCCGGCCAGGAATGCGAGCACCGTGATGAGGATCAGCGTGCCGGCCCAGGCCATGGTTTCAGGATCGAACGGGATCGCGCGCATACGTCCCTGCCCCGCGCCATCAATGACAACCAGTCCAAGCGTCCCGGCAATCAATCCAATCCAGAGCAGGATCGCGTGCAGTGAACCGCCTGCTGGCGCCATCTCTGACGACAATGGATCGACCATGCCTGTTGTGATCGCACTTACAGCGCCGGCGAGGGCGTCGCGAGGTGCCAATCCGATGGCCAGCAAGAGCGCAGAAAGAATGACAGTCCCGCTAAGAATCAAGATTGCAGCGACGCGCACCACACGTGGAACCGGGTCGAAGAAACTGCTGTCAGGTTCACTGAAAAATCGGTTCCGGTGCACGCCTGGACCACCCAGATTGAGTCCGGAAAACACAGTCGCCGCGATCGATACGCTCGCGATCGCCCCGATCAGGTGCAACAAAGCTCGCCAAACGAATATACTCGTCGACATAGGGTTCAGCGCCGCATCGACGCGGCTATGCCCCGTCGTGGAGAGGTTCGAAACACTCTCGTAAAACGCACCAAGCAGATCCGGCGCGCCGATATAATCAAAGAACGGGATCGACGCCATCAGTCCGCCGACCAGCCAGAACAGGATCGCGACAGCCAACCCATCCTTGGCCTGTGCCCGCCGCGTCGGCTTATCGGTGAGCAGCAGGACGGTGCCACCAAAACCGCCAATTGTTGCACCGGCGCCGGCAAAGACCATTTGCTGTTCCACTTCGCCCGATGCGAGCGCCACCAGAAAGCAAATCAGGAACAAGCCTGAAAACCCAAGCGCGATCGCCGAGAGCACACGAACAATGGCCAGATGATTCACGTGATCTCCCTCGCCTAGAAGAAGTCGGCACTGACTCTGAAAAATTGCTCCACTTTTCGAGTCGCGCTGGTTTCGTAGAACAGGAGCAACCGATCATCGGTCTGAACTGTGGTCGCGGCGGTCGGGAACAAAATCTCGCCGTCACGAATAACCGCCGCTGCAGTGACGCCGTCAGGCAAGTGCGCGTAATCTATCGGCTTGCCGATCAAGGGTGAGGAATCGAGTGTGACCCCCTCCGCGATCTCGGCAGTGCCGTCTTCGAGAGACTCCACCGACAGGATGCGCCCGCGTCGCAGCTTGGTCAGGATCTTGGAGACGCTCAAGGCGCGTGGATCGAGAACCGCATCAATGTCGAGATCCTGAGAGATCGCGACGAGTTCGTAAGCATTGACGAGCGCGTGCGTGCGCCGCGCGCCGATTTGCTTAGCGAGCTTTCCGATCAACATATTGGTTTTGTCATCATTGGTGACCGCGATGACAATATCCGCCTGATCCGCGCCAGCTTCTTCGAGAACGTCGCGCGCCAGGCCGTCGCCGTGAATGACAATAGTCTGTTTCAGCGCCGAGACGGCAATATCGGCTTTCTCGGGGTCCGCTTCGATAATCCGAACTCTCACATTACGTTCGCGTTCGAGCTGGCTGGCGACGTAAAGCCCGACATTCCCGCCGCCGACAATGACGACCCGTTTGTGCTCGTTAATATCGCGATTGAACAATTTGTTGAGCCGCGGCGTGGATTGTCGCGCGACAGCGACATACGCGATATCAGCAGGCTGTAATTGATCATTTCCACGCGGTGCAAACACCGACGCCCCGCGCTTGATCCCGACCACGCGGGCGCCAAGGTCGGGAAACAATCCTGAAATCTGATCCAGCGCTGTCTCGAGCAGCGGACTATCCTCCTGCACTTTCATACCGAGCACGTGCAGTTCGCCCGACTCGAATGAAATGCTTGAAACCGCGCTGGGCGCACGGATACGGCGAAGAATCGCTTCACCGACTTCGATCTCTGGCGAAATGATCAGATCAATTGGCAACGCGGACTTGGAGAACAGTTCGGAATTCTCCGCATCCAGATAGGCTTGCGCCCGCACCCGCGCGATCTTGGTCGGGACCGAAAACAGCGTGTCTGCGACCTGGCAGATGACCATGTTGATCTCGTCAAAATGGGTCACCGCGATCAACATGTCGGCCGCGTCCGCGCCGGCAGCGCGCAGCACATTCGGATGCGCCGCATGGCCAACCACGCCGCGCACGTCGAAATCGATCTGAACCTGTTCGATCAGATCGTCATTCTCGTCGATCATTGTGATATCGTGGTGCTCTTGCGCCAAATGGCGGGCGATGCCCTGCCCAACGCGGCCTGCACCACAGATGATTACACGCATTTACCGATTTTCCGTGCGACTCGCTGATGCGTTTACACCAAGCGCCTTTAATTTTCGGTGTAGAGCCGATCGCTCCATACCAATAAACTCGGCAGTTCGAGAGATATTGCCATCGAACCTAGTGATCTGAAGCGACAGATAATCCCGTTCAAACTGCTCCCGCGCGTCGCGCAAAGACAATCCGACAAAGTCGGCTGAAACGCCCATAGCGTCACCGCCATCTCCCGCACCGCGATCAAGCGGCAGCTCATCGACGCTGACGACACCGCTATTGCTGTCGCGCGAGAGAATCAGCACCCGCTCAACGAGATTGCGCAGCTGGCGCACATTTCCCGGCCAGTGCATCGATTGCAGCACAGCCAGAGCTTCATCACTGAACGAGCGTGGGGTCAAACCCGAGGTTGAGGCAATGCGCGCACTGAAATACTCTACCAAAGCCGGAATATCATCGCGGCGGTCCGCCAGCGACGGCACCCCAAGCGGCACGACGTTGAGACGATAATAGAGATCCTTGCGGAACGCTTGCGCAGCAATCGCCTGCTCCAGATCGCGGGTCGACGACGACATCACTCGGACATCGACGCTCACGTCCGAGCCGCCTCCCACACGTTGGAAGCGCTGCTCCGTCAAGACACGCAAAATTTTGCTCTGCGTTCCGAGCGGCATGTCGCCGACCTCGTCGAGCAGCAATGTTCCGCCATGCGCCTGTTCGAACACACCGATCTTGACCGGCATGCCTGAATTATCTTCTTCACCGAACAGTTCTCTTTCCATCTGATCCGGCGCGATATTCGCGGCATTGACCGCAATAAAAGGTCCACCGGCACGGCGAGAATTTTCGTGGATCAGCTTGGCGCAGAGCTCTTTGCCGACACCCGCTTCGCCGGACACCAGCACGCGAGAATTGGTCGGCGCGACCTTTTCGATCTGGGCCCGCAACGCTTGAGCAGCGGCGCTGCTGCCGATCCAGTCTGAAACGGAGAAACTGTGCGTCCGCAACGCTTCGTTCTCACGCTTGAGCTTGGAGGATTCGATGGCCCGCGACACCAGATGCAGGAGGCGATCGGCCTTGAACGGCTTCTCGATGAAATCATAGGCGCCGCGCCGGATGGCCGCGACGGCGGTTTCTACATTGCCGTGTCCACTGATCACGATGACCGGCAGGAGCGGGTCAATCGTCTTCAGATACTTCAGGACCGATAAGCCATCCATATCGCTGCCTTGAAGCCAGACATCGAGCACCACCAGGCTGGGTGTCCGACCCCGAACTTCTTCGATCGCTCGTTCAGCGGTGGCCGCGACTCGCACGCCGTGGCCGTCGTCCTCCAGCACACCCGCGATCAATTCACGAATATCTGGCTCGTCATCAACGACAAGAATGTCAGTACTCATTGGCATACTCCAAAGTCTGATGTTCTGCGTCTGCCGCCCCGGCCAGACTGTGTGGTAGAACAATTTTTACAATTGCCCCTTGAGCCCCATGTGCTGGTTCCAGCAATTGCACGCTGCCGCCATGGTCCATGATCACGCGATTGACGATCGCAAGACCCAGGCCAGTTCCGCCCTCACGCGCGGTGACATAAGGCTCCATGAGCTGATCACGCGCCTCTTGCGGGAAGCCCGGGCCATTGTCTTCAACGGCGATAATGATGAATCCATCTGCTTCCGATCGTTCGACCGTGACATTGATCTGCCCCTGCGTTTCATCAGTTTGCGGCCGGCGGGTCAGGGCCTCTGCAGCGTTCTTGACGATGTTCGTGAACGCTTGCCCGAGCAAGCGCTCATCGCCCAGCATCTCAAGCCCTTCCTCCGGCAATGAAAGCTGAAATTTGAAGTCCGGATTCACCACGCGTTGCGCAAACACGACATCGGTGACGAGTGCGGCCAGATTGAATTGGATCGGTGTCGGTTTGGGCATTCGCGCGAAGTCAGAGAATTCCTGAACCATCCGCCCAATATCCGAAACCTGCCGAAGGATCGTGTTGATGCAGCGCTGGAAAACGCCGTCCTCATCGTCAATCTGATCCCCATATCGACGCCGAATGCGCTCTGTGGAGAGCTGAATCGGTGTCAGCGGATTGCGGATTTCATGCGCAATGCGCCGCGCCACGTCGCGCCATGCCATCTGCCGCTGGGCTGTGATCAGGCGCGTCGTGTCATCCAGCGTGATGACATAGCCGCCAACCGTGTCAGACGTAACTTTCAAGCGAATATGACGCAGGCCATCCTCGGTCATCACATTGATGAAAGTGTCGTCCTGGCTACGTCGTGTGTGCACTTCTTCAACGCGATTCCAGATATCCGGGTTTACGTCCGGCAGCGGTCGCCCTTCCAGCTGCCCGAGATTGAGCAGTGTTTCTGCAGAGCGGTTCGCGATCGTAACGATGCCTGATGAGTCGACCCGGATTACACCCGAACTCAGCTCAACGAGAAGCGTCTCCAGGAAGCGCCGCCGACCTTCGGCTTCTTCACGGGCGGACACGAGGTCATCGCGACGCTCGTCCAGTTGCCGGGTCATCATGTTAAATGAATTCGAAAGGGCGCGCACTTCATCATCGGATTCAGGCAAAGGCACCGATACGCCGCGCCGTCCTTCACTGACGTCCAAAGCGGCGCTGGCGAGCCGACTGATGGGCCTGGAAATGCGCTCGGCAATCTCTTGAGCGAGGCGTACCGATAGTAACAGCACCAAAGCCACGATCTGCAAGTAGGAGACGATGAACAGTGTTCGGATCTCGTTGCTGCGTTGCTGCGCGATACGGTAATTGGTTCCCGCCGCGCGAGCCCGGTCCAGACGCGCAAACAATTCGGGGTCGACTGGCCGCGCAAGATAAAGATAGCTCGCGCCGAAGTTTTCCAGTTTCTGCAGGGCAAACGTGTATCCGGCTTGTGGTCGGAGCACTGCGACGGTTTCACCCCGGTCAGCGGCTTCAAAATACTCTGCGGCAGGGCGTCCGTAATGATTTGGCGAGCTCATATTTTCGGCAATTGCGAGCGGATATCCGTTGCGGTCGATAATGTAGGCGGCAGAGAACTCTCGATAAGTCGCGAGAACGCTGAAAATCGTTTCGAAGGCTTCGGGATTGGCCTCAAACCCGCCAGCCGAAGCATCCACGTCATCGGCAACCGCTTCCGCGTCGGCTTCGAATTGCGCCGCAAACTGCTCACCACTTTCGGCGGTGATGGTCCCAATCTCATCAACCAGCGTCAGAACCGTATCGCCCAGCCAGGTATCAATTCCGCGCGCAATCGTAAGCCAGAGGAACAAGGATACGATAACCGCAGGGATCAGCGCCACGGTTCCAAACAACAGCATGAACCTACGGGTCAATCGCCCGCCACCCGCCGCATCCTGTTTTCGAATCGAGAGATAGCGAGACACAATCAGACCCGCCAGAACCGCCAGAATGACCATGTTTCCGATCAACAGGTACATCAGCCCTTCGGGAATCGGTGCGGTCGGACTGCTGCGTCCCAGCGCAATAATGGTCGCCGCCGCGCCGCCAACGGCCGCCAACACGAAAAGGCCCTGAAACCAGAGCCCGCCATTGCGCCTTAAAGTGGCTAATACGCTGGAAGCCAATGAAGGGACCTCAAACACACACTGTTACAAAACAGCAACAGTGATGATTTAGAGCAACACTTGGCGTTTTCGTCAATCAGTCTTCTGTCATTCCCAGGACACCCATGCGCGCCCGCAGCGTGTTTCGGTTGACGCCGAGCAACGCGGCGGTCCGCAGCTTATTGCCTGAGGTTACACTCAGCGCCAGTTTGATCAATGGCCGTTCCACTTGCTCGAGGACGGCTTGGTAGATCTTGTCGCCATCGTCGCCGCCTTTCAACAGATCCGCCATCACATAACGGTGAAGGAGCGTTTCAATCTCGCTCTCCAGGGACGCGTCCGGGCCCTGCTCTTTTAGCGACTCCGCTCTTAACTCGCGCTCAATATCGCGCTGCGTAATGGTCGCGTCCGGGCTGAGCGCGGCGAGGCGGAAGATCAGGTTTTCCAGTTCGCGAACATTACCGGGCCAGTCATAAGCCATCATCAGATCCATGGCCTGTTTCGCGACTTGCTTCTGCGCCAGGCCGCGTGATTCGGCGCGGATGAGGAAAGCTTTGACGAGCTCTGAGATGTCCTCCTTGCGGCGCCTCAGCGGCGGCATTTCGATGCGAACAACGTTCATTCGGTAATACAGGTCTTCTCGAAACGTCCCGGATTCGACCAGCGCAGAGAGCGGCTGTCGCGTCGATGCGATGATCCGGGCGCCACCATCCTCGCGCATCAGTTTGACCAGTTGCGTTTGCGCTTCCTGGCTGAGGTCGCCGACCTCGTCGAGGTATATTGTTGCCTGTCGATCAAACGCAATACCCGGCGCGCCGTCCGTTCCAAACAGTTCCGCGCTCACCTCTTGCGGCGGGCTTGTCGCCAGATCGAGCGAATGGAACGGGCCGGGTCTGGACTCGCCAAGATCATGAATTGCGCGCGCGGCAAGTTCTTTTCCGGTCCCGGACTCCCCCTCGATCAAGACCGTCAGATCGGTATTCATAACCCGCGAAATTATGCGATAGACATCCTGCATCACGGCGGATCTTCCAACCAGGGGGACAGCCGAGGTCGACGCATCATCCGCGGTGAGTTGTTTCGCCGCCCTGCCTTGCGCTGGCTGTGCGTCATCAAGTGCGCGCCCGACCAGATCTGTGAGCTGGTCAATATCGAACGGTTTCGGCAGATAATCGTAAGCGCCGTGCTGGGCCGCGGACGCCGCCGTTAGTATCGTGTTCTGGCCGCTCATGACGATGATGGGCAGATCCGGGCGAACCAGCTTGAAGGATGGCAGAAATTCGAAGATCGGCGTGTCGGTGAGGTAGACATCCGTGACAACAACGTCGCCCTCGCCATTGCGCACCCAACGTTCCAGCGCTTCCGGCGAACTCGTCGCCCGCACGGCGTAACCGGCGGTGACCAGGGTCTGGTTGACGATCAGGCGGATGCTGGCATCGTCCTCGGCGAGTAGAACAGTTTTCTGGCTCATTATTTCTTCGATCCTGGCAGTGGCAGGTAGATTGAGAACCGGGTGAGGCCCGGTTTGCTGTCAACCTTGATCCGCCCGTTATGGGCAGCGACAATTTCGTTGACGACGCTGAGCCCAAGCCCGCGCCCGCCGGACTTGGACGACATGAACATATCGAACATCCGCGCTTTCTTTTCGGCAGGCACGCCCGGCCCATTGTCTTCAATGGTCACGCGAATGGCGCGGCCGAGGCGCTCTGATCCGTCTTTTCTGACAATCGCGAACCCGGTTTCGAAGGCCGTTTCTATTTGAACCTGAGGACTTTGGGTAAACGCCTGTGAGGCTTCCACCGCGTTTCGTAAGACATTCTGAAACGCCTCGTGCAGATGATCCTGATCCGCCATGATGTCTGGCAGAGACGGGTCATACAGACGAACGATCGAGATGCGGCCCGCGTGTGCCGCCTCTTCGGCCGCAACGACCCGGTCGAGAAGCTCGTGAATGTTGAGCGGCTCTGTGGCCGGCGCGGAAAACAACTCAAACGCTGAAAGACGCGAAACCAGCCGTTCAATTCGTCGCGACTCGCTCTGTATGATGCCGATCATAGCCGCCTGATCCTCGCGTGCATTGCGCGACAAAAGCTGCGCCGCGCCCGATATCCCGGCCAGCGGGTTCTTGACCTCATGCCCGAGGATGCGCCCAAAGGCGGCGACGCCGGCAGGACTGTTATTGACGATCGTCGCGTCATTGGCCTCGGTCATCGCGATGACGAAACTGCCATCCTCGAGGGGACGCAGACGTAGATCGAGAACGCGCGTCTTCTGCAATCCCGGCCCGTTGAGCGAGACGCTGTGGGCCGTAACATCACCCTGCAGACTGACAGCTTTGTCCATCAGCGCGAAGATCGGAGAGTCATGAAACAGGATTTCGCTCAACGGTTTGCGGTACATCGAACGTTCCGACTGTCCGAGCATAGATTGAGCGGCGGGGTTTACGGCGCTGACCCGGCGCCGTTCATCGAGGCCTAGCAAGGCAAATGGGGCAAGACCGACCAGGTCCAATGTCGTCATCATGCGGCTACTTTCGTTTCGGCATTCGCGTATAGCGTCTGCACTTCTGAAATCAGGCGGTTTGGATCGTCGAGGCGGCACAGCCGTCCGCGCAATGCACGCCGCTCGCTCTCGTCAAGCGGTAGAGCCACGCGGTCGATATGCGCCGCGACATGTTTTCTGACGATCCGGATGCCGAGCGCAGCACCGTACAGGCTCAAACTGTCTTCAATCTGCTCGCAGAGGCCATCGGCTTGCACGCTGAGCGAAGGCGGCTGGAAGTCTGTTCCGTCCAGGCGAGCGGCGAGCTCTCCCAATATCCACGGTTGCCCCATGGCCGCGCGACCGAGCATCACACCGTATGCGCCAGACTCGGCCAGCGCACGATCTGCAGCGGATACAGAGTCGATGTCGCCATTCGCGATGACCGGCACCTGGACTGCTTCGACCGTGTTTTTGATCGCCGCCCAATCGGCCTGCCCCTTGTAGAACTGACACCGCGTGCGTCCGTGAACGGTGATCAACTGCACACCGCGTTCCACCGCTGCGCGCGCAATCTCAGGCGCGTTGAGCAGGTCATGATCCCAACCCAGGCGCATTTTCAATGTTACCGGCCGCGCCCCGGCACCGCCGAGCGTGGCCTCGATAATTTGCAAAGCCAGTTCAGGCTCGCGCATCAGTGCAGATCCGGAGTTTCCGCCCGTCACCTGACGAGACGGACATCCCATATTGATGTCGATCACATCAACGCCAGCATCGACGAGCAGTTCGGCACCGCGTCTCATATCCTCAGGCCGGCGCCCCGCGAGTTGCACGATCCACAAACCGCGACCATCGTGTCGGCAAGTCTTGCGAATGACGTCAGCTCGCTGTGCTGCCAGCGCCTCTCCGGCGACCATTTCAGACACAACAGCAGGCGC
>SPJK01050361.1_pt1 | contig 13458 bp, 11 predicted proteins | sample 3741771 | NCBI WGS metagenome assembly SPJK01 (sample SAMN10925997, study PRJNA522277) | cold seep metagenome | isolation source: Elba SIP-enriched marine methane seep metagenome, extraction at timepoint T2 | place: Italy: coast of Elba, Mediterranean Sea | reverse complement strand
CTACCACCTTTATCTCTGGTAAAGGCTCTATACTACCTTTAGGTCTTGAATTAACCTCATGAATATAATTATCCAAATCTTCAAAATCATGGTTCACACAACCCGAAACCTGAGACAATAGCAACGAACTTAAAAGGAATCTCATTCCTAAACGAAAAAACTCAGAATGGTACAATAATTTATAAATCATTTCTTCCTTCTTCCTCTACGTCTTTTCTTTTTCTTCTTAACTATGTTTGAGCCCTCGTTATAGGTTTTGATGGTTGCCTTCATTAAAAGCTTATCGTCATTTTCATTATTAGGCGAAATCTTAACATCATGAACCGTCACGATTCTTGGAAGTGATGCTAAGCCGCTGACGAACAACCCTAACTCATGATAATCGCCAATGACTTCGATACTGATTGGCAGTTCGATGTAAAAATCTTTAGATATTTCTTTTTCGGGCTTAAAAAGGATAAATTTTAAGCCACTGGCCAAACCTGTTTGAGTAATATCAACCAACAGACTCGCAACCTCAGCTTTAGTCGGCATTTGCCTGATCATTTCACTTAACGAGGCTTCGATTTGCTCCAGCTGCTCCCTATAATCTTTTAAATTTACAACCTTTTTTTGCTTGATTTCAAAAGAGCTACGTAACTCCTGTTCTTTTTTTTCCTCAGTCTCAAGTGCGGCCAACATATCGGTTGTATCAAAATAGATACCAGCCCCGGCAACGACAATGCAGATCAACAAAACCGCTATTATTTTTATCGGTAACGGCCATGTCCCCGCTGCACTAATATCCCAATTTACTTCAGATAAATTCATAGTTTCAGCATCCTAATCCGATTTTGGGCTATCCGCCCCCTGCTGGGCAAACATAACAAAATCATTTAATTTTTTTGCATCATCTTTATCACTTTCGTTCCGAATTACATTCAGTTTTGGGGCCTTAAGCCAGGGCGATGAATCAATAGCTCGCATATATGCTGACACGCGGGCATTAGATTTGGCTTTACCATCTATCACTAAACGACTGCCGGTTTGTTTGAAATTGGTTAAAAACACACCGTCCGGAGCCGTTTTCGCCATTTCATCAAATAGGTGAACGATTTCGGGGCGGCTTTCCTGGAGTTTTTGAATTAAATCGATTTTAGCGAGCAATTGTCCCTTTTTGCTTTCAATATCCTTAATTTCTTTTATTTTTACATTCAATATCGCAATTTGGTCTTGCAGCATCTTGTTGCGCATTTTCTGGTAATTGATCATTGCATCAATTTGTAAATGTACTAATACCAAAGCGGCTAAAGTTAACAAAGCCGCAATACCTATACTGATAAAAAATGTCTGCTGTTTTTGTTTCCTAAGTTCTTCACGCCACGGCAGTAAATTAATTCTGGCCATTAATCAAAACTCCTTAAAGCCAATCCGCAAGCAATCATCATTGCCGGGGCATCATTACTTAAGCTTTGGGGCTTTACGCGACTTGACAAAGCCATATTGACAAAAGGGTTGGCAACAAAAGCTGGTACGCCGAGGTTTTGTTCAACCAATTTCTCCAACCCCGATATCGATGCACAGCCACCGGCAAGAATTATACTATCTACACCTCTATTGGTGCTGGATGAAACAAAGAACTGTAGAGATCGAGCAATTTGTTGATCCATCGCCATTTTGAACGGCTCAAGAACATCAGTGAGATAATTATCAGGTAACCCACCATGACGCTTGGCTAGACCAGCCTCTTCATACGACAAACCATAGCGGCGCTGAATTTCTTCAGTGAGTTGCTTACCACCAAATCCCTGCTCGCGGGTATAAACAATCCGGCCATTATGTATTACATTCAAAGTAGCCATTGAAGCCCCAACATCGGCAATTGCTACCGTTTGCCCTTCGTTTAAATCAGAGAACTGGTCAACTATTAGAGAAAATGCATTTTCCATTGCAAATGCTTCTACATCAATGATTTTAGGTTTGATACCCGCTCTATTTAAAGCTGCAACCCGATCATCAACATTTTCCCGTCTTGATGCGGCAAGTAACACTTCCACCATATCCGGGGCATTTTCCTTTTCGCCTAAAACTTCAAAATCAAGACTGACTTCATCAAGAGGATAAGGAATATATTGATCGGCTTCGACTAAAATCAACTCCTCCATGTCGTCTTCTGTTAAAGCAGCCGGCATATTAATGATTTTAGTCATTACCGCGGAGCCTGAAACAGCTACGCAAGCATGCTTTAATTTGGAATTGGATTGTTTCAACGCCGAACGTATTGAATCAGCAATGACATCAATATTATTGAAGTTTTTATCGACAATTGCGTCTTTTGGCAAAGGTGATACCGCGTAGCTCTCTACTCGGTAACGTGGACCAATCCTGCTTAACTCCAATAGCTTGACAGCGGCTGTACTGATATCTATCCCAAGAACCGGGGTCTGTTTCCTGCTAAATAGGCCCATGAAAAAACCTTTGAATTACCATATTTTTTTGGATCGCACAGTGCTTAAAAAATTATTCTGCATTTTTTGCGAATGCATTTATTCTATTCTCTGAAGAAGTATAGTAGTCTTTTTTTTATTTTGTTACCGGGATTCTTCAATTAATTATTGATTTGTGTGCCTGAATTCACATGATTGGTATTTTTACTTTATCATTACGAAAAAAAATTCAAGACTTGTACAAATGCAGAGCAAAGTATAATCTAAAATGACTTGTTCGTTAAATTGAATGCCAAATTTGCCCCATTAGCCATCTAAATAACATGCAGTTGAAAACTTTCCTTAAGGGATTAATTTTATTTTTTATCCTGATTTCTTTAGTCGGTGTCGTTGCCGGCTTTATTTTTTATAATAAAATCGCATCAGAACTGCCCGATACGCAACAACTTCAGAATGTTCGCTATCAAATGCCGTTAAATGTATATAGTAGAGATGGAAAACTGATTGCACAATTTGGTGAAAAAAGGCGTATTCCGGTCACCTACAAAGAAATTCCGCCGCAATTAATCCATGCCTTCCTGGCAGCCGAAGACTATCGTTTTTTCGATCACCCCGGAGTAGATTATCAAGGATTATTGAGAGCCGCCTATCAACTTGCTATGACAGGCAAGAAAAAGCAAGGCGGCAGCACTATCACCATGCAGGTAGTGCGTAACTTCCTATTAAGCAGAGAAAAAACCTATATTCGAAAATTAAAAGAAATCATTTTATCGATCAAAATCGAACAAGAACTGAGTAAGCAACAAATTTTGGAACTCTATCTCAATAAAATTTATCTGGGCCATCGTGCATATGGCGTAGCTGCAGCGGCAAAAATTTATTATGGAAAACCCTTATCCGAATTGGATTTAGCGCAACAAGCCATGATTGCCAGCTTACCAAAAGCTCCATCCCAAACCAATCCTATCAGCAATGGAAAAAAGGCATTGGAGCGCAGAAACTATGTGCTTAGAAGGATGCACGAATTAGACTACATTGATGATGAGCAATACCATCAAACACTAAACTTACCAATCACCGCGAGTTTACATCATAAACGGGAAAATCATTTATCCGCGCCTTATATCGCTGAAATGGTACGCAACGACATCTTCAATCGCTACGGTGAACAAGCCTATACTTCAGGACTCAAGGTATACACTACCATTGACGGCGACTTACAAAGCACTGCCAATAAAGCGTTAAGCAATGCCCTGCATGCCTACGACAAACGCCACGGATACCGGCTTAAAAATAAAATAAGCAACCAAACCTTTGAAGATTTGAACAACCATCATCGCTATGGCGATACGCTCCCGGCCTGGGTTGAAAGCACACAAGAAAAGACTATCACCGCAAAACTCAAGGATCAAACTCAAATTGAAATTCCCTGGAATAATATAAAATGGGCTAAGACCTTCAAAAACCGAAATCGAACCGGCCCGAAATTAAAAAAAGCAAACAGCTTAATAAACCCGGGCGATATCATACGCGTCAGAAAGCTGCCTGACGACAGCTGGGAATTAAGCCAGATACCGGAAGTGGAAGGTGCTTTAGTATCGCTCAACCCACTGGATGGATCCATTATCTCCCTAGCGGCAGGATTTGATTTTTATCAAAGCAAATACAACCGGGTTTTACAATCCAAGCGGCAACCCGGGTCAGGGTTTAAACCCATAATATACACAACCGCTCTGGAAAACGGCTTTACCGCCGCCAGCTTAATTAATGACGCCCCGGTGGTTATTGACGACCCGTCTCGCGAAACAGAATGGCGCCCGGAAAACTACAGCCATAAATTCTTCGGACCTACATCATTACGCACCGGCCTTAGAAAATCCAGAAACCTGATTTCGATACGCTTATTAAGACAACTTGGTATCAATAAAGTTACCACATCGGCGTTACGCTTCGGATTCCAACCAGATCAAATGCCGCATAGTTTATCGCTTGCCCTGGGCAGTGGTTACGCCACACCTTTACAAATGGCACGCATGTATGCGGTTTTCGCAAATGGCGGATTCCTGATTACTCCTTATTTTATTGATCGGATTGAAAATACCGAAGGCGAAACCATTTATCAAGCTAATCCCAAATTAGCCTGTTCGGGTTGTCCACAAATCGCTGCAAATGACAATAACTATGCGGAACGAGTGATCAGCCCGCAAATTCACTTTTTAATGAACAGCCTGTTGCGTGATGTGGTTCAGCGCGGTACAGCAACCAAAGCCAAATCACTGGGCCGCACCGATCTAGCCGGAAAAACAGGCACCACCAACGATCAACGTGACGCCTGGTTCAACGGATTCTCACCTGATATCGTCACTACGGTATGGGTTGGCTTTGATAACTCATCCCCTTTAGGAAAAAGAGAAACAGGAGGCAAAGCAGCGCTCCCCATGTGGATTGAATACATGCAAACCGCACTGGAGAAAACCGGGCCTGAAACGGATTTTAATGCGCCAGACGGCATCGTGAGAGCATATATCGAACCGGAAACCGGTTTATTGCTCGACCCCGGCACCAGACATGGAATCTGGGAATACTTCCGAACCGAATTACAGCCAACTGAACATACTTATTTAACTGAAACGACTGAAACCAACTCAGATCAGCAGCCCGAAGCTGAAGAGGAATTGTTTTAAGATCAGGTTAAAGCAAAACCATGTTATCCCGATGAATGAGTTCCGACTCATCACTATAACCAAGCACTGTCTCGAATTCACTGCTGGGCTTGCCCGCTATACGGCGGGTTTCCTGACTATTATAATTTACAAGACCTCTGGCAATTTCAAGTCCGGATTCATCGATACAACTAACCAGCTCACCGCGATTAAATTCCCCTAATATTCGTGTAACCCCCACAGCCAACAAACTTTTTCCGGAAGACCTGAGCATCTTCACTGCTCCGAGATCCAATACCAATTCACCTTTTACTTGTAATTGACCCGCCAACCATTGCTTCCGTGCCGCTAACGGAGCAATATCGGATTGCAACAAAGTACCTAGCGTTTCACCTTGAAACAATCGCTCAATCACATCGTCATTCATACCTGCGGCAATAACGGTTTGAGCTCCGGATCGTGCCGCCAGACGAGCTGCTCTAACTTTGGTAAACATACCCCCCCGACCTAATCCGCTACGACTGCCACCCGCTACCCGATCCAAAACCGGATCATCCACGCCAGCGTTTGAAATAAGCTCCGCTGCCGGGTTAACACTGGGGTCATCCGTGAACAGCCCCTGCTGATCTGTTAAAATCAACAATAACTCCGCTTCCACCAGATTAGCGACCAAAGCAGCCAAGGTATCATTATCGCCAAACCGAATTTCATCGGTAGCCACCGCATCATTTTCATTGATCACCGGGACCACACCAAACTGTAATAAAGTCAGTAAGGTACTACGGGCATTTAAATATCGCTCGCGATCTGATAAATCGTCATGAGTCAGTAACACCTGCGCGGTATGTAATCCATGCTCCTGAAAGTTATTTTCGAACACCTGCACCAGCCCCATTTGCCCAACAGATGCCGCCGCCTGTAGTTCATGCAAAGTATTAGGTCGTTGTTTCAAAGCCAGTCTGACCATGCCTTCAGCTACGGACCCGGAAGAGACCAACAATACATCCACCCCGCTTTGCTTCAAAGCGCTCATTTGCTGTACCCATGCGGTAATCGCAGGCCTATTCAAACCCAAACCACCCTCGGTAAGCAACGAACTACCGATTTTCACAACAACTCGCTTTACATGAGCAAAATCACTTCGATTCATTTAGCTTTTGCCGTTGTTGTTCTAAAAAGTCCATAATCGCATAAATTAGTGCCTGAACCCCATCACCTTTAATCGCTGATATTTGGAAAACCGGGCCGCACCATTGAAGTTCATCGACAATAGCCTGACAATGCCGCTCAACTGTATCAGCACCCAAACGATCAACTTTATTCAATACCACCCACCTTGGCTTAGCAGCTAAATGATCATCCCATTCGGAAATTTCCTGAATAATTTGCTGCGCCGCCTGAACCGGCGTTTCTTCAGATTCATAAGGCATTACATCAATAATATGCAGCAACAAACCGGTTCTGGACAGATGCTTTAAAAATTGTAACCCTAAGCCGGCACCGTGTGCAGCACCAGCAATAACGCCCGGAATATCAGCCATAACAAAGCTGCGCAGATCATCCACCCGGACAACCCCGAGATTTGGATGCAATGTAGTAAAGGGATAATCCGCAACTTTAGGCCTGGCAGAAGACACACGGCGTATTAAGCTTGATTTACCGGCATTGGGCATACCTAACAAACCCACATCCGCAATCAATTTTAATTCTAATCGTAGCTGTCTTTGCTCTCCAGGTGTCCCCTTAGTCGCTTTCTGAGGTGCGCGGTTAACACTGCTTTTAAAACGGGTATTGCCCAGACCGTGAAAGCCACCTTTTGCAACCAGTAAACGCTCACCCACAGCTGTCAGGTCACCTATCTTTTCATCGGTATCAGCATCAAAAACCAAGGTGCCCGGAGGCACAGGCACCAAACAATCCTGCCCTTTCCTGCCAGTACAATTTTTCCCCATGCCATTTTGGCCTCTTTCTGCACGATGTACTGAATGATAACGGAAATCCACTAATGTATTGACGTTTTCGGTTGCAACCAAAAACACACACCCTCCATCCCCGCCGTCGCCTCCATCCGGGCCACCCATAGGAATATATTTTTCGCGTCTAAAACCGACCATACCGTTTCCGCCATCGCCCGCTTCAACCCTGATTTCCGCTTCGTCTACAAATTTCATTTTCGCACATAAAAAAAAGCCTCGTCATTGACGAGGCCTCTTTATCAATTGAACCCAATCCATCACCACTTAAACGTGGCCTATAGGATTACGCAGCCACTATACTGACGTATTTACGTTTTTTAGGTCCTTTAATTTCAAACAATACCTTGCCATCAGCCGTTGCAAAAAGGGTATGATCTTTACCACAACCTACATTAGCACCCGGATGAAAACGAGTACCTCTTTGCCGTACGATGATATTGCCCGCTTTAACGACTTGTCCGCCATAACGCTTTACCCCTAATCGTTTCGATTCCGAGTCGCGTCCGTTTCGTGTACTACCGCCTGCTTTCTTATGAGCCATAATTTACTCCAGAGCCGTTATCCAGAAATTCCAGTAATCTGAACTTCTGTATAATATTGACGATGCCCCATTTGTTTCATATGGTGCTTACGTCTTTTAAATTTAATGATTTTGACTTTTTTATGTCTACCTTGAGATTTAACAGTGGCAGTGACTTTACCACCATCAATAAAGGGTTGACCAATCTTTACCGAATCGCCGGATTGCACCATCAGCACTTTATCGAATTCGATATTTTCGTCTACACCCACTTCAAGTTTTTCTATTTTTAGGCTCGTACCTTCTTCTACCCGATACTGCTTGCCACCAGTTTGAATAACCGCATACATCTGCGTAAACTCCATAAAGTGTTGATAAATGTTCTTAGTGAACAGATTATTCTATTTTCAAAATCGACTTAAGTCAAATATTATTTAAATAAAAACCTTACAACACCTAAAATAATTATTGACACAGCGCTATAAAATTAAATAGGATGGTGTGTTTTTTAAACTTGGCTAAGCTCTGCATAAAAACAATTCGCAATAGTTAGCTATATAATAAGTAATCCCAAGTAATGGCATCGCAACATAATTCACTAACAAACAACACACAAACGATCAACTTTGACGTAATCAAAGCTTTGACCACTGAAGAAGCCAAAGCCGTAGACCAGTTAATTATCGAGGAATTAAGCTCCGATGTCGTGCTAATTAATCAAATCGGCCATTATATAGTCAATAGCGGCGGCAAAAGATTACGCCCTATGCTTTTACTGCTTGCAGCAAAAGCATTGAATTATCAGGGGAGAAATCACCTGACCCTGGCTGCTGTGATCGAATTTATCCACACTGCCACACTTTTACATGACGATGTTGTTGACGAATCCCAACTACGACGCGGCAAAGAATCCGCTAATGCCGTCTGGGGTAATGCCGCCAGCGTATTAGTGGGAGATTATCTTTATTCCAGCGCATTTGAAATGATGGTTAGAACCAATAATATGCGCGTCATGGAAATTTTATCCAAAACCACTACTGCAATTGCAGAAGGCGAAGTCCTTCAATTACTTAATTGCAACAACCCTGCAACATCCGAACAAAAATACCTGGAAGTCATATCCAGAAAAACTGCCATCCTGTTTAGTGCTGCCGCCCGTCTGGGTACGGTTTTAGCGGACGCACCGACCGAAGTTGAAGAACAACTTGCACTTTATGGCTTGCATTTAGGCAATGCCTTTCAATTAATCGACGATGCATTGGATTACAAAGCCAGCGAAGAAGATCTAGGCAAAAACCTTGGTGATGATCTTGCCGAGGGAAAACCCACATTACCGCTTATCTACGCAATGCAAAACGGCACCAAAGCACAATCAGAAACGATTAAAACCGCCATTAAAAATGGCGATCGCGAACGCTTTAATGAGATCTACGAAATCGTGAAGTCCACAAATGCCATTATGTATACCGAACAACGCGCCGAACAGGAAGCAGAACTCGCTATCGAAGCACTAAACTGTCTGCCGGATTCTGAATTCAAGCAGGCTATGAATTCAATCGCCCGCTTTTCTGTACAACGCAATCACTAAAACAGCTTCCAAAGCTTAATTGGTTTTGCCTTTAGGCACACCGTAACGACCGTCAATTAGCTCAGAAAAATAGCGCCCAAGCGACGGATGCAGGATTGGCGAAACATCGTCACATGATTGCAAATTTCGTTCCGCCACATATGTTTGATGTTGCGCATTATCCACCAGCACATGATACCAAGGCTGGTCTTTAGGCGGCCTGCTTAGCGCCACACGCTCATACCAAGCTTCATCCGCTGAGAATTGAAAATCGATATCGATCACCACACCCCGGTAACCAAACATTTTATGAGAAATAATTTCACCAATAGCAAACTTTGCCTGCATCTACACCCCCTCTAAAACTCAACTCATATCACTGAAATTTATCAACTTACAACGCATTTTCTTGATGCAATTTGCTCTTAAAATACCTCGCGTCAGTGCGTAAAGCTTTATGCTGAGCTAAGCGCAAAACAGCAGAAATAGCAATATATTTCAATTTTTTACAACAACGCTCATTGCAAATACTCACCTGCTGTAGCGAGGTATTCTTGAATGCGGAGAGTATATCCACTTTCTAGCTTTTAATTAACTGACGAATCACGAGACGCTTTATTTTTTTTCCTTTTCTTAGGCGACGCTTTTTTAGGCTTATTTTTTTTATCCGCCTTTTGATTGAGAACCTGATCCAAACGCGAAATTTTTAGCCGTTGGCCCACCACCCGGGTATTCTTTAAATGATTAAAAATTTCCCCAGGCATTCCTTCCGGCAAACATACTAAACTATGATCATCAAAAATCTCTATCTGACCAATATACTGACTCTCCAAACCTGCTTCATTAGCAATTGCCCCCACTAAATTACCCGGTTTGACATCGTTATCACGACCCACTTCAACCCTAAAAATTTCCATCCCTTCATCCGGTACCACAGTTTTGTTGGCTGAGCGCGGTCGATCAGTATTTTCGCCTCTTGTTTTTCCGGATTTAGGTTTACTTTTTTTCTCCGGACGTGGTTTCAACAACAACGGCGTATCACCTTGAACCAGCTTTGCCAATGCCGCAGCTATCTCTATGGCCGGTATATTATGTTCATTCTCATATTGTTCCAACAATTGCTGAAAGAAATGCAAATCATGTTCAGCCAACGTATCACTGATTTTTTGCTTAAACCGCGCTACACGCTTATCGTTAATTACTTCTGTGGACGGTAACTCCATTAATTCAATTGGCTTTCGGGTCGCTTTTTCTATAGCCCTTAGCATCCTTTTTTCACGCGGCGCTACAAATAAGATCGCCTCCCCACTGCGTCCTGCGCGCCCGGTCCGGCCAATTCGATGCACATAAGCTTCTGTATCATAGGGAATATCATAATTAAACACATGACTGATACGATCCACATCCAAACCACGCGCCGCCACGTCAGTTGCAACCAGAATATCCAAGCCACCTTTTTTTAGACGATTAATGGTTCGCTCCCTAAGGTTTTGCGCCATATCCCCATTGATTGCCGCCGCGGCATATCCTCGTGCCTCAAGCTTTTCTGCTAACTCTACCGTGGCAGTTTTAGTTCGAACAAACACGATCATGGCATCAAAGCTTTCTGCTTCCAAAATTCGTGTTAATGCATCTAATTTATGCAATCCGCTGACCATCCAATAGCGCTGCCGAATCGTATCTGCAGTACTTGTCTTAACTTTGATTGTCACCTGCTCCGGGTCTTGTAGATAACGATTTGCAATGGTTCTGATTTCACCCGGCATGGTCGCAGAAAACAGGGCAATTTGCCGCCGCTCAGGACAACGCTCCAGAATCCATTTCACATCATCAATAAACCCCATGCGTAACATTTCATCCGCCTCATCCAGTACTAGCGTATCCAGACCACCCAAATTCAACGTACCCCGTCGAATATGATCCATTACCCGGCCTGGCGTGCCCACAGCCACATGCACCCCGCGCTTCAATTGCTTGATTTGGGTATTATAATCCTGCCCACCATATATAGGCATCACATGGAAACCGTTTAAATGCTTGGCATAGCGCCGAAATGCCTCGGCCACCTGTATAGCCAACTCACGCGTGGGCGCTAACACCAAAACCTGTGGGCCGTATTCTTTTAACCTTATACGAGACAACAACGGCAAAGCAAAAGCCGCTGTTTTTCCGGTACCGGTTTGCGCCTGACCAAGAACATCCTTCCCCTGCATCATATAAGGAATTGTTTGCGCCTGAATGGGTGAAGGTGTTTCATAACCGACGTCATCTAACGCTTTTAAAACCGGTTGAGTTAAATTTAAATCACCAAACATAGCAATTTGTGAGGAAGTTGTGGACATGGAGTTACCTGCGGAAAAGACCATACCCCGCTTAGAGAAAATGGGGGGCTGATAAGAGAAAACAGATCATTATATGTTGTTTGTATATTTAAAACAAATACTTTTATTCAATTTGATTAACAGCCGCGGCAATAGATTATTTCCAATTACTGTTCAGATAGACTTAAACTGACTTCAGGGTCATCTTGACCACCAAGCTTGCTTTCACCAGCAAATTGAATCTGATGTAAACGTGAATAAATCCCCTGGGCCGCAATCAAGCTTTGATGACTTCCCTGCTCCACAATCTCACCCTGATCCATCACTAGAATCATGTCAGCATTTTCAATAGTTGATAAACGATGCGCGATAACCAGTGTGGTACGATTGCTCATCACCTTCTTCAAGGCCTGCTGAATATAGCGCTCCGATTCGGTATCCAATGCTGATGTCGCTTCATCTAAAATCAATACAGGCGAATCTTTCAACAATGCCCTGGCCAGGGCCAGACGTTGCCTCTGCCCCCCTGACAGTTTAATGCCATGTTCCCCGATTTCGGTCTCGACACCATTTGGTAGTTTGTTGATAAATTCCATCGCATAGGCATCTTCAGCCGCTTGAATAATCTGTTCTCGGGAAGCGGTTTCCAGCGCTCCATAGGCAATGTTATTGGCAATGGTGTCATTAAACAAAGTGATATGCTGAGTCACCAGGGCAATATGTTGACGCAGGTTTTCCAGTTTGTATTCTTTGACTTCAACCCCATCCAAATTAATCAACCCCTGCTGATGATCGTAAAAGCGCGGAATAAGATTTACTAAGGTACTTTTACCTCCACCTGATGCACCGACCAAAGCGACAGTTTGCCCAGGTTCAATCGTTATAGAAATATTTTTTAACGCGGGCTTGGTTTCACCGGCATAAGTAAATGATAAATTTTTAAATTGCAGCATCCCTTTGCAATCATTATTCACATAATCTCCTTGATTTTTTTCACCAGGCTCATCCAATACCTCAAACAATGATTCGGCGGCAGCAATGCCTCTTTGAATTTCGCCATTCGCATCACTTAACAAACGAAATGGACGCGGCAATAAAAACGAAGCCGTTAAATAGGCAACAAACTCCCCTGCCGAAGCATCCTTCATCATCGCTAAAGCCAGATACATCAAGCCAGCCAACGCACTGGCAATGATTAATTGCAAAACCGGATTTTGTATGGACATGGTGGTCGCAAGTTTCAGCGACTGGTTTTTATTGTATTGGCTAGCCTCAAAGAAACGCTCAATCTCATATCGCTCTCCTCCAAAACTTCTGACGATACGATGCCCACCTACCAATTCTGACGTAATATGTGTCATTTCACCTACTGAATCCTGAATGCGTTTACTTAACCGTCTTAGGCGTTTACTGACATAACTTACTATGGCGATAACAATAGGCGTAATCGCTAAAAAAATTAAAGACAATTGCCAATTGGTATACAACAGGTAACCTAATAGACCCACTGCAGTCAGGCCTTCACGAACAAATGTTCTAGCAGAATCGGTGGTTGCCCGGGTCACTTCCCCGACATTATGAGTAATCCTGGACATCATATAACCACTATTATTGGTGTCGAAATAAGCTGTTGGAAGGCAAGTATAATGGTTAAATATTTCACACCGCAAAACATGCACGACATTAACAGAAACCCTGGCCAGAAAATAGTTACCCAAAAATGCCCCAACACCCCGGGCAAACATCAAGCCAACAAACAAAGCCGGCAACCATTCGACACCGCCCCGGTTTTCCTGCTGTAAAGTATCGATAATATGCTTGATCAACGCAGCAAATAAAGGTTGCGTGGCTGCGTACAGAAAAAACCCTATCACACTGATTAAAAAAAGATGCCAATAGGGAACAACATAAGCTAGTAAACGCCTGTATACTCTGGTTCCAGTTTTATCCCCTGGCGAAGCGGGTTGTTTTTTTTTCATGTATTT
>SPJK01077610.1_pt1 | contig 13469 bp, 6 predicted proteins | sample 3741771 | NCBI WGS metagenome assembly SPJK01 (sample SAMN10925997, study PRJNA522277) | cold seep metagenome | isolation source: Elba SIP-enriched marine methane seep metagenome, extraction at timepoint T2 | place: Italy: coast of Elba, Mediterranean Sea | reverse complement strand
TCTGATTTCCTTGTGCTTGCGAATGTACTCGAAAGCTTCCGACAATAGTTTTCGCGGGGATTGGCGTTCGGTACGGCCGACGATACGGCGTCGGGTACAAAAGCGACAATAGACCGGACACCTATCGGTGGATAGCAGCAAAACCCGGTCGGCGTAGCGGTGCACTAAGTTAGGCACTACCTCCAAAGCTTCTTCGCCGAGCGGGTCGGCCCGCTCACCGATGCGAATCAAACCTTCTTTGGGGGAGGGGACCATCTGCTTGCGCATCGGGCAGTCCGGGTCCTTAGGGTCGGCGAGCAAAGTATAATACGGGCTGAGAGCAAAGCGGAAGAGAGACTTAGTTTCGGAAAATCCATTCCGCTCTTCGGAACTAAGTTGGAGAAGGCGAGAAAGTAGTTCCTGGCTATCTATCCGGTTTTTGACTTGCCATCCCCAGGTGAGGAAGTTTTCCCAGGAAGTATCTTGGTAGGGCGTGCCTTGGAGGGAAGGGTTAGGATAGAGCCGAGCCATGAGCTACACGGGGCCACTGCCTCCTTCGCCGCGCATGGCCAACAGGGTATCGTTAGGATCTGCGGCCGGTGCAGAGCGAGCGGTGGCTGAGGCTTCGCCTTCATCATCCGCTTGCTCGGACGGGTCAACTTTGACCTGGGGCATGACTTTGCTGGTAGACCCCTGGAAAGCCTGCATCATCTCGATCGGAATTGGGAAAACTGTGGTGGAGTTATTCTCCACGGCAATCTCCTGAAGGGTTTGCAGGTAGCGCAGAGTCAAAGCAGCGGGAGCTTTCTCAATGATCCGGGCTGCAGACTGCAGCTTGGAAGCCGCCTGATGCTCACCTTCGGCGGCAATGACCTTTGCTCGACGATAACGCTCAGCTTCAGCCTGTCGAGCCATGGCTCGCTGCATCTCCTGAGGAAGGTCGACGTGCTTGAGTTCCACGCTAGTCACTTTGACGCCCCAAGGGTCGGTGTGGCGGTCGATGACTTCCTGTAGCTCTTGGTTGATACGCTCACGGTCGGCGAGCAGGTCGTCGAGTTCAACCTGGCCCAAGATGGCGCGCAGAGTGGTCTGGGCGTACTGAGAGGTAGCGTAGAGGTAGTTCTCCACCTTGAGGATCGAGCGCTCGGGATGAACCACTCGGAAATACAGCACGGCATTAACCTGAATGGAGACATTATCCCGAGTGATGACGTCTTGGGGCGGCACATCGCGGGCAACTACGCGAAGATCCACTAAAAACATCTTGTCGATGCCAGGGATGATCCAGGTGACTCCAGCCCCCTTAGGCTCTCCGGTGTAGCTTCCTAGGCGCAGAACGACGCCCTTTTCGTACTCTTTGATTACTCGCACGCCTGCGAGCAGGAAGAAGAGCAACAATACAATGGCTATGGATATAGGACCGATAGGCATGGGCGGAGGTCAGCGGACTTGGAGGTAGAGGTCAAGGGCTACAGAACTATTTGAAGTCGGATAGTTAGCTGCCTAGGAGGCTCGCAAAGATACTTCCTAGTGGCCTTTGTGAGACAAATAATAGTTTTTGTAATGTTACAGTGTACAGCTAAGGGGGTTAGAGAATGAACGCTCAAAACTCTCAGAAGTCCCTAAAAGTGAGTTTTCGCACATACTCGGGGAAGCCAGCAGATGTCTTTGCGACAGGCGTCGGATAGGTAGGCCGGACTAGTAAGAGCTAGGATAAGAGGGTAGAACTAGGATAGTTCTTCAGGGGACCTAAATTGCAGAGGATGGCAATGAATATGACGGCGGAGCTAGTCAGGGGTACCGAAATAATCCATTTCACCACATTCACTCACACGGAAGATTGCAGTGGGTAGAACGAGGCACTATGTTCACAAACTGAGGTCTTTTCACCCATGACGTCCATGCTTGAGGTGATGCGCGAGTACAAGCATCTCGCCGCGAAGAAGCGGGCTGAAGGCGCGCTCTCCCCTGAGTTGGAGGGGCGTTTTCAGGAGCTAGAAGTCTTGGTGCGCTCAGGGCGGGAGGAAGCTCCCGGAAAAGATCCCGGCCACGTTCGAGGAAGTCGCACTCAAGGCAGCGCAGCCTCCTCCGGTCGCGAGGCCCAAAAGACCCCTTTGGTGATGCCTGCTGCTTCGGCTTTGCCCCTTCCCTCGGGTGAGGTGAAAACGCCTTTTGGAATACGCGGCCTCTTTCCCAAAGAGACCAAGAAGCGCCGCCGAGCCATGTTCATGGTGGCGGGCGGGCTTCTACTGATGTCGATATTACTGCCCATCGCCATCGGCTTGCCAGGGGAGCTGCTGCAAGGGGTGATCATCGAGCGGTTAATGCTCTTTGGCGGCCTGTTTTGGGGCCTGCTCTACCCGGGCTGGATGGCATTTCGTGAGTATGCGGCTCGGAAATCTCGCGCTCATATCATTGAGCCAGATTTCGAGGTCAGCATACCGGTGGTCGAGCCGGTCATCTTAGCTTTGTCGCTTCTGGCTACCTTCTTCTGGCTGGCTTTCGCCGGCGGGGTCATGGAGAGCCTTTCGATAGTTGTGGCCTATGTCTTGGGCTTCGTACTAGGAAATATCGGCCTCGGTGCAGCTGCCACAGAGATAGTTCGACCTATCGCAACTAAGATTGCCCATCAACGTGCCTATCCCCAATACCTTGAAGGGGCTGCCACGAGTCTGGCTAAAAACAATCCCCGTCGGGCCCGTCGGCTTTTGGAGCGAGCGCTCAATATAGTTGAGACTCGGGAACAGCGCGAAGAACTATATTCTCGCCTAGAAAACGCTGCCTTATCGGAAGCCGAAGCTCTACGACGTCGAGGCCACGACAAAAAGGCCGATGAAGTCTTAGAAAATGCTCGTAAGTGGCGGAAGCAGCGGGCAAGTAAAAGCAGCAAGAGCCAAAAGAATACTAGTAAGCAGAAAGTATCTATCAAGCCTCGTAGCTCCAAACCGGTGGTGGTGCCCACCAGTCTCAGTGCGCCTACTTCCAAGAAGGCGGTGTCTACTCAGGTTGTCAGCCGTAAACCCAGTGGCCCTAAGTTGCTCAAGTTAGATGGGGTAACGATCGGCTCTTTAGATAGAGCCCCGGACGATAGTTCTGAGGTCAAAACCTGTCGAGATCGGGCCAAAACCTTACTCAGTCGGGAGCAGCCGCGCGAAGCCCTGGAAGTATTGGTGGAAGGCGGACTAGCTGTGCCTCGGGACGTAGCTGAGGCCGCCGCTGAGGAATACATCGCTTTAGGTCTGCTGCGGTCTGCTTTCGTGATCTTTAAGACCCTCAACCAGCCGAAAATACCCGAGTTCTATAAGGCGGCTGCCGTGGAATGGGTTCGGGCTGAAGAGGCTCTGGATCCAGAACTAGGTATCGCTCTTCTGGATGCTTTGGTGGCTCTCGATCAGCTGCAGGCCGCCGCTCGGGTGGCTTGCCAGGCAGCTCTAGCTGAAGACTTAAACCAAGAGCATCGCATGTTGCTGGCTGACCAAGCGATGAAGATCTTCGCTCAAATGGGCCAAGGCGCGCCTCCGGAGCTTCATGAGGTCCGGGGAGACTATCTCGCGGCAGCTCGAGCCTACGAAGCCGAACAGCGTAACGACGACGTGATTCGTTGTTATAAACTATCTGCAGATAGTTTGATTGCGGAAGGGAATCAGCAAAAGCTGCTTCCGCTGTTGTCTAAACTCTTTCATCTAGAGCCTCAGCTGGAAGATGAGTATCTCAAGCCTATGGTTGAGCATGTACTGGAGAATAAGTCCTCCAGCCCGGGCGCGATCAAGGTGCTGACCAGCTATCGTAAGCGCCATCGTGACGACGATAAAGTAGGCTTTCGGCTGTTTCATATCCATATGGCCTCCGGCAAACCTGATGATGCTCTCAAAGAGCTAGAGATAGTCGCCGAGAAGGTGACCGGAGACCCGGCATCTATCGTTTCCGATTATCAGAAGATGGTGGAGCGCTTTCCTGACCATTTCCAGGCCCGGGTGGGTTTTTGCCGAATGTTGATTCGGGCCGGTAAGATCGGCCAAGCGGCTCAGGTTGCCGAGCGGCTCATCGCTTTAGAGTACGAGGCAGTTAGTAGCGAGCGGCAAAAGATACTTTATGAGGTGCTGCAATCCTTGGTGGAGTGGGGGCATCCAGATAATGAGCTGCGTAAGGAGTTAGGGCTTTTGGAGCTTGCTATGGGGCAAGAGCAAAAAGGTCTCAATAGTCTGGAAGATTACGTCACTGAAGGTGGGCGTGATGGCAAGGTCTTACAACAAGTAGACCGCATTTTACGTCCAAGTCTAGTGACCACTGCGGGCGGTCCCAACTATCAAGCTTACGTTAAGCTCGCGACTTTCTATCTCTATGGCGGCAAGCCTGCCGGCGCGATTCCTTGTCTTGAGGTCCTGCGCGGTTCTGCGGAGTATCAGGCCGAGGCGATCATCCTGCTCGGTCGAGCAGAACTATTGTCGTCTAATCCTAAGCAGGCCGTTAAAGTATTCTTTGAGGCTATCGACGGTCGCCACGTGGGTGATACACCCGAGCTTCATTTCGAGTTGGCAAGGGCCTATGAAAGTATTGGTGACCCGGCCAAGGCCAAGCGCATCGATCAAGCAATTGAACAAGTGACTCCTGGTTTTGCTCGGGAGTATTTAGAGCGCAGGCCTGTCTTTGAGCGCAGTGAGACTTCCTGGATGGCGGCGGCTAAAGGAAGCGAGCCTGCCGACACTGAGATTGCTCCGGTATTGTCTGATTCTACCTTGGACGAGACGCCTGCGGCGGCTGAACAGCAAGACCCCAGAAAGGGACTCTCAGAGGTCTTGGCACCCCGCTATAAACTTATTCGCCGCTTAGGCTCGGGAGGCATGGGCGAGGTCCATTTAGCCGAAGACCTGGCTCTAGGCCGCGAAGTGGCGGTTAAGGTACTGCGTCGCAGTTTGGCCACCGACCTCTTTATTGCCAAGTTTAAGGACGAAGCACGGATAGTTGCCCAGCTATCTCATTCGGGAATAGTTCAGGTCTACGATATTGGCCAAGAGGGCGAGTGGTCCTATATCGTCATGGAATATGTGCGAGGGCCGAACTTGGCGACTTTGTTAAGTTCCAGCGTACCTCCACCCCGCTCCTTAGTCATCGAATATATTGCTCAAGTGGCGGATGCGATGGCCTATGCTCATCGCCGGGGAGTGATTCATCGAGATCTCAAACCTGCGAATATCCTCGTGGGTGTGGATGGTAAGGTAAAGGTCACTGACTTTGGCATCGCTCGGGTGCTTCAGGGCAGTAAAGACGAGCAGACCGCCTTTTCTGCTGCTGGTTTGCAGGTGGGTACGGTCAACTATATGGCGCCTGAGCAGATAGATCACGATTTGGCGGATGCGCGCACCGATGTCTATCTTCTGGGTACAACCCTCTACTATTGTCTGTCTAAGCGCTATCCTTTCCGCGGGGGCGCGGCCCTCAAGCGCAAGGCGGTAGAAGAGGCACCGAGGATCTCGAACTATCTACCCGATGTCTCATTGGCTTTGGATGGTTGGATTGCTAAGTGCATCGCTCGCAGACCGCAGGAGCGTTTTCAGACTATGGACGAGATTGCAGATAGTTTGCGGGCTCTTCCCGATACTTCCCAGTCTGAAGACCAGACCCTTTTAGCTGCGGCTCTTCCCGATTAGTTGGTACGGATAGAGAAGCGTCCGTTGGTGCGGACGAGTTCGAAGGCGCGAATCAAATCACCCTTTTGGCTGGGCCGGGCCTCAACCATGCCCAAAACCATGCCGTTAACGGTGACACGGATGCGGCTAGGAGCGGAGCGGTGGTCAAGGCAGGCTTGCTGAATGGCACTATCGAGGGCCATAGGGTCGATATTGACCTCGCCTTCGGAGAGTTCATCCACCAGGGCGTCGGTGCCGATACCTAACAGTGAGGCGGTAAGGGCGGTGGGCAAAGTAGCGCAGTCCTCGACATAGTTGAGCGAGACCACGTAGGTGCCATCCATCATAGTTTGAGTGAGTAAGATGCGCTCAGGGTTCTCTTTAGGAGGAATGGCACTCCATTGAGGGCGGCCATAGACACCCCAATCGGTAGGCATGGGAAATTTTTCGCTGCAGACCTGGCCGGCGGGGTTTTCTAAGATCAGGTCAACGTCCCTGAGGTCGAGGTCGAGCAAACTATCGGAGTCGTTTGGAAAGACTAATTCAAGAGAGACGACCTCCTGAGCATCAGCAAAAGCAGAGCCAATCACTGGAATGCGCACCGAAGGCCGCATGGGGTCGTTGCTCTCGATGATGATCTCGTCTTGTACAGTGCCCACTAGGGTCGCGGTGTATTCTACTACCAGTTCGAAAAGACCACCGGGAGGGATTTCGGCAGGCAGTCTTTGGGGAAGAGCGAGGTCGGGATGGGTACCAGATTGAAAGCGCTTTTTGGCTAGTAGAGGAGCTTTTCCAGTGTTCTGCAGAGTGATACCGCGGCGGACAGTATTGCCCAGACGAATCATGCCCAGCTCAATGCGCTGGGTATTGACCTGTAGACTGGGCGCGTCTTCTTGGCCGGCCAAGGAGACCTCAGCGGTTTCGCCGGATGAATAGGTGATCACCAATTGTGCCTGATGAAGCTTGACCTCAGTGGGTGAAAAGCGAACCGCGAGGGCTAAGCGAGCCCGGGCGTCTTTACTCACCGGAAGTATCTCGGCAGGCAGGGGAGGCATGGCTTGTACAGAGAACTCGGCGCTAGAAGGAACTATCTCCGCCTTAGTCACGGTGAGATTGGCGTCACCGTCGGCCTTGTTGATGACTTGTACCAATTCTACCGCATTTTGGCCCACTGGAACGTAACCAAAGTCGATAGATTGGTGGCTCACCACCGGTTTTGGGGCGCCGGTATATCTTCCCAATACTTTAATACGCAGAGAACTATTCGCCTCGTCGTTAGACTCGATCTTCAATGTCTCATCGAGGTTTCCCGGCGTAGAAGGCAGGACGCTGAGCCTAATATCAAAGTGATGGCCAGGATAAACCTTCTGAGGATAGTTCTGAGGGTTGCATTGGTCGCAGCTGAGTAGACTAGAGCCCCCTTCTATCTCAGCACCGTAAAGCTCCAAGGTGCAGTCGCCAGCATTTTCTAGCCGAAGGTCTCGGGTGACTTCCGATTGCTCGATAATTCCAAATTCGATTTGTAGCGCAGAAGCCTTAAGTACCGCTTTGTCGCTGCCCCCAGAGGTGCAGTCAAGGCGAACTTTGTTGATACATTGGTTGTTCACGCAGGCTTCGGTGGCATCGCATTGATTAGCGCCGATTTGGCAGGCGGGGGCGGAGGGTTCCTCATCGGAGGAGCACGCTAGCCCGGCAAGGGGGAGTAGCAAAAAGGCACTGGCCCTCAAGGCATGCAACATAGAGCCAGTATAGACCCCTTTGGCGGCGGCCTACAGCTACAGCTGACCGACGGCCTAGGTGAAACCTAAGGCGCCTTACTTGATAGTGATTTTGGCGTTCTTGATCTCGATTTTCTCGCCGCCCTTGAGGGTGACTTCGCCGTTGGGGGTCTTCACTTTGCAAGGAGAGGAGCCCTGAATAGTGGTGCTGGCGGTGCGGCTGGCTCCGAATTTGACCTTGTATTTGCTTCCGCTACAGACGGCGGGCCACTCATAACTCTTGGAGTCTTTATTGTAGTAGCGCACGGTGACCGCAGCCGAGGCCACGGAGCTGAAGAGGAAGAGTCCGGAGAAGCAAGCAGAGGCGAGGATAGTTCGTATCACGGAGCTATTTAGACGAGAGTCGAAGCCAAGATCAATGTGGGCCTAGAAGTTTCGGAGTGAAGAAATTAAGGAAGATTTGGCCTCGAACGGCTTATGGCTGAAAGTGGCATTCGTGCTCAAAGATGAATAGACGAACTATCATACCTAAGAGGATTTAGTCTTTTGAGATAGTTCGTCACCAGTTTATTTGGTGGCGATAGCCATTACAGTGAGCTTGCCCTTCCTGATTTCGACATAGTCGTCCTCATTGACCTCCACTTTTCCTAGAGGAGTCTTGATCTGACAGGGGGCTCTTCCATAGAGAATCGCTTTAGCTCGGCGTCGAGCTAAGAACTTAATCTTGGCCTTCTTACCGTTACAAACTGCCTTGAAGTGATAGGTTTGATTATCTTTATTGAGATAGTAGATAGGAACCGCAGCCGAGGCAGGAGTGCTTGCTAAAATACTCCCTAGGATAGTTGAGCATAGAAAAAGGCGCCTAAGCATGGCACCAACTATTAGGGAAAGAGAGGGAGCAGGTCAATCCAGAGGGAGAGGAAAGGTTTTAGCTGAGGATGGCCGAATGTTTGCCAAAACTGAAGACCGGGCCGCCCAGAAGTATCTCACAGGCTTCTTTTACTCGAGCCGAGCGGATTTCTGCCCCAGCTGCAAGCAAGAGCCCGAGGACCTCAGGACAGGCGCTTTCCACCGCCGCATCGAGCAAGGAGCGTCCCGCCAGAGTCGGTGTGGTGTCTACGGTGGCTCCAGCTGCAAGCAATAGTTTGATCAGCGGAGTATTACCTAATCGTGCCGCCTTGTAGAGGGGCGTTTCTTGGCGGAAGTTTATGACATTGGGATTGGCATTGGCCTTGAGCAATATTTCTAGAAGCTCCAGGGAGTACTTTCCGGGAAAAACTGCTGAAAAGAGCGCTGTTTCTCCTTCGAAGTTGCGCGTATTAATCTTGGCGCCAAACTCCAGCAAAGTATCCACTACGGCTTTGGCCTGAGTTCCGGAGGCGATCGCGTTCATCAAAGGCGTGCTACCATCAACATCTATCTGATTAGGGTTGGCGCCTAGTTGAAGCAGATAGCTGACTGCCGATAGATGTCCCATCAGCGCAGCGGCTCCTAAGGGGGTGTAGCCATTGTGGGGAGCGTTGATATCTGCGCCAGCATCTATCAAGGCAGAGATCACGCGACCATAGTTTCTATCAGCGGCGGTGTGAAGCTCGATAGGATCCGGCAGGCGATAGTTTCTGCGCTTGGTCAAGATGGCCAAAGCGAGAGATTCGAACTGACTCTCAAGCGCATGACAAATCGCGGTGCGTTGCTCCTGGTCTTGTTGAAAGAGATTAGCTCCAAAGCGCACCAAGCGCATAGCGCTGCCAAACTGACCCCTTTGAGCGGCAACCATGAGGCAGTCCTGACCCTGATGGTCTACCAGCTCTATCGATGCACCCAAGGAGATCAATGCATCTAAGGCTGGAAGTTGGTTCGCTAGGGTTGCGATATATAGAGGTGTTCGTCCCCAACTATCCTGGGCATTAATATTGGCGCCTGCTTGAGCAAGGCTAATAAGTATCTCGCTGTGCCCCGAAAGAGCAGCGTGATGTATTGGTTTAAATCCTTTCTTACTAATAGATATTTGCAGTGAACTGGGGCCGCTTTTCCCGGAGGTAGAGGCTTCCAATTCAGCCCCCTTAGCCACCAGTCTTTGGACGGTTCTTAGATCGCCCGCTTCAGCCGCCCTGCTGAGAAGGCCGCAAAAGAAAGTATCTTGGTTGCCCATAATGATCTCATCTCAAAAAACCTCACTAAGTGAGGGTTAAGTTTAGATGGCAAAAGTCCTAATGAGGATTCTTCGCCTCATTTAGGATTCGTATATCCCGCTGATATTTCAATATGGTCCGTTTTTTTATCGTTGTTGAACCTGTCCCCAAGGACAGGTCTCAAGGCAGCTTAGGGAAAGGATCCGGAAAATAGTTAGGGATAGTCAGCTGGGGCGTGTGTATTAGGTGATAACCCGCCTAAGGTTTTAGATGATGTTCGTAGGCTGCACGTAGCTCAGGAACCATCAGGACATCCCTGGCTTCATCCACGCTGCGCAGGACTTCTCGGGCCATGCGAATGAGGTCGGGATCTTCCGAAAAGTGCTCGGGCGGAATGAGCTGCCGAAGATTTTGATGTGCCTCGTCAATGGTGTTGCGGGAGGCATCGGCGTCGATGTCGAGGATGGTGAAATAATCATTACTGCGCACCATCTCGGCCATCAGTCGGACTCGGCTCGCCTCATCCAGTGCCGCCAGCTCTTGTCTTCTCATTTGGGTATTGGCTTTAGCCTGTGGTCCAAAAGAGGGAGTGGGGTTTTGGATAGTTGTGGGTTGAGCGTTCACCGCTGATTCCATATTCGCCTGAGCCAGCTCTTTAATATGTTGAGGCCGCTGAGAGCTAGCAGGGGGAGTTCGTGCGCCCTGATGCCGCCAACGGGTGGAGGTACTATTGAGACGTAACTTAGCTCCGCTTTGACGGCCGATAGTTATTCCTCGGGTGTCTTCGGCCAGCGGATCTTGGGACAGAACGCTTTGGGGTCGAATGGAGGCCGGAGGAGGAATACGGGTGGGGGATTGGTCAGGGCTAGGCTGTGGCTGCTTAGGTTGGGGCGCTACCACCTCGGTCCAACCGGAGAGGACCCAGATCAAGCCGATAGAAGCGCCGCGCGCAGGGTGGATTCCTGATAGTTCAATTGCTTCTTCGATACTGCAGTGACCGTCCAGCAAACTAATAAAGCGAGCGTCCCGCTGATGCCGGGGCTGCTCGCCGGTGGATATAAGGTTGAGGTGAATTCGACCACCACCTAGGTGGCTGAGTAGTTCTTGAGCTTCGCAGGCGCGCGGCAATAGATCGGTCAGCAAGTCACGAACGCTGGGAGTGCCGGCGATAAGTTCTTGAGAGCGAATGGGGGTGCTGCTGGTTTCGAAGATCCAAGTTCCGCGGTGGCGCAACATCTGGGTCACGTGGTCTTCCAGATGCCGGTGCAGATAGATTTCTGCCTCACCACTTCTTAGTTGTAAACGCCCGGTGAGCTGATCGGCCATAGTTCGCGGACAAACATGGCCCTCTTGAATAATATATTCCGCTTGGTCTCGAGTAAGTTTACCGTTGGCTAGTAATAGTTCTACCAGGGTTCGCGTGGCGGTCTCTCCTCGTAAGGCAGCGGGCTCACCATGGGCCATGGCGACCGGAGCTAAACCTTCAAAGCAAAGCAGACCCGTAGAGCGCTGAGTCTTAGCGCGAACCAAGAGCGAGACCACATCGACCACGTTGTGAATCACGCCCCGACGAGGTTGGAGTGGAGTGGTCCGCAGAGCACCGAGAATAGGTTGGTCTTGCTCCGAACTCATACCTCGCACTGGCAGTTTCAGGTCTTCAGAGATTTCGCTTGGGTCGAGGGAGCGGGACTCCATCGGACGCGGACGATGGCTCACCACCGACTCACCGATCTCTGAGAGCCATTGTTGCAAAGAGGTCTGCTCAGCTACATCCTGGGCAGGTTCAGGGAGCGGTAGACATAGATCTGAAGTAGTAGGAACAGGCTTTGAGTCCATATCCACAGTTGGCGGGGCCGATTGAAAGCGCTGAACTAAGGAGGACTCTTCGCCGGGGATGTGGCTGCCCCACGGAAGAGGGGCAGGAGCTTCACTGGCGCTATCTAACCAGCGGGCAATCTCCTGGTTTTGAGCCCGGTGTGCTGAGGCTTGTTGTATCGCATACATTTCCTCGGGGGCATCTATCACCAGATCCGCTGTGGGTGAGGGCAAAGGAATCCGATTTTTCTCCAGTTTAGGTAGCGAGTCGAGGTGGTTTCTCAGTCTTTCATCGATAGTAGGAGCCTGCTCCTGATGGAGGCTATCAAGAGGATTGGATGGCACCGGAGTAGATAGTTCGGCTAGCGAACTGTTAATAAAGGAACTAATCTGCTCTGAGGAGATTTCCTGAGTGCGTTCAGCTTCATTTTCGGGCGCTTCGATCTCTGGCTCTACTTGGATGATAACTTCCTGAGGAGCTTGGTTTGAAGGTTCCGAGATAGCTTTAGCCGATTCTTGTACAGCTCCTTTGGCCGTGCGCTGAGGAGTCTCCTCGAAGGTCAGCTGAGACATATCTTCGACGAACTCTAGCTGGTCTACCTGGTCTATCTCGTCTTCAAATTCGAGCACGAACTCCCGGTCTTCTGAACGCCTTCTAGTCGATCTAGGCGCAGGGAGAGTTTCCGAGTCTACCAAGGGTTCGGTGAGCTTTTCTTTGAGCAGCCGGCGCGCCTCCGATTCCTGATTTAAACTCTCTAAACGGGAGCGGGTAGCCACGTGGCTGGGGTCGAGTTTAAGTATCTGCTTGTAGAGAGCTTTGGCTGCTTCGTAGAGGTGGTGGTCACGATAGAGTTGAGCCGCCAACGCATAAGATTGCACGGCGCCGCGCAGGTTTCCAGCTAGTCGCAGACTTTCGGCTTGGTGAACACAGTCCAACGCCCCAGGAGGAAAGTCCTTGCCTCCGGTTGCCGCCAAAATCGGCGGAGAAAACATCTCTTGGGTATCTTCCTCTTCGATGGGCGCTTGGGGCATCGCACCCAAATAGGCCGGAGAAATAGGTTTTGCAGGCGGTGGCGCTGGAGCGCGGGCCCGGCCGGGATCTTGAATCAAAGCTTCTAGGGCCCTAAGCGCGTTATTTGATAGTTTAGGGGCCTTGCTTTCGGTTTTCGCCCGGGCTGCTAGCAAGGAGATAGTTGCTGGTTGGGCTTCGACGGCGGTCGCCGGGGACGCCAAAGGCGACTCAACCTTGGGAAAACTAATCACCTGGGCGCTTGGAGGAGGCGCTTGCATGGGAGCAGCGACTTCAGCCGCCACTGGGGCTGGCTCTTTTGCGGGCGTAGATACTTTCGCCTGAGAAGCCGAGGCGATTTGGGCTGGCTCCACCGAAATAGTTGGCTCAGGTTCTGGCGCTTGGGCGACAGCCCTCTCAACCTTGGCAACCGGTTCTTCGGGGACGGCCTCGATGATCTCTTCCACCACCGAAATAGGTATGTCGTCCTCTTCTTCTACTTTGGCGACCGCCTGAATCTTCGGCAGGTCTTCGGTGGTTTCTGGGGTGGGCTTCTCTTCTTTTTGTGCTTTCTCTCCTAAAACTATCTGTCCCTGGGCCTTCATGATGGCGGCGACCAGATCATCTTGTTCATCGATGAAGCTGGGCTCTGCTTCAGGAAGTTCTTCAGCCAACTGATTGACCTTCGCCAGATGCTCTAACGTCTCTGGCGCAGCGGCTTGCTCTGCTTCGGGCTCCTCTAAGGTGGCGACCCAACCCCATTCTTCTTCATCTAAGGGCTCCGAGTCATCGCTGGATAGTTGGCGAGGCTTGGGCTCCGGCGCTCGCAAACGTTCGATGGCAGGGATAGATAGATGTTGAGCAGCTTCTTGGTCTCGGGGCAGGAGATTGAAAGCTTCTAACTCTAAGGCACCTTCAGGGGACGGTTTGACCTCGGGCGCTTCCTCAAGGCCGGGCTCTTCGTGACGGGGGACTACCTGCTCGTCAAGAGCGGCGAGCTCGAGGTGGACTACCGCGTGCTCGACATCGGCACGCTCGAGGTGCTCGCCACGGCCCGGGCCAGCAGCCGCACGCGCCTCGAGCGCGTGGCCGACGGCGCGGTCTACGCCGGCGCGATCGTGACCGCACCCTTCGTCGTCCTGTGGGACATCATGACGGACGTGGCCGAGACCTGCTTCAACCAGGACGA
>SPJK01053137.1_pt1 | contig 13474 bp, 8 predicted proteins | sample 3741771 | NCBI WGS metagenome assembly SPJK01 (sample SAMN10925997, study PRJNA522277) | cold seep metagenome | isolation source: Elba SIP-enriched marine methane seep metagenome, extraction at timepoint T2 | place: Italy: coast of Elba, Mediterranean Sea | reverse complement strand
TGCGAAAAGATGTGGCGCCATCCCGTCAATCCGGACAACGAAAAACCGCCAGAAGTTTTACTAATGAACGAGATTCGGCTTTATGGGAGGCGCTCAGGGGCAAACGCCGGGAAATTGCCGATCAGCAACAGGTGCCGCCTTATGTCATATTTCATGATGCGACTTTGATGGAAATGTTGGAGCTTAAACCGACTAGCCATCGGCAGATGTCGCATATCAGCGGCGTGGGCAAGCGCAAGTTGGAGCTGTATGCGGATGCGTTTTTAGCGGTGCTGAACGACTTTTCCAACTTATCGACGAGTCAGGGGGCAGCCGATGCACGCTATTTATCCGAAACAGCAGCCGAATCGGTGGCTTTATTTCGCTTAGGCTATAGTGTTGAACAAGTTGCCCGCGAGCTAAAAATAAAAAGTGAAACGATTTTCACTTATCTGGCGCAAGCGCTAGAAATGGGCGAAGTGTTATTGGAAGAGGTGATTGATTTAAAAGCAGATGAAATTGCCCAAGTTGAGCAATTTATAGCTGATTTACCTGAAGTCCAAAGAAAATCGTTAAAAATCATTTTTGATCAATTTGACGGTGAATACAGTTATGGCGTTTTGGGGTGTATTAGAGCTAATTTTGAACGATTATTAAAAGATGAGTATTAAAGGGAGTATACTTTATTGATTTAGATGATCTTTATTGAATTGAAACCAAAAACATAGGCAGGTCTGTTATGAGCAATTTCTTTAAGATGACAAAAAATTATAAAAACGACAAATACTATTTGGCTAATTATTATTATTCGGTGATAGCTGTATTGGTTCCGGTCAACTTGATATTAATTTACTTTTCATTTGATCAATTGAATGATTATGTATGGTTCATACCTGCTGTATTTTTATTAGCCAACAGAAACTTCGTTATTATTGTTTCGGCGATGTTGTACAGCTATCTATGCTGCACAATCTTGTTGGGATACAGCAATATGATGATCGTTTATATATTGGCGGGTATTTTGATTACATACCCTGCAATCGCTTTTTTACATAATGCCGCACACAGGAATTTTCGTTTGGATTGGATCAATCGTTGTATGGGGGAAATTATCGCCGTCTTCCATTTAGTCGGTTTCCCAGATTGGCATATAGTGCATAATTTACATCATAGTTTTCCTGATGATCCTGAACGAGATCCACATCCGCCTATCGGTACGGGTTTTTGGGAATTTGTGTTTAATGTGAGAGAAAAAATAGGTCGCATTTTGACAGCTAATTACTTTGGAATGTGGGGTGATACGGAAGAAAACCGGAGCATTTGGTTGCAATTGGCAAAGCAAATGGAATTGTCGCTCTATTTGAAAATTGTCTTTTGGCTATTGCTATTAGGCCCTGAGGTATTTTCTTTTTTTTACACTACTACCATTGTGGTAAAAACGCTCAGCTATGCGCATTTTAATTGGCGAACCCATCAATTAGTGGGGGGCGCGCCTACCATTGTCAATTTAAATCATAATTTGATATACAAGTTTTTAAACTTGATCTCATTCGGTTTGTATTTTCACGGCAATCATCATGATAAGTCTAATTTATTTAACCCTCAAAAAATGGGCTAATTGCGCATTTTTTCAATTTTTGGACTCCATTGCTCAATATTCTCACTTTTAGCCGAAATCGGCATCGCAAAAGATATAGCTAAGAGCTGGAGTTTTTAGGATAATCATTAAATTATTGACTTTACCGGATGATGAATATGTCTGAAGCAGATGCTTCTATGCAGGCTTATGAGAAATTATTAGCCCAAATGCCTTCCATTGGCTTTTTCAGCCGAAAAAAAAGAATTTTAGCCTTTCTCAAGGTGACTGCTATGGCGCAGGAGATGATTGATGAGGGTGAGATCACGGTTGATCATGCTTTATTTATATTATCGATATTAAGCCGGAAAAACCCGGCTTTTCAAAAGGCCGCAATGATGACGGCGTTAAATTTACCGAAAATGCAGAAACGGGTTTTAAAGCCCATCGGCTTGCAATACGCCAATGAATTTCGTTGTAATCTACAGCTATTGCCGGTGGATGTTGATGAGGAGGAGGGTTGAGTTTTTTACCGTGAAAGATACCTTGAGCGGGAGATGAAAGATAATTTGGCGATTATCTCCATATCGTCAGGTGTATGGAGGTAATCGGTGTTCGAGTTATTTTTATGGTGAGAGGCTGTATGCGTAATAGTGACTTAGAGTGAAAGTATGTTATATGACACAGTTTTTTTTCAAATATAGGATATAATGAAATTCAACCTTGAAGAAAATGTATTTTGATATGCCAAAGGGGGCGACATGTTCAGTATATTTAATATGTTTCATAAATCAGCGACGGATCATCACAACATTCCGAGATTATTAGAAGGTGATGACCTGTCCGGTCATGATTTGACTTGTAAACAACATGCCCTAGAGGCAGTAGATTTATTGAAAGAATATAAGAACAATGTTCACGACTTCACTGATGAAATCGTCGATTTTTGGTCGTTACCGCAAAAAGTAATGAATCGGTATCAGTTGGATGACGCAGCGCAGTTAAACGAATGGTTGGAAAATATGTAGGGACTGAGAATTTTATAAAACCCGAAACTAACTTGTCTTTTTGCTCAGTTTCTGCGTTGTGGAAATAGTTACATAGTTTGCTATGCGCCTATTTCCACGCCTCGGCAATCGCTCCCTGCATTGCTCTACCTCCTGCATCCCTGCAGTCGTTGAACCTGAACAAAAATCCTGCGCTAGTTTCGGGTTTTATTTCATCCTCAGTCCTAAGTAGTTGTATATTTGCTTGATTTGCGGCTCAGGCTAGAGGGGTGCGTAATTACAGCGCAATGCCGAGTAATTGATATTACTCGGCATTTTTTTTAAGCGCTTATCGGCTATTTTTTGATATATAGATCGGTGATCGTGCCGGTAACCATTTCCGATGCAAATGCTAACGTTTCGGAAAGGGTAGGGTGAGCGTGTATGGTTAAACCGATATCTTCCGCATCGGCGCCCATTTCCAGCGCCAATACCGCTTCCGCTAATAATTCCCCAGCGTTCGGGCCGACGATGCCAGCGCCTAGTAAGCGACCGCTTTCCTTATCGCAAAGCACTTTGGTGACGCCTTCATTGCGCCCCAAACTTAAGGAACGACCGCTGGCCGCCCATGGGAAAGCGCCTTTTTCATACTCAATCCCTTGCGCTTTAGCTTGGGTTTCGGTTAACCCCATCCAAGCCACTTCAGGGTCGGTATAGGCTACGGAAGGAATGGTTAAAGCATCAAAAGCCGCTTTATGACCGCTGATGACTTCGGCGGCGATTTTACCTTCATAGCAAGCTTTATGCGCCAACATCGGGTTGCCGACTATATCGCCGATGGCGAAAATATGTTCTATATTAGTGCGTTGTTGTTTATCCACCGGAATAAAACCGGCGTCATTGACCTGGATGCCGGCTTTGGCGGCGTCAATTTTGTGACCGTTGGGTCGCCGCCCGACTGCCACTAACACTTTGTCGAAGACTTCGGTTTTCGGCGCTTTATCACCGTCAAAACTGACTTTCAAGCCGTCGTTAGTCGGCTCAATTGAATTCACCTTGGTTTTTAACCAAATGTTTTCATATTGTTTTTTAATCCGGCGCTGTAATGGGGTCACCAGATCTTTATCACAGCCCGGAATAATTTGATCCATTAATTCGACCACGCTGATTTTGGAGCCCAAAGCATGGTAAACCGTGGCCATTTCCAGGCCGATAATGCCGCCGCCGACGATTAACAGTTTTTCAGGAATATCGGTTAATTCCAAAGCGTCGGTTGAGTCCATCAAACGCGGATCATCATTCGGGAAAACCGGGATTTTGGTCGGATGAGAACCGGCGGCGATAATGGCGTTTTCAAATTTGACGGTTTGCACCCCGGATTCGCCATGCACTTCCTGGGTATGTTCGCCGGCAAATTGACCAATGCCTTGCATTACATTAACTTTTCGTTGTTTAGCCAGGCTAGCTAACCCTTTGGTCAATCCTTCGGTGACGCTTTGCTTCCACTTGCGTAATTGATCCAGGTCGATTTCCGGCTTGCTAAAGGTAACGCCATGACTTTGAAACTCCTCTGCCTCATGGATAATTTGCGCAGTGTGTAATAAGGCTTTTGAAGGTATACACCCTACATTCAAACATACCCCCCCCAAGACCGGATATTTTTCAACCAGCGTTACTTTTTTGCCCAGGTCGGCTGCGCGGAATGCCGCTGTATAACCGCCGGGGCCGCCGCCGAGTACCAATACCTCAGTTTCTATCATTGAATCAGCAGAGTCAGTTGCCATATTATTCCTCGAATTAAAGAATGAGTCGGCGAATATCGCCCAGATAAGATTTTACCGCTTCCATAAAGCGCGCGCCTTCAGCGCCGTCGATCACGCGATGATCATAAGATAAATCTAAAGGCAGCATTAGTTTGGGTTGAAAGCTTTCGCCGTTCCAAACCGGTTGCATTTTGGCGCGGGTTACCCCTAGTATAGCGACTTCGGGGGCGTTGACAATAGGCGTGAAAGCCGTACCGCCGATGCCGCCCAAGCTGGAAATCGTCATACAGCCGCCTTGCATGTCGGCAGGCATTAATTTGCCGTTGCGGGCTTTTTCGCTAAGCGCCGTCAGTTCTTGAGAGAGTTCGAAAACGCCTTTCTTGTCGACATCGCGCAATACCGGCACTACTAGGCCGTTAGGGGTGTCAACGGCAATGCCGATGTTGAAATAACGTTTATAAATCAGACTGTTTCCATCGGCGGATAATGAACTGTTGAAAGCCGTAAACTGTTTCATTCCCGCCACCAGCGCTTTGGTGATGAAGACTAAAGCGGTTAAACGAATGTCATTGTTTTTATCGGCGTTAACGGATTTTCGAAACGCCTCCAGTTCGGAGATGTCAACTTCATCATGATAAGTGACCATCGGTACGTTTAACCAAACGCGGGACATGTTTTGGCCGGTTAATCGTTTAATTTTACTCAGCGGCTGTTCATCTATTTCGCCGAATTGACTGAAATCGACCGCCGGAATTGACGGAATGCCCGCGCCGCCGCTTTGGCCGCCGCCGGAAGTCATGATTTGTTTGACGTATTGTTTAACATCCTCTTTTAAAATGCGACCCTTACGACCGCTTCCCGCCGGGATAGTATTGATGTCTACGCCTAATTCTCGGGCAAACAGTCGCACGCTGGGGGTGGCGTGGGCATTGCCGCTGGATTTGACCGGCTCAGCTACTGGAGCAGTTGCAGCAGGTTTGGTCGGTTCCGGCTGAGTCGCTGTCGTAGGCTCTTCAATAACGGCTGCTGTTTCAGGTTCAGACTGCGCCGGTTCGGCGGGGGAATCAGCCGCCGCTTCATCTGCGGAAAGCGTTAATACCAAAGCGCCTTCGCTGACTTGATCGCCTACTTTAATATGAACTTGTTCTACTTTACCCGCAGCGCTGGCGGGTAAGTCCATGGTCGCCTTATCGGTCTCCAAAACGGCAATTGTTTGTTCAACTTCAATTGCATCGCCGGGCTGGATGAGCACTTCAATCACGTCAATATTATCGACGTTACCCAGGTCAGGGACTTTAATTTCTATAGATGCCATTTTTTTATTTATCCTTATCTTAACCAGGGAGCTGGTATTTCTGGGTCTATATTATATTTATCAATTGCTTCTTTAAGAGTTTCCGGTTTAATTTCGCCTTTTTGGAGCAAGCTGTAAAGTGCGGTTGTGGTGATATGATAACGATCTACTTCAAAGAAACTGCGCAGGTTTTCGCGAGTGTCGGAACGACCGAAACCCTCGGTGCCTAAAACAGTATAGGAGCCTTTGATATAAGGGCGAATTTGTTCAGCGAATAAGCGCATATAGTCCGTTGCCGCAATGACTGGCCCTTCAGAATCACTCAAACAAGCGCTGACATGCGGGATGCGTGCATCTTGATCCGGATGCAGGCGGTTCCAGCGTTCACAGCTTTGCCCGTCTCTCGCCAGTTCGGTAAAGCTTGGGCAACTCCATAAGTCGGCTTCCACGCCCCAGTCTTCGCGGAGTAGTTTTGCGGCTTCTATAGCTTCAATGAAGATCGTGCCTGAACCTAATAATTGAACGCGCGGTTTGTCCCTGGCGATTTCGCCTTTTTCAAACAAGTACATGCCTTTCAGTATGTTTTGTTCAGCGCCTTCCGGAATGGATGGGTGCTCGTAGTTTTCATTCATCAAGGTGATATAGTAAAAAATATCTTCTTGATCGGCATACATGCGTTGTAAACCGTTTTGAATAATCACCGCCAATTCATAGGCGAAAGTGGGATCGTAACTATAACAATTCGGCACCGTCAACGACATGATATGGCTATGGCCATCTTCATGTTGCAAACCTTCGCCGTTCAACGTGGTTCTACCCGCCGTGCCGCCCAGCAAAAAGCCGCGGGTGCGTTGGTCGGCCGCCGCCCAAATCAAGTCGGCAACGCGTTGGAAACCGAACATCGAGTAATAAATGAAGAACGGAATCATCGGCACATTATGGGTAGAGTAAGAGGTGCCCGCTGCAATCCAATCGCATAAACCGCCGGCTTCATTAATGCCTTCCTGGATCACCTGGCCGTGTTTTGCTTCTTTGTAGAATAACAGTTGTTCGGCGTCTTGCGGCGTATAAAGCTGACCGACTTGCGACCAGATGCCGAGTTGACGGAACATGCCTTCCATGCCAAAGGTGCGGGATTCATCCGGTACGATAGGGACGATGCGTTTACCGATATTCTTATCTTTAACCAATTGATTGAGAATACGCACGAAAGCCATTGTTGTGGAAATTTCATGACCTGCGCCCGGACCGTTCAACATGGTTTTGAAGGCGTCCAGAGCCGGGATTTCCAACGATTCCGATTGGGTGCGTCTGGCCGGCAGATAGCCGCCTAAATCTTCCCTGCGTTCGCGCATATATTTCAAGGCTTCCGAATCTTCCGCCAGTTTTATATACGGTAAGGACTTCAGTTCTTCATCTGTCACCGGCAATTGATAACGATCACGAATACTGGTGATCGATTCCATACTCATTTTCTTTTGCTGATGACTGGTGTTTTGAGCTTGTCCGGATTCGCCCATGCCATAGCCTTTAATGGTTTTGGCCAAAATAACGGTAGGCTGGCCGATATGATTGGCCGCTTGCTGATAAGCGGCAAAAACTTTTAACGGATCATGACCGCCGCGGTTCAACTCCCAAATATCCCGGTCGGTATAATCGGCAACCAGCGCTTTTAATTCCGGGGTGTTGAAGAATTTATCCCGTACATAAGCGCCGTCTTTAGATTTAAAGGTTTGATAATCGCCGTCTACGCATTCCATCATCCGTTTGGCAACCAGGCCGTCTTTGTCGCGAGCCAGAAGAGCATCCCAACGGCGTCCCCAAATGACTTTGATCACATTCCAATTAGCGCCGCGGAAGCTGCCTTCCAATTCTTGAATGATTTTACTATTGCCGCGCACCGGGCCGTCCAGACGTTGTAAATTACAGTTCACCACGAATATCAGGTTATCCAGTTTTTCACGACCGGCCATGCCGATAGCGCCCAAGGTTTCCGGTTCGTCACATTCGCCGTCGCCCAAAAAGGCCCAAACTTTACGGCCTTCAGTTTTGGCGAAATCACGATCTTGCATATAGCGCATAAATCGGGCTTGATAAATCGCCATGATCGGTCCTAAACCCATTGATACGGTAGGGAACTGCCAGAAATCAGGCATTAACCAAGGGTGGGGATAAGAAGATAAGCCGTTACCGTTCACTTCTTGACGAAAATTATCCATTTGCTCTTCAGTCAATCTGCCCAATAAAAAAGCTTGAGCATATGTGCCCGGCGCAGAATGTCCTTGGCTGAAAATCAGATCGCCGCCGTGTTGCTCCGAAGGCGCATGCCAAAAATGGTTTAAACCGGTTTCATATAACGTGATAGCTGAAGCGAAACTGGCTATGTGGCCGCCGACGTTGGTGTTTTTATTAGCCCGCAACACCATCATCATGGCGTTCCAGCGCACATAAGATCGAATGGTGCGCTCTATACTGGTGTTGCCCGGATATTTCGGCTGTTTGGGCACTGGGATAGTATTGATATAAGGGGTATTCGCGCTAAAGGGGATATCGGTTCCCGCTTTTCGGGCGGCAGTTACTAAAGATTCAATCAGAAACCCGGCGCGTTCGCTGCCGTCATTTTCAATGACGGACTCAAGCGCTTCAATCCACTCCTGGGTTTCTTCCTGGTCGATATCGATTTTTCCGTTAATGTTCGCGTTTAAACTTTTATTCATCACAATGCCTAGTGAAAATCAGTGATTATGTTGATTCAATCCGTTATTTTAACTGTTAAGCTCTATTTTTGGAAATGCGTCGTATCGGCAAATTGCCGTTTATTCGGGTTTTCATACCTTTTATAGGCAATGGGATATGCTACGGCATTGAATATCAAGCTTTTTATGAATGCTGAATTATTGAAGGAAAATTTGTCGGGGGGGCGGTTTTTGTCTCTTATTTGAAATTTGAAGATTAAAAACAAGGTTTAATGAGTTAGTTAAGATAAGCTATTGTTCATTTTTGATCATTAAAATGGCCCCGCTTGAGGAAGGTTGCCTGAGCTGAAAGTAGACGAGTTATCAATTGTTCAGCTTAGGTATGGTTTAAAATTGGATCATAAACTATTTAGTTATATATCGGAGCGATGATTATGAACAAGAAGCTCGGTTGTTTTACGGTTTTATTAGCCTTTTCCGGGTATCAGACGGTACAGGCTAATTGGTGGGAAATTTTTAGCGGCGGCGCCAGTGAGGTTGTGAAGTCGGAAGGCGCTGAAATCGCCAAATCAGCATTATCTAATTCGGAAGTTGTCAGTGGTTTAAAAGAGGCGTTGGCGAACGGCGTAGAAACGGCGATTAAAGAGTTGGGCCGCCCCGGAGGCTTTTTAGGTAATCATCTTGTACAGATTAGCTTGCCGGATTCATTGCAAACGCTTGCCGGCACGGCGAGAACATTAGGCCAAGGGCAATATGTAGACTCTTTCGAGACTACTATGAATCAGGCGGCCGAAAAAGCGGTGCCGGCTGGGGCGGAAATTTTAGCCGATGCAATACGGAAAATGAGCGTGGATGATGCGATGAGTATTTTAAACGGATCGGATAATGCCGCCACCCAATATTTTCGTAAAGTGTCGGAAAAGGCCTTAATGCAGGAATTTAAGCCCATTGTCAACGAAGCGACCAATCAATCCGGCGCAACACTCGCTTATAAGAATTTGTTATCCACTGCGACGCCATTATTAGGCGGCATGCTTGAAGGTTCCAATTTGGATTTGGATCAATATGTAACGCAAAAATCTTTAGATGGTTTGTTTAAATATATCGGCATACAAGAACAAAAAATCAGGAGCAACCCGGCGGCGCGCGGCACCGAGTTGTTGAAAAAAGTTTTTGGTCAATGATCAGACTTTAGTCTGACAAGTGCAAAGTAGCCAAACACCTCAAAAAATTGAAGGCCGGGAAAAAATTATTTGACAATCTGTAGGGTCTGACTAAAGTCAGACCTACCATTGACAATGATTTGGGGATATTGGAATGAAAAGCGTAGTCATTACCGGCTCAAGCCGGGGTATCGGTCTGGAATTTTGCAAACAATATTTACAATCCGGCTGGCGGGTTTATGCGAGCTGCCGTAATCCCCAACGGGCTGAGCAATTAAATGCATTGAGCGATGAATATCCGCAATTGACCGTCGCTTATATGGATATGCTGGATCACGCTGGAATTGATGATTTCGTCCGACAATTTCCCGAACAACAGCTTGATTTGCTGATTGCCAATGCAGGGATATACGGCGATAGCCGAGGATGCGGTTTTGGCAATATCGATTTTGACGCCTGGCGGACAGCAATGGAAACCAATGTTTATGGGATCATCAAAACCGCTGAGGCCCTCCAGCCCTATTTAAAACTAAGCAAACAATCGCTTATTGCCGTCTTGAGCAGTCAAATGGGGAGTATTGCCGATAACGGCAGTGGCGGCAGTATTCTGTATCGTTCCAGCAAAGCGGCGTTGAACGCTTCCATGAAAAGCGTAGCGCTTGATTTGCAAAGCGATGGCATTGGCGTCATTATTTTTCATCCGGGTTGGGTGCTAACCGACATGGGCGGGCCGCAGGCATTAATCAACGCGAAAACCAGCGTATCCGGGATGAAAGATCAAATCAGCCGCTTCACTCTGAAACAAAGCGGTCGCTTTATCAAATATGACGGAACCGAATTACCTTGGTAGCAGCATGAAGGGATGACGATTTTCTTAATTTATCATAATTTTTAATCCAGCTTAGCGCGGCTTTTTCATATTAAATACGAAATCGGCTTGTTCTAATAGTGATGGATAAGTGAATTAATGGTCTCGTTAGAATCTAAAGGTTATTGATGCCGCATGCGAAAAGCTCAGATTAAAAAGCTGGATAAAACCACTAATTCCACTATAGTTTGATAGGAGTCGTATCGCATATTCAACAATCCGCAGGGTCGCCGAATTTATTACATCATGAGAAATATTCTCTTCATTTTCATAACTTTTCTTTCAATTGTATGGTCTGCGGTTAGCCATTCGAGCGAAGTTGAAAAAATAACCATTCAGTTGAAATGGCTCAATCAATTTCAATTTGCCGGGTATTACGCCGCCAGGGAAAAAGGCTTTTTTGCTGAAGAAGGTTTGGACGTTACTTTACAAGAAAGAAACTTGCAAACCAGCCAAATTGAAGAGGTGATAGCCGGTAAAGCGGAATACGGCGTCGCAGACGCCGGTTTAGTGTTGGAGCGATTGAAAGGTCGGCCGGTGGTGTTGTTGGCGCAAATTTTTCAGCATTCGCCTTTGGTGTTGATAGCTTTACAAGAATCCGGAGTCAATAAGCTGGAAGATTTACTGGGTCAACGGGTGATGTTTGACAATACCAGTAATGAAATCGCTATTTTAGCCATGTTGAAGACTTTGCCGGGAGGTTTGGACGCCTTGCAATTAGTACCGCACAGTTATCGTTTGGAAGAATTGCAGGAAAAAAATATCAAAGCGATTAGTTTTTATCGGACCACGCAACCGTATTGGTTTCAGGAACGCAAAACTCCAATTAAACTCTTTGATCCCAGAGATTATGGAATCGATATTTACGGCGATAATCTATTTACCACTGAGCAGGAATTGTTTAATCACCCGGAACGGGTTGAAAAGGTAGTCAGAGCGGTGAGAAAAGGCTGGAAATATGTGTTTGATCATCCTGATGAAATCGTCGACCTGATTCTAGCGAAATATAACACTCAAAACCTGTCCGGAGAGCAGCTATTATTTGAAGCGGAACAAACCCGCAATATGGTGTTGCCGGATTTTTTTGTGTTAGGGAGTTATGATCAATTACGCTACAAAAAATATGCGGAATTGTTTCTAGAGCTTGGTTTTTCAACACACAGTTATATACACAATAATTTTTTTTATCAGAGCAAAGAAAAAAGGTTGTTTAGCCAAAAAGAATTGGAATGGATGGAAAACACCCCGCAATTAACCGTAGGCGTAGATCAATACCCGCCTTTTTTAGGGCTTGATGATCAAGGCAAAATGACCGGCATTGTCAGTGATTTTATTGCTATTCTGGAGGAGGCGACCGGAATTTCATTTAAAGTAGTGTCCGCTGAATGGAGTCAATTATTAGCGGGCTTTAAACAACAAAAAATTGATATTTTACCGGCCACTTATTACACAACGGAAAGAGCTGAGTTTGGTTTGTTTTCTTCACCGTATTTATCGGTTGATCATGTTCTCTATACCCGCGTAGAAAACAAAACTATCCATTCTTTGGATGATTTAGCCGGTCGACAGTTAGCTATCGTAAAAGATTATGCCAGTATTGCTAAGCTAAGGAAGAAATATCCGCAAATCGACATTATTGAAACCGCTAATCAGCGGGCGTCTATTGAGGCGGTTTTATCCGGGCGAGTTGATGCTTTATTGGATGCGCAGATCGCTATTGATACGATTATTGAACAAGCTTCTATAGAAGGCGTTAAAGCGGTTGCTTTGCCCGGTTATCAAGCGGAGTTATTACACTTCTTTTCCACTAAAGATCAGCCGGTTTTACAGTCTATCTTGAACAAGGTTATTGAAAGCGTTAATGAGCAGCAAAAAAAAGCGATTGTGAGTAAATGGGTAAAAAAACAAGAAAACAAAGAATTACCTGATTTTTTTGCTTTATTCAAAACCGATGAATTCACCGGCGTCATTTCCGCTATCTTTATTTTCTTATTTGTCATTCTCATTATTATTCCAATTGCTTCCCGGTTTTTATCGGATGAAACCATCGCCAAAAATTTCGGGTCGGCTAAGTTTCGCATTAGCGCTCTTGGGTTTTTAGTCCTTATCTTGGCTTTAATTTCATTATTGGTTTGGCAAACTTTAGAAGTTAACCGAAAAAAAGCATTGATTGCCGCTCAGGAAAAACTCAATATCGTGCTGCATATTACGATGGAGAAATTGGACTTATGGGTGGATGAGCATAAACAGTTTTTGTTGCAATTGGGTAAGGACCCGGAATTGTTGAATATTACCAAACAGTTATTGTTAGAGCCGGTTGACCGCAATAGCTTGAACCAATCCCACGCTTTAAAACAGGCGCGGGATTATTTTAAACAATATGAGGATAGAGTCGGCTCCATCGGTTTTTTTATTATTAATCGAGATCGCATCAATATCGGCTCCGCCAGATATGAAAATTTAGGCGCTACTAACCTAATCGCCGAGCAACGACCGGATATTTTAAATAAAGTCTTTTATGGCGAAGTCGCTTTTGTGCCGCCGATTCAGTCTGATGTTCCCTTGTATAAAAATTCGACTGAAAAGCCGTTGACTTTATTTTTTGCCGCACCGATACAAGAAAAGGACGGAACAGTGATAGCCGTGATGACGCAGCGCATCAAATTACACGGCGGACGATTATCGGATATTATGAAAACCGGACAGCGCATCGGCGTCAGTGGCGAAAGTTATTTGCTCAATGCTGATGGGAAATTGATCTCTGAAAGCCGTTTTCGGGATGATTTGTATAAAATCGGTTTACTTGAAAAGGGGGAGCTGGAAGCTGGGCGACTTGATTTAAAAGATCCGGGCGGAAATTTGTTATTGGGACATAAAGCGAAATTACCTATTGAGAAACTAGCATTTACCCGAATGGTGGAAACGCTTAAACAATATAGCGGTGAAACCCAATTAAGACAGAAAAAAAATATTTTGAATATTTATGAACATAGTCCATTAGTGGGGTATTTTGATGGTTATCAAGATTATCGCGGTGTAAGAGTGCTGGGCAGCGGCTTTTGGGATTATTCCTTGGAACTAGGCATTGTTATTAAAATTGATGTCGAAGAAGCGCTTGCCGGATATTACAGTTTACGTTTATCACTGGT
>SPJK01014037.1_pt1 | contig 13483 bp, 13 predicted proteins | sample 3741771 | NCBI WGS metagenome assembly SPJK01 (sample SAMN10925997, study PRJNA522277) | cold seep metagenome | isolation source: Elba SIP-enriched marine methane seep metagenome, extraction at timepoint T2 | place: Italy: coast of Elba, Mediterranean Sea | reverse complement strand
CTTAATTCAAAGTCACTTTGCAAAAAACTGCTTACGGTTCATACTACGCATTCAGGATAATTTTTTGAGCTAATAACAAATCACAGATTCTTACTTATCAGCCTTTCAAGGCACAGCGAAAATTTAGTCTTGATGACAGCATCCTTGCCGCCAACAGCCTTCAAAACCAGGCAGGTAATAACTTTGTATATCTCAACCTGTGGTTTGTTATTAGCCAAATAAATTTTTTAGAATTAATTAAAATCTGTCTAATCTGATCCCGGGGATTCAAATGAATTTCATCAAACTCTACGCCAAACAATTACTTTCCATTTTATTCATCATCATCTTGGTGCCTATGATCTCTGGCATTAACAATGCCGGACAGCGCACAGTCATTCAATATCCTAACGGTACCATGGTCGTTCAGTTTGAACCCGGTTTTTATCTGAGTTTATTTGGAAAAACGACCATCTATAATGATGTCATAACGTTTGATTTTGATAAAGATAAATCAAAACTGGAAGCCAGCATAGACCAGTCCGGAATTACAGTCCGTTATCAGGATGGAGGCACAGGAACCATCTATGGAAAAGCTCGACTCAATCTGCCGAATGATGAAGTGACCATGATTAATGTCCACAAAGCCTTTCGCAGTTCAGAAGGTATTGCCTATAAATTAATCAAAACAGTCACCGAAGAAAGCATGAATCTAACAGCAGGCTTAATGACTTCAGAAGAAGCCTATACTGAAAAAAGAGGTGTTTTTACAGAATGGTCACAAGATCAGTTACAAAATGGAAAATATAAAACTGAATTAAAACAAATTGTCATGTCTGAAGAAAATACAGGCAAACAAGTTGTTAAAAATATTCCGGTGATTGCTTATGACAATAATGGGCTGGCTATCCACCTCGATAGTGATTTAAAAACCTATGGCATCACCGTTTCAGGATATCAGATAACCGACTGGAATTTTGAAGCAAAAACACTCAATCAAATTTCTGCCAAACGTGAAGCCACTATGGCAATCATTACCGCCAAAGCTCAAGCTGAACAGGCAAAACAGGAGGCCATTACAGCTGAAGAAAAAGGTAAAGCCGCTGTAATCAAGGCCAAATATGAAAAGGAAGTGGAAAAACAACGGGCAATTACCGATGCAGAAAAGAAAAAAGAAGTCGCAGTTATCACCGCATCACAAAAAGTAGAAGTTGCTATGCAGGAAAAACTGGAAGCGGAACAAAAAAAATTGTCTGCAATTGAATACAAACAAGAACAAATTCTGCGCGGCGAAGGAGATGCGGGCTATAAAAAACTGGTAATGAGTGCCGATGGTGCACTGGCGCAAAAACTTGAAGCCTGGATTAAGATCAATCAACAATATGCACAGGCCATCAGTAAACAAAAATGGGTACCTGAAATCCAGTTATCTGCCAATGCGGGTTCTGAATCTAATGCAGCTAATGACTTACTCAGTTTATTCCTGGCAAAAACAGCTAAAGATATTAGCCTGGATATGAGTATTCCGGAAAAATGATCAACTCATCCCGCATATCAATGTCTATTCCATACAGGAAATGATCATGAAAATTTATAAAGGTCAATGCAGTTGCGGTCAACTCCAATTCCAATTTGAAGATGAACCTTTTCACTCCGCTTTTTGCTATTGTCGTTCATGCCAAATCCATACCGGTTCCGATAAATGGTTTGGCCTATGGGTTCCAACAGGTAAGTTTAAATTTGTAACTGGCAAAGCCAGCTGCTTTACACGTAAAGGAGATTCAGGCAAAGATCTAAACAGTTTATTTTGTCCAGACTGTGGCACAACACTTTGTGCAGAAGTCACCCTGGGTAACTTTTATTCAGTATCGGCCAGCAGCCTGACTGAGCCACATAATCTTACACCCCAAATGTTGATTTATACCGAATCAGCTCCCAACTGGGCAGTGTTCCCAGACAATGTGCCGAAATATGATACTTTACCCAAAAATGTTGCAGACATCATTGCCAAAGGCATGGCCTAAACATTTCTAAAATAGCGTTGTCAAATCAAGATTACTCTGCAAACCCAATCCCATCATTGGAATGTTAGAGAAAGTTTGCACCAGAAATTCTTCGTCTATTATCAAACAACTCATTTGTATTCAGTTGATAGCCTGCTTTTAGGCTATTAACTCAACAGTTTCATTAAATTTATTAGGCTTTTGGCAAAGTCACACCCTGCTGCCCTTGATATTTTCCACCTCTATCTTTATAAGAGGTTTCACAAACTTCATCCCCTGTAAAAAACAGCATTTGCGCTACGCCTTCATTAGCATAGATTTTTGCTGGCAGAGGCGTAGTATTAGAAAACTCCAGCGTAACATGACCTTCCCATTCTGGCTCAAGAGGAGTCACGTTGACAATAATGCCACAACGAGCATAGGTAGACTTTCCCAAACAAATCGTCAAAACATCCCTGGGTATGCGAAAGTATTCGATGGTGCGTGCCAACGCAAATGAATTGGGCGGAATAATGCAAACATCAGACTGGACATCAACAAAACTTTCATCTGCAAAATTCTTGGGATCAACAACCGCTGAATTAATATTGGTAAAAATCTTAAATTCGTTTGAGCAACGAACATCATATCCATAGCTGGAAGTACCGTAGGAAATAATGCGACCTTGATCCGTTTCACGAACCTGCTGGCTTTCAAACGGCTCAATCATGCCGGAGTCTGCCATACGGCGTATCCATTTATCTGCTTTAATACCCATAGTGAATTTAATAGAAGCCACACATTAAGTCTGTGTTGGCAAAATCAGAAATTTGATAGTTGGAATAGCTTGCCGGATGTTTTTTAATCCAGAAAAAACAAGCTGAAATATCAGGGGTGCTATAAAGAAATTATCGATGCCAAAAACAGGCTTGCTGAAACTGTTATAGCAAACAGTTTCAGCAATTAACAATATTATTTCATCATTGATTTTTTAAACATACGATCAAGTTTACTATTCGTGTCCTGAGCATACTGAGCGGCCTTATTAGCAGCAGCTTCAGCATTTGCGGCACTGGCGGATGCAGCATCTGCAGCAGATTTTGCACTCGCTGCATCAGAAACCGCTGTAGAAACCTGAGACTTTAAGGCATCAACTTGCGCTTGTAAATTTTCTAAGTCTGAAGTACTGGCACATCCAACTAAAAAACTGAGCGCTAAAACAACACTTGAACGTTTTAAAAATTTCATTATATTTTTCCTTTATCTAGATAAGCAAGTTCATAATATATATATCACATCCTACCAATTCTGCTAAGTTTTTTCCAATTGTTTCCTTAATTTATTTCACTTTAACCTGAACCCCGGGCACGATCCATTTTTCCAGTTGTTGAATCTGTTCATTGGTTAAAGCAATACAGCCATGTGTCCAGTTCATCAGTTTATGAATTTCTTTGTCACCCGCACCTAAACCATGAATACCAATCCTGCCGCCCAACGGTGTATTTTGCGGAGGGAGTTTATTTTTTTTATGAGCTTTTACGATAGAAGTATGCTTTTCTTTGCTCAACAAACCTCTTAATAAGGCTTCATTGGCATTTTCCACTGAAGGATAATCAAAACCAAAAAAGCGATAAAAGGGGCTTTTTTCATTGATCCATCGAATAGTATAAGTACCAATAGGTGTTACATCATCGCCCCTGCGCTTTTTAAAACCGGCTCCATTTCGTCCAATAGCAATATTTTCAAATACCGCTAAAGTATCACCCCCTCGTTTAATACTTAAATTCAAGGCAACGGTATCTACCAGTAGCCAAACTTTTTCTTTTGCAAAAACAAAACTGGAAAAACATATCAGAACAAGAAAAAGATAACAGGCTAGTCTGTACTGTTTCATAAAAAACCTACAATAAATCGATATTTTAGTGTATTTTAATTGAACTTTTGAGGAAAGCAGTAAGGTTTAACTATGCAAATTAATACATTATCAACCACACCTTTTTCTGATCAGAAACCCGGAACATCCGGATTACGAAAAAAGGTCACAGTTTTTCAACAGGACAATTACCTCGAAAATTTCGTTCAGTCCATTTTTAATTCTTTAGATGCTGTTCAAAATTCCACATTAGTTCTGGGGGGTGATGGCCGATATTATAATCGGCAAGCCATACAAACCATCATCAAAATGGCAGCCGCAAATGGATTTACTGAATTAATTATAGGTCAGGGTGGTCTACTTTCGACGCCGGCTGCTTCAAATATCATACGCAAATATAAAGCATTCGGCGGTATCGTTTTATCTGCCAGTCATAATCCGGGAGGACCAAAAGAAGATTTTGGTATCAAATATAATGTCAGCAACGGTGGCCCTGCTCCAGAAAAGTTTACCGATGCACTCTATGAAAACACAAAAACCATCAATAAATATAAGATAGCAGATTTTGCAGATATTGATCTGGATACCATTGGCCAGAAACAAATCGATGATCTTTTGATCACGATCATTGACCCTGTTGCGGATTATGCCGAGTTAATGGCCAACATCTTTGATTTTGACCTGCTAAAGTCCAGCTTTACATCAGGCTATATCACCCTATGTTTTGATGCTATGCATGCCATTACCGGCCCTTATGCAAAATACATTCTTTCTGACATTCTGGGCACAGACCAAACCAAAATTATAAACGCCACTCCTTTAGAAGATTTTGGAGGCGGTCATCCTGACCCTAATCTGGCACACGCCAAAGAACTGGCCAATATCATGTTTTCAGATAATGCTCCGACTTTTGGCGCAGCATCAGATGGCGATGGCGACAGAAATATGATCATGGGCGCAAATATATTTGTCACTCCCAGTGACAGTCTCGCTATTATGGCTGCCAATGCCACTTTAATCCCGGGCTATAGCAAAGGTATATCCGGCGTTGCCCGCTCCATGCCAACCAGTCAGGCCGTTGACCGAGTTGCCAAAAAATTGGGACTACCTTGTTTTGAAACACCGACCGGTTGGAAATATTTTGGCAACCTTCTGGATGACGGCCAAATCACACTTTGTGGAGAAGAAAGTTTTGGTTCCGGCTCAGATCATGTCAGAGAAAAAGATGGTCTCTGGGCCGTCTTATTCTGGCTGAACTTAATCGCCAAAAAAAGAGAAACCGTAGAAGATATCGTCCATGAACATTGGAAAACTTATGGCAGGGATATATATAGTCGGCATGACTATGAAGCGGTTGATATGGAAATTGCTAATGGCATTATGGATCATTTAAAGAACCAGCTACCAGGCCTTGTGGGACAATCTTTTGCTGAATACAAAGTTGAATATGCCGATATCTTCAGCTATACCGATCCTGTTGACCAAAGTGTCAGCGATAATCAGGGCATACGAATAGGATTTGAAAATGGCTCACGTATCATTTATCGTTTATCAGGAACTGGGACGGTCGGCGCCACATTGAGAATCTATCTGGAAAAATATGAGTCCGATTCCAGCAAACATGGATTGAATGCGCAAGACGCACTGTATTTTTTAATTAACCTGGCTGAACAACTGTGTGAAGTTAAGAAAAGAACCGGACGCAAACAGCCCACTGTTATCACTTGATCTACTCAAATGATTCAAAAAGGCCGGACTCATTTCTGACAAGGATGTCAGTTAATCAGCCTTCAAACGACCTGCCTAACTACCACATTAAATCATCTGGAATTTCAAAGTCTGCATATTCTTCATCAGCATCATTTTGTAATGACTTATCAAACAACACCAGAATTGCATCTGCATCGCGTAACTTGATTTTTTCTGCTATGGCTGCCGGCACCAGATAATACGTTTTCAAGCCTTTTACGATCGCCAACTTACCTCCAATCACCTGTTTTCTTAAATCATCATTCAGAAAGAGTGTTTTGACTTTATTCTGATCACTAAACCGATACGGCTCACCTTCAGCAGGAATTTCAACCTTATTCTTCTCAATTAATTGCAGCACCTGAGACTGTATATCTTTCTTGAGTTTTTCATCTTGTTTTTGTTTGTTCAGCGCCTTGTCTTTAGCCTGTAACTTTGCCTTTTCAACTTCGTGCGAAGACTGAACAGGCGGGTTCAACTGTTTTTTGTTTTTCTGTTTTTGTTTATTTTGCTTTCTTTTTTCAGTCTTAACCTGTTTAGCTTTAGTTTCGGTCGTTAATCCCGCATTTAATAATTGATCCTGCAATGATTTATTATTCATGAACAAATAATGAGCAAAGTTGAAAAAAGATTGAAAATACCAGGCCTAAATCTAAACCAATTTAATTGATACTGCCCAACATCCTTGGTAAAAAAATAACTGTAACAAAGTGAATTTTTTTTTGCAATAAACGACAACCAAACAAATCAATCCATTCAATAAAAACTACAAATCCATTTCCTTCATGAAATATCCGGGTTAAGGTAAAATATGATCAAATCCTATTGCTTTCCACACAGAAAAAAATGATAGCTAGCACGGCTTTATGCACCTGAACAAACTGGATATCCATCACGTACGCAATATTCTTCATGCCAGTATCGAACCCTGCAAGAAAATGAATTTAATTGTTGGCCAAAATGGCAGTGGTAAAAGCTCATTATTGGAAGCCATATATATTCTGGGTCGAACCAAATCATTCCGCAGTCACCAGATCAAGCAGGTAATCAATGGTAACAAGGACGAACTCATAGTTTCAGCATTATGCGAACAAACAAATGGTCAATGTCAGCAAATTGGTATACAACAATCAACAAAACACTATCAAATCAAAATCAACCAAATCAAAAGCGATAAAGCCGAATTAGCCTACTCAATCCCCGTACAGCTGATTCATCCTAAAAGTTACAAACTGCTTGATGATGGCCCGCATATGCGACGCGAATTTTTAGATTGGGGTGCTTTTAATCATTTCAATGACTTTTTACCAGCTTGGCGAAATTTCAGAAAAGCTTTAAAACAACGTAACTCGCTATTAAAAACCAAGCAAAGCAATCAGCTGAATGTTTGGAATACTGAACTGGCTCAATACGGTACAATAGTATCTGAAATCAGGCATAAATATTTGAATGCATTAAATCCTTTTTTCAAGGACATCTGTCGTATTTTCTTAGATCTGGATGATATTCAATTGGATTACCAATCTGGCTGGAATTCACAATTAAACCTGATGCAAGCGCTGGCTGATGATCAAGATCGTGATTTACACTATGGTTATACTCACAATGGTCCACATCGATCGGACTTTTTATTAACAATTTATAATCAACCTGTTCGTGAATTTGCTTCCAGAGGACAGATTAAATTATTAGTTTTGGCTTTAAAACTGGCACAAGTAAAACTGATTCATACACTAAACAATAAACAGGTTTGTGTTTTGATAGATGACATCACTGCTGAACTCGATAATGGAAATAAAGCTAAATTACTGGCCTACTTATCATCATTAGACAGTCAAATATTTATCGCCACAACTGAATTAAGCAACTTTGGTGATTTAACAAACATTGATCAACATAAAGTGTTCCACGTGGAACATGGCAATGTTACAGAATACACTAACTCGGCAACCTAACAATGTTCCACGTGGAACCAGACAATAAAAGATTATGAATGAAAACGATATAGAAAATCCTACGGAAAAGGAATATGACAGCTCCAATATAAAAGTATTAAAAGGACTCGATGCAGTAAGGAAGCGACCAGGGATGTACATCGGCGACACGGACGATGGCTCAGGTTTGCATCACATGGTTTTTGAAGTCGTTGATAATTCAATTGATGAGGCACTGGCAGGTTACTGTAAAGGTGTGGATATTGTTATCCATGAAAATGGCTCTGTTACAGTTTCTGATGACGGCAGAGGTATACCGGTTGATATACATCCAGAAGAAGGGCGATCGGCAGCTGAAGTCATTATGACTGTCTTGCACGCAGGCGGTAAATTTGATGACAACGCCTATAAAGTATCCGGTGGTTTGCATGGTGTAGGGGTCTCTGTTGTTAATGCATTGTCAGAAGAAATGACATTGGAAATCAGGAAAAATGGCAAATTGTTCCGACAGAAATACTCAATGGGCGAACCATTAGCTCCGCTAGAAGCAGTGGGTGATTCTGAAGGTTCCGGTACGGTGATTAATTTCCTGCCGAGTAAAGAAACCTTTTCCGATATTGAGTTTCATTATGATATTTTGGCAAAACGCCTGAGGGAACTTTCATTTTTAAATTCCGGTGTACGTATCTCCATTAAAGATGAACGTAATGGCAAAGAAGATGTATTCGAATTTGAAGGCGGAATCAGTGCTTTTGTTCAGCATCTGAATAAAAACAAAACACCGTTATTTGAAGATGTATTTCATTTCAGTGCAAAAAAGGATGATGTAACCGTTGAAGTTGCCATGCAATGGAATGACTCTTATCAGGAAAATATATTCTGCTATACCAATAATATCCCACAGAGAGATGGTGGAAGCCATCTGGCAGGTTTTAAAGGAGCTTTAACCCGAACGATTAACCAGTATATAGAATCAAATGGTCTGGCCAAAAAAGAAAAGGTCTCAACCACAGGTGATGATGCCCGTGAAGGCTTAACAGCGGTATTGTCGGTTAAAGTACCCGACCCAAAATTTTCATCACAAACCAAAGATAAACTGGTTTCATCTGAAGTTAAACCTTTGGTTGAATCAACCATGAATCAAAAATTACAAGAATATTTGCTGGAAAACCCACCTATTGCAAAAATCATTGTCAACAAAATTCTGGAAGCAGCCAGAGCACGAGATGCAGCCAGAAAAGCCAGAGAAATGACCCGGCGCAAATCCACGCTGGATATTGCGGGTCTACCTGGAAAACTGGCTGACTGCCAGGAAAAAGATCCGGCATTATCTGAACTATTTATAGTGGAGGGTGATTCAGCTGGCGGCTCAGCAAAACAAGGTCGGGATCGTCGCACCCAGGCCATTTTACCATTGAAAGGAAAAATCCTGAATGTAGAAAAAGCCCGCTTTGATAAGATGATCTCATCGGATGAGGTGGGTAACCTGATCACTGCCTTAGGTTGCGGCATCGGAAAAGATGAATACAACCTGGAAAAGCTACGCTATCATCGAATCATTATCATGACAGATGCTGATGTTGATGGCTCTCACATTCGAACGCTGCTACTTACATTTTTTTACCGCCAAATGCCCGAGCTTGTAGAAAAAGGCTACGTCTATATTGCTCAACCTCCGTTGTACAAGATCAAAAAAGGTAAACAAGAGCACTACGTCAAGGATGATGCCGCTTTAAACTCATATCTGATTCAATTGGCACTAGACAAAGCCCAATTACAGACGGATGAGCAAACACCGTTGATTCAAGGTCAGGGACTGGAAAAACTGGCGACCGAATATGCAGAAGTCATGGCAGTGATCAACCAGCTAAGTCGTCGCTACGATGAACATTTTCTGGAACAAATGACCTATTTACCCACCTTAAATCAGGCTATCAAAGAAGATCAGGCATTATTACAAAACTGGATGGATAATTTAAAAAACCGGCTGAAAACGGTAGACAATCAGTCTAGGTACAATATCGAATTAAATTATAAAAACAGTGATGACTTCGATGTCGTAGTTAATAAGCGATTAAATGGAAACCAGAAAACCTTCATTTTCCACTCTACTTTTTTCTCAGGTAAGGATTATTTAAAAATTGCCCAATACGCAGAAGATACCCTGGGCTTGTTTGGAGAGAACTCCAAAATGATTATGGGTGAAAAAAGCCAAAACGTCATCAATTTCAAGCAAGCTTTTGATTGGATGATGAAAGAAGTGAAAAAAGGTCAACACATTCAGCGCTATAAAGGTTTAGGAGAAATGAACCCGGAACAACTATGGGAGACAACATTAGATGCCAATACCCGAAGAATGCTGCAAGTCACCATAGAAGACGTCATTGCAGCTGACGAAATATTCACGACATTAATGGGAGATGTCGTTGAACCACGGCGTGACTTTATCGTAAAAAATGCCCTGGATGTAACCAATCTGGATGTTTAACATTTTTTTTGTCAGATCTCATAATTTGTGAAAGCTCAGTCATATGTCGGGTGACATAATTAGTGACATAAATAATGAAAATATTCGCTTTTTATATCATATAGAAAGTTTTAGTAATGCATTAATAGCTAGGTAAAGTTTTTTACCTAGCTACCTCTAAAAATTGAACCTAACAGTTATTACAGTATATATTTTTTCGACTCAGCAAGGTAACAAAATATAGTCATAGTGGATTTCCTTATGTTTTTAGGCTACATACAGAGAGAGGGATGAATGAGTGATAAAAAGCAATTTTAATTTCTTACAAGAACACAATCCTATTTTTTTGCAAATAGCATCTGCTTCAGAAAATACCTTTGCCAGTGCCCTAACACTACACTCATCAAATTACGTCAGTTAGGCAAAGCAATAGCACAAGATTTAGCTGCTCGCTGTGGAATTGAATTTGATGAAAAAACCTCACTGGCCGACTTACTTTTCAAGTTAAACCGTGTAATCCATCTTAATGCTCATATACGCGACTTATTTTATACTCTGCGAATTGAAGGGAATCGTGCAACACATCAATTTAAAACCCAACACAAAAAAGCGCTAGATGGTTTGCGCATAGCCAGAACGCTAATTATCTGGTTCCACCAGGCTTTTGGTAAACAGAGTACAAACTTTAAACCAGGTCCTTTTATTGCACCTGAAGACCCCAGCAAACAACTTCGTGATTTATCTGTTCAAATAGATCAACTTAAAGCCTCTCTTCTGGATGCAAACCAGCAAGCTGAAGATAATCAACAGTTAATCGATCTTATTGATCGTAAAAAAGCAGAATATGCAGTATTAGCAGGACAAATGGATGCTGAAGCGCGTACCTTTGAACAATTGGCTTTAGAAAATGAACAAGAATTTAACAAATAAAAGAAAGATTTTGAAACCAGATTAGAGGCAATGCAACAGGCACTGGATAGCCAACAAGTTAGCAATATTCAAAAGGCGACATCTCAACTATCACTTAATGAAAAATTAACCCGTATTCTGATCGATCAACAATTGATTGCAGCTGGCTGGGAAACAGATACAGAGAATTTAACTTATCAAAATGGTGCCAGACCTGAAAAAGGTAAAAACATAGCTATTGCTGAATGGCCAACAAAAGGAAAGCAGTCTGCTGATCATGTATTATTTACCGGTTTAATACCGATTGCTGTGGTAGAAGCCAAACAGGAAAATACCACAGACAGAACGCTATGCTCGTGGATTTAATAACACTACGACTATGCAACCTGCCTGGAAAAAGCAAGGAAGAACTATCGCCAGGCCAGATGGTGAAGATCAGCATTTTCAGATTCCTTTTGTCTACTCTTCGGCCAGCCCTATATCAAGCAACTAGTAGAACAATCGGGCACATGGTTTAGGGATATACGATAAATATCTAATTTAGCTAAACCATTCAATTTTTTCACAGTCCAGCAGGATTAATTGATATTCTCATCCTCAGTAAAGAGCTGGCTGAAGAAAAATTACAAGTGGAAGGTTTTACCTATTTAAAATTACGCGATTATCAAGAAAGAGCCATTAAAGCGGTTGAAACATCTCTGGAACTCAATCAATCAAACACCCTGTTGGCAATGACAACATGAACAGATAAAACACGTACCATCATAGGATTAATGTATCGTTTCTTAAAAACTGAGCGTTTTAAGCCTATCTTGTTTTTAGTAGACCGTACAGCATTAGGTCAACAAGCCACTAATGCATTTAACGATACCCCTTTAGAGCAAAACCAAACGCTATCAAAAATCTACAATATTGCTGAATTGGGTGATATGACTGCAGAAGCCGAAACGAGGGTGCAAGTTGCAACCGTACAAGCAATGGTAAAGCAGATCTTTCAATCAGATAACCCTCCTAATATCGATGAATATGATTGTTTAATTGTAGATGAAGCCCATCATGGTTATACCCTGGATCAGGAAATGACGGAAGGGGAATTAGCAGTGCGGGATGTAGCGCAATACCTCTCATGTTATCGTAGAGTCCTGGATTATTTTGATGCAACAAAAATAGGTTTAACCGCCAATCCGTTACACAAACTTATTGAGTCAAAAAGGCATTAAGTTTGAGAAAGGTAGCAAGGTCAGTGTTATCAACACCGACACAGGCGCAGTCGAAACAGACACACTGGATGATAAACTTAACTTCAAGAAGTATGATCATTTCTGGTGTATGAGATGAGAAAGAAGCGGTGTAACCTCTATTGGAAAAGATCTCCGCAGATCAATCACCCACAAAAGGAAACACCATCATGAATGATAATAATATTATTAACCTGAATAAGCCAGAGCAGAACGATCCGTTACAAGAAGTTCTACGAGAGGGTGCGCGAAAACTGTTAGCGACAGCGATAGAATCGGAAGTCGCTGCCTTTATCAAGCAACAGAGTGAATTTAAAAACGGATGAAGGTAAACCAGCCGTGGTTAGAAACGGTTACCTGCTTGAGCGATCAATACAAACAGGACTGGGTGACATCGATGTCAAAGTCCCGAAGGTCCGGGATCGTACTGGCTCAGGTATTCAATTTAATAGCGGCTTGGTGCCACCTTACTTGAAACGTAGCAAGACCATCGAAGAATTTCTCCCCTGGGTGTATTTGAGAGGCATTTCAACCGGCAATTTTTTGGAAACCCTCAGGCATTTATTGGGGCCGGATGCCCCGGTTTTATCGGCTGCAACCATTAGCCGTTTAAAACAGGATTGGGAACAGAATTACCGGGACTGGACACGGCGAGACTTGATTAAAAAACGCTACGTCTATGTATGGGCCGATGGTGTCTATAGCCATGTACGGATGGATGACCGTTTATGTTTATTGATCATTATCGGGTCCGACGAAACGGGACGCAAAGAACTGTTAGCCTTATCGGACGGGTATCGTGAATCAGCGGCAAATTCGGAAGAGGTGTTTACCGACCTAAGTCAACGTGGACTGAAAACGGCCCCTAAACTGGCCGTGGGAGAGGGTGCATTGGGTTTCTGGAAAGCGGTGACTAAGCTTTGGCCACAAACCGATCAACAACGTTGCTGGGTACATAAGACGGCAAATGTACTGGAAAAACTGCCGAAAGCGATGCAACCCAAGGTGAAAGAAGCCTTGCACAACAGCTGGCAGGCAGAGACACGAGATCTGGCCTATCAAGCATTTGAACACTGTATTGAACGGTTTAGCCCGAAATACCCGAAAGCGATGAGCTGTTTGCTCAAAGACAAAGATGAAATGTTGGCATTTTACGACTATCCCGCTGAAAACTGGCAACATATCAGAACCACGAATCCGATAGAATCAGTCTTTGCCACGGTCAGGCTGAGAACGACAAAAACCAAGAATTGTAGCAGTCGGGCGACAACGCTCGCAATGGCATTTAAATTGATGGAAACAGCACAGAAGAAATGGTTTCGGTTAAGAGGCTATCGACTATTAGCCGATGT
>SPJK01025935.1_pt1 | contig 13488 bp, 11 predicted proteins | sample 3741771 | NCBI WGS metagenome assembly SPJK01 (sample SAMN10925997, study PRJNA522277) | cold seep metagenome | isolation source: Elba SIP-enriched marine methane seep metagenome, extraction at timepoint T2 | place: Italy: coast of Elba, Mediterranean Sea | reverse complement strand
GATACCCCCAAGCGTGATTTCAAGCTGGGTGATGTGATGGGCGGTGTGGTCATCCGTATCCCATTGGAAAGCTAAGCAATGAAGCGCGCAGTCCAAAGCCTTGGTCTGGTGTGCCTCTGCCTGCTTGCCGCGGCATTGCAGGCAGAGCCTTCACCTTATGTGGACTTCAAGGACGAACATCTGCGTTTTGGACGCGCGGTTTGGATGGGTACTTGTGAAAACTGTCATGGCTATGGTGTAGCCGATTCACCCATTCCCATGCAGCCGGAGCATTGGCGGGAGCGCGTTGGCAAGCAACGCCAGGAGCTCTATAACAACGCCATAAACGGCTACTTCGGGCCCGATGACAGTTATATGCCTGAACGCGGCGGTAATCCTGAGCTAAGCGATGAGCAGGTCAAGCAAGCAGTCGATTATATGGTGAATTTGGCGGAGCATTCATACCTGAAATGCTTTACCCAAACGTGGAGGAACTGCGACTTAACTACTTAAAGATAATGGACGATCCCTCATTTAAGCAGGAATTCGACCAGTTATTAAAAGACTATGTTGGGCGACCTTCTCCCCTCTACCTGGCCAAACGCTTATCGGCCAAATACAACACGAAAATCTATCTAAAACGAGAAGACTTAAACCATACCGGCGCACATAAGATCAACAATACCATTGGGCAGATTCTGATGGCTCAGCGCTTGGGTAAGAAGCGCATCATTGCTGAAACTGGTGCCGGGCAGCACGGGGTAGCCACCGCTACTGTTTGTGCGCTCATGGGAGTGGAATGCATCGTGTACATGGGGTCGGTGGACATTGAACGGCAGGCACCAAATGTAGCGCGCATGCGCATGCTGGGTGCGGAAGTACGCCCGGCCACAAGCGGGAGCCAAACCCTTAAGGATGCTACTAACGAAGCCATCCGCGACTGGATTAATAACCCAACCGATACCCATTACATCATTGGGTCGGTGGTTGGGCCGCATCCCTATCCTGACATGGTAGCGCGCTTTCAATCCGTAATCTCGGAGGAGATGCGTTGGCAGCTGGAAGAGCATACCGGGCGCGACTATCCCGATGCTATCGTTGCCTGTGTTGGCGGCGGAAGCAATGCGGCAGGTGCCTACTATCACTACCTCAATGATCAGCGTGTTCGGTTGATCGCCGTAGAGGCAGCAGGCTTGGGCGTAGATTCTGGTGAGAGCGCTGCAACGAGCGTACTTGGAAAGGAAGGTATCATTCACGGTAGCCGGACCTTGTTGATGCAAACAGAGGATGGGCAGATCGTGGAACCGTATAGCATTTCTGCTGGCCTGGACTATCCGGGTATAGGTCCGTTGCATGCTCATCTAATTGACTCTGGTCGGGCCGAAACCTTTAGTGTGACGGATGAAGAGGCCTTAAAAGCTGCGCTGGATCTAACTCGAACAGAAGGGATCATTCCTGCCCTGGAAACGGCCCACGCCTTTGCAGCGCTTGACCAAATGAGCTATCAAGCCGAAGATGTGCTCGTGCTGTGCCTTTCAGGACGTGGCGATAAGGATTTGGAAACGTACATGAAATACCTCGATCGCGTAAGCTAATCGAGCAGCATTAAAAAGAACTAATTCGGACAGGCATGAATAGGATTGATCAATTATTTCAACGGAAGGAGGCTGATGTCCTCAATATCTATTTTACCGCTGGCTACCCGCATCGGGATAGTATCGGAGAAGTCGTTTTGGCCCTAGAACAAGCAGGAGCCGATATGATCGAAGTAGGGATGCCCTACAGTGATCCATTGGCTGACGGCCCCACCATTCAAGCTAGTGGCATGGCCGCATTGAAGAATGGCATGACTTTGCCCTTGCTTTTTGAGCAACTGAAGGAAGTACGGCAAAAAACAGAGATTCCGCTAGTATTAATGGGCTACTTCAATCAGGTTATGCAATATGGCCTTGAGCGCTTTCTAAGCGATTGTGTAGCATCGGGCGTCGATGGATTGATCTTACCCGATCTGCCCTTATTCGAATATGAAACCTATTACCGCAATTTGGTAGAAGAAGCCGGTCTAAAGGTTAGCTTCCTCATTACGCCACAAACAAATGAAGAACGCATCCGCAAAGTTGATGAACTAAGCACTGGCTTTGTTTATATGGTTTCGAATGCAGCCATAACCGGCGCTAAATCAGATATCTCAACAGCACAAGTCGACTACTTCAAACGGATTGCTGCGATGGAACTAAAGAACCCTCGCCTGATAGGATTTGGAATTTCTAATCACGATACCTTCTCTACGGCTTGTTCCCATGCACAGGGAGCGATCATTGGAAGTGCCTATATAAAAGCTCTTGGCTGCGAAGGCGGCATAGAAGAGATTACAACTGAATTTGTTCACATGGTGCGTGGCACAGTGGCCGACGTAGCGGAAAACAGCAGAACATGATTATCCAACTGGAACCAAATATTACTCAACAACAGCAAGAACTTCTACAAGAGAAGTTGCAGGAGATCAAATACAAGGTTACTGCAGTTGATACGCAATATGGCCATTACCTGATCGGTGTCGGGAAGGCGGAATTTGATATCCGCGGCATCGGTACCTTGCCAGGAATCAAGGACATTCATCGCGTCAGCGATGCTTACAAATTAGTGTCCAAGAAATGGCGTGTCGACAACACGGTCGTTGACTTAGGTGACGACTTGCACATTGGCGATGGTAGCTTGGCCATGATGGTTGGGCCTTGCAGTATCGAATCTGAAGAGCAGATCGCCAAAACCATTGCGCACATGCAGGAGCACGGCATCCGCATTATGCGAGGTGGCGTTTACAAGCCTCGTAGCTCGCCTTACAGCTTCCGAGGACTGGGCATCGATGGTCTGAAGATGTGGCACGAACAAACGCGGGCGGCTGGCATCAAGATCATTACTGAGGTGATGATGACGGAGCAGATCGAAGCCATGGTAGATTATGTAGATATCTTCCAGGTAGGGGCTCGTAATAGCCAGAATTTCAACTTGTTAGATGCTTTGGGTGAAGTAGATAAACCCGTCTTGCTGAAGCGGGGTATTTCCGGCACAATGGATGAATTACTGGCCTCTGCAGAATATATCTTCAGCAATGGTAATGAACGGATCATGCTCTGCGAACGCGGTATCCGCTCCTACGAAAAAGCTTATCGGAATACCTTCGACATTAATGCGGTGGTGATGCTAAAAGAGAAGACCCATCTGCCGGTCATTGCTGATCCAAGTCACGGCATAGGCGTGCGACAGTATGTGGATAAGATTGCATTAGCATCCGCAGTAGCTGGTGCCGATGGTATTATCATGGAGGTACACCACGAGCCAGAGAAAGCCTTTAGTGATGGACAGCAAACCCTGAGCTTCCGGGAAGCGGAGCGCTTGTACGGGAAGCTGAAGCAGTTGGAGGCCATTCGATAAGCGCTTTCTTTACATCAAAAAATGAATAATAGGCGCGGGCCAGTTGAGGAATCAACCGGCCCGCTGTTGTTACTTGTAATTGATCACTAAAACAAGTTACATCTTCACAAAGCGCATCGTCTTCGCTCTGCCAGTCATTTGAAGTCGCGCAAAGTACGCGCCGGCGGGTAATTGACTCAAATCTACCCGAATATCATGACGGCCTGTCGGAAACTGCCGGTTGGCAATCGTCCGAATCTCTGATCCTAAGCCATCAAATAGGGCAATGCGTGCCCACTCGGCCTCGCATTCGAAGCGAATAGTCAACCAGTTTTTAGCAGGATTTGGGAATACCTCCAAAGAAATGTCAGCGGTGAGTGCTGGCTCAGAACCAGTCGAGACCACACTGCTGCAGTCTGCCAGGATGGGCAAGTGGGTAAACTCCTGGTACAGCAATTCCCGTACAGTATCTTCCTCGACCGAGAACCAATCCATCAGCACACTTCCGTAGATGTCGCGGAAGTCATACTGCATAGGTACTCCTTCCTGGATACCGACATCAGCTGATATTTCGGGATTTTCGCCTAGTACCTGGCCGTTTACACAGGAGCCAAATAGCATCAATGGTGCAGCTGTACCGTGATCAGTACCCAAACTATCGTTAGAGCGGATGCGGCGACCAAACTCGCTAAATGTCATACTCAATACGCGGTTGTCCACTCCTAAACCCATGAGGTCGGCTTGGAAGATCGACATGGCTTCCGATAATGAGCTGAGGAGCTCGGCGTGTGCTCCGTTTGTAGTGTCCGTTGGTAGTGCTTGTTCAGCGTGCGTATCGAAGCCGCCTAAGCTAACTACGTAAATCTTGGTTTGTAACCCGCCAGAGATCAGCAGCGCTACATTCTTGAGTTGCCGGGCAAAACGATTGTCTTCCGGGTAATCGACTGTATTTGCCCCCAGGTCGGCCGCTGCAGTAACTACCTCAGCATACGCATTGGTTTGCGCAATGCTGGTACGAATGAATTGCAACTCATCGCCATATGGTGTGTCAGGAATCTCACCACCTTCACCTTCCATTACGGCTGACAAAGAGAATGGATCTTCCAGCGCTAAGCTATAGTTTGCCGCTACCCCCTGGCAGGTATTGCTAACGATACTACTTCCCATCGTAATGGCAAATGGATGTGGGCAATCATCATTTGGGTAGCCTTCCGGAAATGTGGGGTGAAGGCCATCTAAGTGGCGCCCCAACCAACCGGAACTCCAGGTTTCATCTGCTGCGGAAGCAGAAGTCCAGATATCGGTACTGCGAAAGTGTGAGCGGTTCTGGTTTGGATATCCAGCACCTTGGACTAGTCCGAGCAAGCCGTCGTTGTACATATTCTGGAGGCCCACCATTTGGGGGTGAAAGGCGGCTGTATCGGTAATCGGCAATAGGCTGTCTTCGGGAAGCATGATGTTTTCTCTGACCTGTAAGAGGTTTTCATACTGATCGGTTGGTACCAACATGCTGAGACCGTCGTTCCCCCCATTGAGTTGAAGTAGAACCAGGACCCGGTCACTTTCGTTGTCAATGGCACTGAATAAGGAGGATTGCGGAATGGCGGCTAAATCCACTCCGTTGAGTAGTACCGGGATACTGATAGCCCGGCTGGTATGCTTGAGAAATTTTCTTCTTTTCATGGTTGGATGGAATTGGGATTAGGAAAGGTGGAATTCAGCCATGTGAATCATGGTGTTGATCATGGCTCGCAGCTTGCTCTCTACAGCATCCCGTAGCTCTTCGTTTTCCGGGTCGGCCAGGTAGCTGCCATATTCGAGCGTCCACTCGAAATCAGGAAGACCAGGGATCAATACTTCCTTTAAGGCAGCTAGTTGGCCTTCTGTTAAAGGTTGAGGCATAAGCAAGCGGATGATCTCCTGAATCATGGCATTGGGTTCCAGGGGGTCGTCAAACTGTTCAATCCAGGTCAGTGGCTCGACCTTGATCCGGACGCCTCCAAAATTGTAGCCATTATTGGCCAGCAAGCCAGCCATTTCCGATCGAAACTTTAGAGTGGTGGCATTAATCCAGGTTCGATAGAATAGCGGCTCCTGGTAATAGGCTTTCCATCCTGCCACATCAGGTAGGAAGAAATATTCCATCTGCATCTCAATGAACCGGCGGAAGATTTGCCAGAAGCAATTGTAGCGTGGGCTCAATTCTTCGGGGAAAGGAACTTCCATCGTTTTCAGCATGCTGAAGCCATAATCGTAGGGATTCCGGATCATAGGCCCCAGGTTCAGCGAATCGTAGAAGTGCGCACTGCGGAATAAGGTCACCAGCACTGGCCGAATCTCATAGTCATTATCAATGAGCATTTGAGCCATCGGTTCGATGACATTTAACTCAGCCAGTTCGCTTATCTCGTAGTAAATGTACCAGCGATACAGCTTGCGTGAAATGAAGCGCGCCACTTCTTCTTTTCCAAAAATAACATCAACGAGATGGGCGTACTCTTGGTCGCCAAGGTTGGAGATAACAATGCTGTCAAATCGCTCCGAGAGCTGCTTATCCTCCTGATCGTGGCGGGCTTCTGTGAAGTACGCTTCTATCGGAATGGCAGGGTCTTCAGCATTGTGGCCGCGATCCCGCCAACCAGTAAGGATGCGAGCCATCTGCACCACATCATCTTCGGTATAGTTCGTATAATCACCGGGGCCAACCAGTGGACCTTTTCCAATGGTGAAAAGCTCCAGTAGTTCCCGAGCGTAATTTTCATTCGGTGAACCAGCCGTATTTTGACGGCCATTTAGGAATCGCAGCATACTGGGATCAATAGTAATGTCTTTGACCAGTTGCCGGAAGTTACCCCAGGCTTTTGACCGTATACTGGTGATATACCGATAGAAAAACCGCGGGTCGGTTAGGCTACTGCGGTTAATCGCAAAGTGGTTGTGCCAGAAAAGGGTCAACTTCTCACGAGCGGAAATACCCTCCGAGTAGATCAGGTCGAGCGTCCAGGCACCTAAACTTCGCCGCCGGGAACCGGTCAGCCCGATGCCATTGACATTTGGGGCGTCGATCCAGGTTTCCCCGATCGGCACATTAGGGTCTTCATCATTATCGTAGTTAAGCGGAGGTGCTGGTAGTGGTAGTTCCTCAAACAGTTTCTCGACGCAGGCATCTAGACCGAGATCGACAGCTTCCAGGATCATCGTCCGGGTAGGCCCAAAGCTGGCTCGCCTTAGCAGGTGAGCGGATTGTGCAAACTCCCAGGCCCCTTCATAGGGTTCTAAACCGGTATTGACGGGTAGAGCCACTTGTTGTTGGCGGGGAGAGGATTGGCCAAGGAGCGTGGCCAGACTAGCTCTTCTGTCCATGATTAAGAGTGCTTCAATTGGTGACAAAATAGAATTCTTGGCTACTACAAACTAAGTTGTGGTGGCACATACGTACATCATTCTTGTTTGCAAAAACGGGATTGGGGTAAAGTGCTGCGGAAAGGAAGTCGGCCGTGATTACCGACCCCCTAATTTACTAAATGGTTCTAATATCACGTGAGGGTTGCCTATGATTTTCAATTGTTTTTCCTCGATTTACCTTTTCTTTGGTATCAAGTAGCCGATCGACCTAAATTTGGGACCACTTAATAAAGTGTTAACGTCCATCAAGAAGCGGGTCAGATTTGCCACCTTTGTAGGACTATAAAAAGATTCTTTAAACGATCCCTGAACATGAAAAGATTATTCCCTCTATTGGCTGTCGTTCTTCTTTTTTCAGCTTGTAAACCCGATCCAGCTGCTGGTGAAGCCGGCGATCAGGCACAAGTAGGTACTACGGCCCCTGTGACTTCTGGCGAAGGCTCGTATGCAACGCCGGTTACACCAGCTATTGATGACCCCGTGGCTAATACCTTGATGAAAACCTTTTGGGTAGCCGAACACTGGGTAGACCATAGCATCGGAGGCAACGACTTTAGCAAAAAAGGCTTTTGGTGGCGCTTCCTGTCGGACGGTACTTTTGGCTTAGGTATTTGGGAAGAACAACTTGCTTCCGGAAGCTGGACATTAACGCAAACTCAAGAAAAACTACTGCTCCATATCGACGCAAGTGTCGACCAATACGACATGGAGTTTGAGATTCAAGGCATCGCAAACAACGATGAATACATGTCCTGGGTAGGGACTGACCTGTACGGAATGAACCAGATCGCAATAAAAGCGATTAGCCTTCTTTCCATGCCGACAAAACAACAGTTCGGCGTCGAATAGAAGTAGACGCGACATTCTGCCAGGGTAAATTATTCGAATTATGTACTTAAGATTATTGTTAATTACCCTGATTCTGACTTCTGGGCTCTATGCGCAAGAGGATGCCATCTATAATGATGACCCACTCCAGAAGCACCCGTTAAATTATGAGGAGCCCGAATATTTCTTTCGAGAACCCGCTGGCGCTACCGTTGATAAAGCGAGAGTCGAGCCCCCATTTTGGTGGACGGGAATGGCCGAACGAGAAGTAGAAATTCTGCTCTATGATCAAGCTATTCGAGACCTGACCCCAAGGATTACCTATCCAGGAGTGGAGATTTCGCAGGTGACCCGCCTAGAAAACCCAAACTACCTCTTCCTAACCATTGATATCGGTCGTGGGACGACAGCTGGTAGCTTTATGATTGAATTGCTAGCAGACGATGGTACAGTAGAGCAGACCTACCCTTATGGATTGCGCTCGCGTGTGTCGTCTCCGGCCCATGTACAAGGCTTGGATGCCTCCGATTTCATCTACCTTATTATGCCCGATCGCTTTGCCAATGGCGATACCGGCAATGATTCCGTAGAAGAAATGGCCCAGCAAGGGATCAACCGCGACAAGGTCTTCTTCCGTCATGGTGGTGACCTGATTGGCGTGATGGAACACCTTGACTATCTGGAAGAATTGGGCGTGACAGCGCTGTGGTTGAATCCAGTGATGGAAAACGACCAACCTTCGGAAAGTTACCATGGCTACGCTGTGACCGACCACTATCAGATCGATCGACGGCTAGGGACCAACGAGCAATATCGCCAATTGGTAGAATTAGCACATACCCGAGGTATGAAAGTGATCATGGATGTGATCTTCAATCACGTCGGCGATCACCATTGGTTCATCCAGGACATTCCTTCGCGCGATTGGATCCATCAATCGGAAGAAGACACGGAAACGCCAGCCGTTTCCTATCGAGCACCGGTCCATATGGATCCGCACGCTGCTAGCGCTGACTTTGAGCGGGTCACCGATGGCTGGTTCGACAAGCATATGCCCGACCTCAATCAAGGGCAGCCACAGTTGGCCAACTACCTCATTCAGAATAGCATTTGGTGGACAGAGTACACCGGGCAGGATGCCTTTCGGATTGATACCTACGCCTATTGTGATCAGTCCTTTATGGCGGAATGGAATCGTCGCTTGCTACAAGAATATCCGGAGATCGGAATATTTGCCGAGACTTGGGTTCATGGCCCGGGTGTTCAATCGTGGTTTCCGGAAGGCTTACGTGCCGGCCAGCACCAAAGCTATTTGCCAGGGGTAACCGATTACCAGATGTACTACTCCATACTCGAAGCCATTCAACAAGAGCAAGGTTGGACGAGTGGAACGTCGCGGCTTTACTATACGCTGGCACAAGATTATTTGTACGAAGATGCCTACCGTAATGTCCTATTCCTTGACAATCATGACCTCGATCGCGTTTTTGGTGTGCTGGGGGAAGATATCAATCAGTATAAAAGTGCGATTAGCCTCCTGATGACAATGCGTGGCATCCCCATGATGTATTATGGCACAGAGATCTTGATGATTGGCGGTGGTGGCGGGGGCTTTGCCGAAGGCGGCCGACTGGATTTTCCTGGCGGATGGCGCAGGGATGATGACGATAAATTCAGGGAACGGGATCGCACCGAGGAGGAGCAAAATGCGTATACACACGTCCAGCGATTGGCGCAATATCGGAAGCAAAACGCGGTCTTGCACGATGGTCACCTGACACAGTATATCCCGGAAGATGGCTTGTATGTATACTTCCGTCATAATGGAGAGAAGACTGTAATGATCGCCTACAACTCCAATGAAGAAGCGCGAGAACTGCCCACGGACCGCTTTGCGGATTTGCTACAGGGTTATTCTGGAGCAATGAATATTCTTACAGGAGAATCGATCAACGACCTCAGCAGTTTGTCCTTAGATCGTAAATCGGCTGTAGTGCTGGAGTTGCGCTAGCGTCGGTACACCTGAACCGGTGCCAACCCATTTTGAAAATCGCGCAGATCGAGATAGCGGGGCTGCATGATAACATTCCCAGTGGTGTCAATGTAGGTCATGCCTTGATAGGTGGCTACTCGCGCATAACCGTTGACAAATGGCCAGGCCAAGCCAAAGTCCGGTGGGGTCATAGTTCTGCCATTGCGGTCTATGTAGCCCCATAACTCACCAATTCGGTAGGGAGCGAACCCTTCTTGCAGGGCATGCAATTCATCGAATTGGAAGGAGGTAATTGCTTGACCATCGGCGCCAAGTAACGCATACTTGCCATTCCGCTCAGCCACCCAGCGATCTTCGCCGGCCAGCCACAATTGGGTATAGATGGGGTTGATCACAAATTCTCCGCTGTTATCGATAAGTCCCCAATACTCGTCGATAAATGCCGCAGCCAAGTTCCCTTGGAAATCCGACAATTGCTCGTAATGCTGCGGGAAAGCCGGTTCACCTTGCCGAGTGATAAAAGCATATCCTGCTTCCGTACGTACCCGGGCATATGTACCGACGAAGGGTTTCAATTGCTCAAACTTTGGCTCCAGAGTGATGGAGCCTAGACTGTCGATCAAGCCATATTGGCCATTGGATCGAATGACAGCTTCGCCATTCTCGAATGTTGTGGCCCGGTCGTATTCTACTGGAATGATCAATTCGCCTGTTCGGTCAATAAACCCGTAGCGATCCTCTAAACGTACTCGAGAACGTCCCTCTTGAAAATTTGTGGCAGCCTCCCAGGTAGGGGCGATTACCCATTGCCCATTCTTGTCAATGAAGCCAATTAAACCACTCGTGTCCGCAGCGCGTGCCAAGCCTTCGTTAAACGGCCAGGCAGCGGGGAATTGCTGTGGGATGACCATCTCGCCAGAACGATCGATGTAACCCCATTTGCCGGCTAACCGAAAGAGGGCACGGCCGTTAGAGAAGGGGCGAACTTCATCAAATTGATCGGGGATGACCAATCGACCACGAGGATCGCAAAAGCCCCATTTATAGATGGCTGGGTCGTAGTCTTCTTCCGGCGGTGGGAGTGGGGGTAATTCGACTTCAGCTATGTCGCCCGGTGCGTCAGGTCGACAAGCCGTCAGCCCAATGAAGAATAGGAATAGTAAAATTGGGAGCGTGCTGAGCTTCTGCATGGTATAGTGCAGTATGGATGATTTACCTTTTGAGTGACTACTGGCGCCAAGGCTTAGACCTCAAAGTCGACACCTCGACGGATCAGATCTTGGTATTTATCCTTGACAAGCTGTTCGTATTTTTCCTTATCAAAAGCATATAAGGTAGCCGGGCGATGAGCAACCCCTTCCTGCCTGCCGACCTCTTTCAGTACACCCATTTTGATAATGCGTGAACGAAAGTTTCGCTTGTTTAAACTGGGAACACCTAGAACAGTTTCGTACAACTGCTGCAATTGAGACAAGGTGAATTGCTCAGGCAATAATTCAAAACCGATAGGTTGGTAGCGAACTTTTCCTCGGAGTCGTTCTATTGCTGTATCAAGAATTTGGCGATGATCGAAGGCAAGCTGCGGGACAGCATCAATAGCAAACCAATCGGCATTATCCGCATCCGAAGAAGCCCTGACTGGATGCTCAGCAAGATTGGTCAACGCATAATAAGCGACGCTGATGACTCGGCCCCGTGGGTCGCGATCCGGTGTGCCAAATGTAAACAGCTGCTCGATGAACACATTTTGCACGCCTGTTTCTTCCTTTAATTCGCGTAGCGCAGCATCTTCCAGACTTTCGCCCATATCAACGAAGCCGCCGGGAAGCGCCCAATAGCCGACATACGGAGGACGGGCCCGTTGTACGAGCAGGACTTTTAGCGTGCTACTTTGATCAAGTCCGAAAATGATACAATCGACCGTTACTGCCGGTCGAGGATATTCGTAGGTGTGCGGCATGTTTGCGAATTTACCAATCAAACGCCAGAAGGCTGATAGACGGACAATAGCCGATCTTTCATCTCTTGCAATTGTGGTTCAAGTTGACAAAGATACGGCTTATCTGCAGGCTGGGAAAAGTTCACGACCTGCTGCTGGCAATAATCCCGGATATCGGATAGGGTAGGGAAGTCGTAAACCAGTCTGCCATCGCGAATAATTGCCTGCAGGAGATTGGTACTGCCTGCAGCCTGATACCTACTTAGTTGAAGTAGCTCCTCTGGTGGGTGATCAATGTCGTACAGCAGATCCCCCACGGGTCGACCGTTCTCATCTAAATAACGACGCACTTGAAGCCGTCCAGGGTTCGAGACTTTTATTGGGTCTTCACTAAGCTTGATGCGATAATCCCATTCACCTGCCTTGGTTTCTAGTGCGGCTAACTTATAGACCCCACCCAGTGCGGCTTGCTGACCTCCTGTGACTAACTGCGTGCCAACTCCCCAAACATCTATAAGTGCACCCTCCTCGCGAAGTTGGGCCAACTTATGTTCGTCGAGATCGTTGCTGGCAATAATGCGAGTGTTGTGAAAACCTGCATTGTCAAGTAATGCTCGCGCTTGCCGACTCAATTTCGCCAAGTCTCCACTGTCCAATCGTATGCCGAGTAGGTCAAATCCCTTTGCTCGCAACTCATGACCGACGGAGATCGCATGGAGCACCCCGTCAATTGTATCGTAGGTGTCTACCAAAAAGACGCAATTGGCCGGGAGAGCATCGGCATAAGAGTGGAATGCTTCCATTTCATCGCCAAAGAGCATGACCCAGCTATGTGCGTGCGTGCCCTTGACGGGGATACCCAACTGTTGCCCGGCCCATACATTGCTAGTAGCCGTACAACCGCCAATATAAGCGGAGCGACTAGCTGTAAGGCCTCCATCTAAACCTTGTGCTCGACGGAGCCCGAATTCGAGGACGTCCTGCCCGGCTGCTTCGCGGCTTATTCGACTTGCTTTAGTGGCGATCAGGGTGGAGAAGTTGACCAGGTTGAGAAGACCAGTCTCAATAAGTTGTGCTTGGGCTAATGGCGCTTCTATGCGGAGGATAGGCTGATGTGGAAGGACTGGTGTTCCTTCTGGCATCGCGTAAAGGTCGCCGGTGAATCGCAAGCGGCGCAAGTAATACAAGAACCCTTTTGAAAAGAGTGGCTGGTTATCGGCCCCTCGCAAACTTCCCAAATACTGAACTTCAGCAGTGGAAAAGCGATAATTTCGCAGGAAGTCAGCAGCAAGGGCAAGACCAGCACTCACCGCGTGCGAGCCACCATATGGAGGCTTGCGATAAAAGAGATGGAAGACGGCTCGCTGCTCGTGTAAGCCTTCCTTCCAATAACCATAGGCCATCGTCAACTGATACAAGTCGGTGATGGTGCCCCAAGGGCCGCGATAGGTCTTGCTCAAATGAGAGCTCGGGATCATAGCAGTGGATACTTAGTTTGAATTTAAAACTAAGTTAAGCCTTCTTTTGTTGTCATGCAAGTAAATAATTTTGCAAAACCAACGTTTTTTAGCTGGATCAGCTCTTATTACATAGGGTACAGGTTCTTTACAATTATTGAATATGAGGCATTCGGTACTGTTTTTATTGGTCAATATGCTGTTAGCGCCGAGCTGGTCGGCTGCACAGGAGGAATTAGATCCACGTCTGACTTGGGAAGCGCAGCATGCTCAATGGGAGATATTTTCAGATCTGGAAGGGCGTTTTAGCATTTATAGTCCGGGTGAATTTTTTGAAAAGCGCGATACGATCCGAACGCCTTTAGGCGAGCAGGTATATCATACTTATTTTTTGACACCAGATAGTGAAGTGGCTGAAAATGAGGTGTATATGATAGGGTATACGGACTACCCCTCAGGAGCGATTCCCGCCG
>SPJK01095909.1_pt1 | contig 13490 bp, 13 predicted proteins | sample 3741771 | NCBI WGS metagenome assembly SPJK01 (sample SAMN10925997, study PRJNA522277) | cold seep metagenome | isolation source: Elba SIP-enriched marine methane seep metagenome, extraction at timepoint T2 | place: Italy: coast of Elba, Mediterranean Sea | reverse complement strand
GTCGAGCGCCAGCGCCCGACGGGTTCCGAGCACCAGAGCGGCGAAGGGGGGAAAGATCAGACCGACCACGACGCCGATCTTGGACAGGCCATACCAGATCGAGACATATTCCGGCCGGTTCTCCATGAACAGCGCGACCGCATCGCCGGATTGCAGACCGAGACCGAGGCCCCAATTCGCCACCTTATTGGCGAGGGCGTCCATCTCGGCATAGGTGGTGAGATTGCCTTCGAAGCGCCAGGCGACATTGTTGGGGTACTTATCAACCACGCGTTCGAAATCATCAGCGACCAGGTTCTCAGAGTCCGGATCGATATCATCGGTCCATTTTTTCATTCTCTGAAGTGTCAGGATCGTCCCGACTTCGCGTTTAATGGTTTGGAGCAACCCCATTCTGAACTCGCCTCTTTGTTTCCGTTTCGATGTATTCTTCGCAACACCTAGGTTGCGCCCATCGCCGTTTCCAGTATCTGGCATAGCTGTTACACACTGGGCTTCAATTTTAAATGCGAAAGACCACACGAAATGTCTGATCCTGTTGGCGATTTGCTACACCTCATGGACCTGGAACGGCTGGAGGTGGACCTGTTTCGGGGTCAGAGCCCGGAGAATGAAACCAATCAGCGCGTGTTTGGCGGTCAGGTGATCTCGCAATCCCTGGTCGCGGCCTATCGCACCGTCGATACCGATACGCGGACCTGTCATTCGCTGCACGCCTATTTCATGCGACCTGGCGATCCGTCGATCCCGATCATCTACGAAGTCGACCGTTCACGCGATGGCGGCAGCTTCACCACCCGCCGCGTCGTCGCCATTCAGCACGGCAAGCAGATCTTCAACATGGCGGCTTCGTTCCACAAGCTGGAAGAGGGTTGGCACCACCAGCACACCAAGCCGGATGTGCAGATGCCGGAGGAGCTGGATGACCGGATTGCGTGGCGCAAGAAGTTCGCCGAGCGCCTGCCGGAGCGCCATCGCGGGCATTTCCTGCGCCCGCGCCCGATCGAGATTCGCGAGGTTGATCCTCTTGATCCGCTGAAGCCGGAAAAAGTCAGCGATGTGCAGCATCTCTGGTTCCGGGTTCGCCGCGAGATTGATGAACAGCCCTGGCTGCACCATTGCCTGATGGCCTACGCGTCCGACATGTCGCTGCTCGGCACCGGCAATCGCCCGCACGGCGTGTCCTGGATGACCGGTGAGCTGATGTCAGCCAGTCTGGACCATGCCATGTGGTTCCACGCGCCGATCAATTTCAGCGACTGGCACCTCTACACGATGGACAGTCCTTATGCGGGCGGCGCTCGCAGTTTCAATCGTGGCTCGATCTATACGCGCGATGGACAATTGGTGGCCAGCGTCGCACAGGAAGGCCTGATGCGCCCAATCAACCGTAAATAGAATTGATGTCTGATCCCAAAGGTTAAACCACTGTTAACCCTTCCAGCTCATTTGTCAGGGAAACATTAACCACTCGGATTCCAGCCGTCACAGCAGATGTGACATTTGTGTGCCTCGCAAATCACCCTAGGGCTGGTCGTTCGAAACGGGCCTACGGGGGCTGACCATGAATTTGCTCGAGCTAGTCATCATCGCGCACCGGTGTCGCTCGACCCACCATTTCATCGCCTTTGATGCGCTGCAGCTGCTGGCGGGCGAGGATGCGGGCGACTGGAAGAACCTGCTGCTCAAGCATCACACCAATCTGCTCAAGGGTGCGAAAGCGCCGGATACGGATTTCAAGGACTTCCAGAACCACGTCCTGCACGTCGAAGATGGCGAGTGGGGCGGTGCGCGCGACGCCGCCATGCAATGGTATGGCAAGGCGGTTGAGGCCCTGCGCGAGAAGAAATGGGGCAAGGCGGCCTACGCACTTGGCGTGCTGACGCATTATTACGCTGACCCGATCCAGCCTTTCCACACCGCGCAAAGCGAGGAAGAAGGCGCCATCCACCGGGCGCTTGAATGGTCGATTGCCAAGTCGCGCGACACGATCAAGGCGCTGATTGATGTGCGCGGCTATCCGCATGTGCATGCTGGGACTGAAACCGGTTTCGTCGCCGACATGGTGCTGGCTGGGGCGAAATATTCCAACCCGCATTATCAGACCTTCATTGACCATTATGATCTGCACAAAGGCGTCGCCAATCCGCCGGACGGGCTCGATCAGACGCTGCTCGATATCCTGGCGGACCTGGTCGCCTATGCGACGGCAGGTGTCGCTGTGCTGTTTGAACGCGCCTTTGCAGAGGCCGGCGTAAAACCGCAAAAGGTCGATCTCGACCTGCCAGGCTATTTCGCAGCCCTGGACATTCCGATCCGCCGCATCACCAAGCGCATGGCCGATGCCCGCGATCGCAAGACGGTCGAGGCGATGTATGAGGAATTTGTCGAGACCGGCAAAGTCGTCAAAACCCTGCCTGCTGATGACAAGAAAATTCGTGCCCTGCATTGCAAGCAGATCCTGCGGCAGCCGGTGGAGTGGCTCGACATGATGCCGATCCGGCCGATCGGCACCAAACATGTGCCACTGCCTGAACATCCGCAGCCGGTGGAGTATCAGTTGCGTGTTGTGCCGGTGCCGGTGGACGGCAGCGAGATCGAGACCGCGCGTACGCCAACCGTGTCGCCAGATCCGGAAGTGTTCGATGCGGAGGAAACAGCGCCAGCGATTGTCGAGGAGCCAATCATCGAGGCCGAACCGGAGATTGAACCCGAGGAAGATCCCATTGTGGAGACGGCCGAGATCATAGAGCTGGAAACGCGCAATCCTGAACCTGAAATTGTAGACGAACCAGTCGTCGAGACGGACCCTCTGGCGGATACCGAAGAAGCGACGGCTGCAGATGCCATGCTGGCGGAACTCGAGGCGGTGGAAGACCCAGAGCCCGTCCAGGAACCCGTTGCTGAGACGCCGGTCGAGTCTGCGCCGAAGACTGATTTGTCAGACACTGATGACGCCGCAGATGATGATGAGACGCGCGAATATATCACGCTGGACTCTCCGGTCGTTGATGCGCCGTCCATCGGGCCAAAAACCGCGTCCCGGCTCGAAAAAGTCGATATCTGGACAATTGGCGACCTGCTCAATGCAGACCCGGCTGAGACCGCTTCGGCACTGAATGTGCGCTATATCAAGACCGATACATTGCTGGACTGGCAGGACCAGACCCGCCTGATGGTCGAAGCGCCGGGATTGCGGGTGTTGGACAGTCAGATCCTGGTCGGCGCGGGCATTCGCAACGCTGATGACCTCGCCAAGGCATCAGCGACCAAGGTGCTGAAGGCCGCCACTGGCTTCCTCGATACCCCGAAAGGCGCTCGTGTGCTGTGGGGCGGCGAGAACAATGTCGACAAGAACGAGGTCGAGCATTGGATTGGCCTCGCCAAGTCGGCGCAGGGGTGACGGCTTAGCGTCGCTTTTCGAGGATGGCGCCGATCACATTGGTATAGTCGTCGCTCCACGGGCGGCCGCCATCGCTGGTCAGGATCGCCCAATCCGGGTCAGCGTCGAGTGCGGCGAGAGCTGCTTCCGACCGCGCCAGCACAACGACCTGGCTGGCATGTGCGTCTTCAAATTCGGCTTCATCCGGCGTTGGATTGAAATATTGATAGCGCGCCGGGACACCGAGCGAGCCTGCGACCCGGGCGACGACTTGCGGCAGATCCATGTGATTGTTGGACACGTGCATGACCAGCAATCCGTTTTCACTGAGGCGCGACACGTACAGGCTCACCGCCTCGCGGGTCAGCAAGTGTGTCGGTACGGAGCTTGAGCTGAACGCGTCGATCAAGAGCAGGTTGAAGTGGTTTTCCGGTTCATTGGCGAGGCTCAACCGGCCATCGCCGAGCACGATATTCGGGTTCGGCGTGCAGGTGGACAGATAAGTGAAGTGCTGCGGATCGCTGGCAATGTCGGCGACCAGCGGGTCGATTTCATAATAGACATAATCCTGACCCGGCTGTGCGTAACAGGCGACCGAGCCGGTGCCGAGACCAACCACGCCCACAGCCCCCCGGGCGTTATTGGCCGCGAACAGGCGTCCGATTGGGGTCGGCGGCGCATAATAGGTGGTCGGCATCAGGGCCTTGTCCGGGGTCATGAACTGGGTGCCATGCACGGTGCCGCTATGCATCATATGGCGGATGTTACCGCGCTCGATGAGCTTGACCACGCCGAAGAAACTGCGGTCAGAGACGCCGCCAGCGATCGGGTTGGTCACAGCGCCGACGCCCCAGGCACAAAGCGCAGCGATGACCGGACCGAGCTTGCTGTTCCAGCTCATCGCCACGCTCAATGCGGCCAGAAGCAGGAAGAGGCGAGCTGCCAGTACGCTTTGCCCGTCGGGGCCCTGCGTCCAGGCCATGACGCTGGCAGCGGCGAGCGCGATCAATGCTGCGACAAGCCAGACGCGGGTGCGGCCTTTGCCAATCAGGCGCAGACCGGGGCGAATGGCGAGGATGGCGACGAGCACGAGCGGGTACTCGATCACGGATGTGAAAATGACCGGCACCAATAGGGCATTGAATGCGCCGCCGAGGACACCGCCGAGTGACATGATGAGATAGAATTCCGTCAGACGGCTCGCTACCGGCCGGCTCGCCGCCATTGTGCCGTGTCCTACCAAGGCCGCCACGAACAAGGCCAGGACATGAATGGCGACCGAGAACGTCACCGGGATCACCGTGATTGGCGCCAGCGCAAAGAAAGCCAGCGCCACCGTCATCGGCAAGAGTCGATTGGATGTGTCGAGCGTGATCGCTGGCCGCTTGGAGAAGACGATCACAAAACTCGAAATATACAGCGCCAGGGGCAGGGCCCAGAGGAAGGGAACGCTGGCAATCTCGGTCGCAATATGGGTGGTCGACCCGACCAGAAGGCTGGACGGAATGAAGGCACAGATCAGCCACCAGAGGCGCTGCTGCCACAGATTGGTGGAGGCCTCGCTGACCTTGTGCGAGCTATCCGCGACCACTGCCGGGTGCGCGCCCCGTCCGGTCATGAAGGCGAGAAAGCCGCAGCCGACCAGAAGCAGGGCGAGGCAGAGATAACCCGTCGTCCAGGCGCTGGTTTGGGCCAGCACAGGCAGGAATGGTTCGAACAGAAGCGGATAGGCAGCAAGGCCGAGCAGGGATCCGACATTGCTGGCGGCATACAAGTGGTACGGATCGTGCGCATCGGCGCGCCCGGAGCGGCTATACCAGCTCTGGATCAGCGGGGCGGTCGCCGAGATGACCGCGAAAGGTGGCGCAATTGAAATCGCGAACACGCCAATCAGCCAAAAGGTTGGCTGGACCGGATCGGGCGGCCCAAGCGCGGCCGATAATTGAAATGGCAGGACGAGAGCTGCGAGGGCCAGAAGCGCCGCGTGAACACCGATTTGCGCGCGAAGCGACGCCACAAAACGCGTCAGCAGGTGGGCATAGGCATAGCCGAGCAGAAGTGCGGCCTGGAAACAGACAAGCGAGACATTCCAGACGTTCGGGGCGCCGCCGAGCAGGGGCGTTGCCATCTTGGCGAAGATCGGCTGGACCAGGAAAACCAGCGCCGCCGAGAGGAAAATGGTTGCAATATAAGGAGACGCCCCGACGCGCATGGCAAACGAATGACGGGCGCTTTTCTGCGCCATAGCACCTGTGGTCATAATAACATCCCCAATGATTAGAGATATTTATCGCAAGGCGCAGTGAACGCTCCGTTGATCGAAAGGGCAAAGCTTGCCATGTCACGTAAAGTTGATTCTGCCCCAAGGAGTTGGAATTGCGGGAATTCCTGACCATTCTGCTTGCAGTTGCGGGACTGGCCGCTTGCCAGCCGCAGAGCGACCAAAATCAGGACGTTTCAGAGGAAAACCGCGCGCCGTGCCAGACCATCGTCCATGACGGGGATGGCTATACGGTCTGCACTTTCGACACCGCAGAGCATGATATTCGCCTGTTCCACAGCGATGCTGAGGGCGTACCCTATCTGCAGTTCGATACGCTCGAGCGCGAGCTTGACGAGCAAGGCGAGGTGCTCGTCTTCGCGATGAATGGCGGTATGTACCATGAAGATCGCCGCCCGGTCGGCTTCTATCGCGATGCATTTGGCGATCGGGCCAGCGTTAACACGAATGATGGCCCTGGCAATTTTCATCTCAAGCCAAACGGGGTGTTCTGGCTGAACGGGTCAGACGCGGGGATCACGGAAAGCGCGGCCTATCGCGAGGCTGGGCTGGACCCGGTCTATGCGACGCAATCAGGCCCGATGCTGGTGATCGATGGCGACTTGCATCCTGGCCTCAATCCGGAAGGCACCTCGCATCGCCGCCGCAATGGCGTCGGCGTCGGTGCCGACGGGCGGACGGTGTATTTTGCGATTTCGGATTCAGCCGTGACCTTCCATGAATTCGCGACCTTGTTTCGCGATGTGATTGAGGTCCCGAACGCGCTGTTTCTGGATGGGCAAGTAAGCCGGATCTACGCGCCGTCTATCAACCGCAATGAGATTGGGACCGACCTTGGTCCAATGATCGGCGTGGTCGAGTAATTACTCGATCTGGACGCGGTAGCGGATTGTGAAGTTCGGATTGGCGCCGCCCGAATTGCCATTCATGGCGCCGTCAAACTGCAATTGAAATGCCGCGATGACAGGATCGAAACCAGCGCTTGGCGTGATGCTTGTGCCGGAGCCATTGAGGAAAGTGACGCCGTCACCGCCATCGCCGAGACTGCCAAAATTCAGGCTGACACCGCTGGCTTCGGCGCCGCTGCCATCGATGAACTCAAATGGCGACCCCAGGCCATCAAAATCGCCAGCGAACAGGCTGGTATTGGTATCGATGACATCTCCGATCGCCACCGTGCCGGCATCGGCGGAGCCGAGCCCGTTATTGGTCACCTGAATGGAATAGATTGCCCAGGCACCCGGAATGCCGAGCGGATTGCTGGTGCCGTTGATCGGGTCCTGCTCGATCACCACAGACTTGCTGACTGAAAAATCCGGCTGAGCGCGATTGAAGCAGAGATCGTCGACATGCCAGTAATCAAAGTCGCTGCCGCTGGCGCCGGGATAGACAAATCTCACCTGGAAATTGGCATGCCAGGCGGAGACGGGCATCGTATAAGTGCGGGCGAAGATCTCGCCTTGCGTGCCCGTGCCGGGGAAAGTTTCGAGCGTGACCCAGGTGCTGGCCGCGTTGAGATATTGGAATGTCAGGTCCTCGCCGGCGTCCGGATTTTCGCTGAACGTATCAGAACCGCGGCGAATCCAGACTTCGGTCTCGGCAAGGTTGTCAGAGTCAAAGGTGATGGACGTCGCTGTCACCGTATCATGGCGCAGGAACATGGAATTACTGGATGACTGGAACGTATCGCCATTGATGCCGGCACGCGTCCCATTGGTCGCGGTCCAGTTGCCGAAGCCGCTCTCGAACCGTTCGCATTGGCCGACTCCCATCCCGGATGGCAAAGGCGGCGGGGGTGCAACGCCGGTCTCAATCAGGAGGACATCGTCAATGTGCCAGTAATCATAACCGATGCCACCATTGGCGGGCGGGCCGCCGCTGCCGCCGGTCTGGCGGAAGCGCAATTGAAAGCCCGCGTGCAGGGCCCCGGCCGGCAGGTCCAGGCTGACATTGGTAATCTCGCCATTCGTACCTGCGCCCGCCAATGTCTGGATTGGCACCCAGGTTGCGGTCGCGTCGAGATATTCAAACACGAAATCTGCGCCGGCATCGACATCTTCACTGAACGTATCGAGCCCTTGCCGGAGCCAGGCCGTCAGGGTTGCGCCGGTCACGGCGGACAGATCAATGACCGGGCCGGTCATGGTCACGACATCGCCGCGCGTGAAGGCCGAGCAATTTCCGGAATTGGACGTCTGCGTCGATGTTGCCGAGAGGTTCGTGTCCGACACGGTCCAGAGCGGCGAGAGTGTGTCGCAGGTCGCGCCTGTATCGAAATCATCAAACAGGAGTGTGTCGCCCGGCGCGGCATAAGCCGGCATAGCAAGACACGCCCACGCTGCGCCCGCCGCGAGCAGATATGGCATTCCCCGAACCATAGGTTGGCAATAGCGCCTACGCCTTTACACTCTCTGAACGACTGAATCGCCCGAGGAGGGAACATGTTGCGTTTTTTGGCTTTTTTCTGGATTCTGGGCGCGCTTGCACCGTTCGCCAGCGCCCATCCGGACTCCCCGACCCAAACCACCTATCTTGGCAATGAAGGCATCATGGTCAGTGATGGCCACACAACCATCCTGTTCGACCCGCTCTATCCAAACGGCTTTGGCACCTATCAGATGGTGCCTGAGGCGATGCGCCAGCACCTGATGGCGGGCGCAGCGCCGTATGACAATGTCGATGCGATTTTTATCAGCCATATGCATCCCGACCATTTCTCTGTCGATGAAGTCATCACCTATCTCCAGACCCATCCCGAGGTGCGCCTGTTTGCACCGGCCCAGGCGGTGGAGTGGATGCGCGAAGAGACCGAGGATGAGACCATATTCGCGCGCGTCACAGGCGTAGGTCTGGAACGCCTGGATGCGCCGCTCAGCTTCCAGGAAGGCGATCTGACCATTGATGTCGTCCGCATTCCGCATGCCGGCTGGCCGGGGCGTGCGGATGTCTCCAATCTCGTTTGGCGGGTGACGCTCAGCGATGGCATCACCGTCATGCATCTCGGCGATGCCGATCCGCGCGACGAGCATTATGCCCCGCATGATGAGCACTGGATGGTGACGCGCACGGATAATGCTTATCCGCCCTACTGGTTCTTCTCCATGGGCGATGGCCCGCAAATCCTGTCTACGCGGCTGAATACGCTGCAATCCACCGGCATTCATGTGCCGATTGAATTGCCGACGGAGCTGTTTGTCTCGGGCGAGGATTTCTTTCACACGCCAGGCGAGACGCGGCTGATCGAGAAAGTTGGCGAAGATTGAGCGGGCGATTTTGGAGCGCTGAACATCATGAAACAGATCACACTGGCACCGGACCGACGTGAGCGCCTGGTCGGCCAATTGCAAACCCTGTTCGCAGCCGAATTTGATGAAACACTGTCGGAGTTTCGCGCCGAACAAATCCTCGACCTGATGCTGACCACACTCGGACCCGGCATCTATAATCAGGCGGTGCAGGATGTCCGGGCGCATTTGCAGACAAAGCTCGACGATCTCGATGGCGAGGTCTATGTCAACGACCAGACCTAGACCTGATTGACGGAGCCTGCATGTCCCTCACCCTGTTCGGCCTGAAAAATTGCGACACGTGCAAGAAAGCGCTGAAGGCGCTCGACACCGCGGGCTCTGCGGTTCAATTCGTCGACATTCGCGCAGAGGCCGATCTTGAAACGCTGCTGCCTGGATGGCTCCAAGCGGCGGGCGCAGATGTGCTGATCAACCGGCGTTCAACGACCTGGCGCAATCTGTCAGATGCCGAGCGGGCGCGTGATCCGCAGGCGCTGCTCACCGACCATCCGACGCTGATCAAGCGTCCTGTGATCAATGCGGGCGGTGCGATCCATGTCGGCTGGACCAAGGATGTCCAGGGCGCGCTTTTATAGCCGAACCTCCTGTCCGAGGGTTTCAAAACCCAGCTGCACTCTTGGGTAAGGCCCAGCGAAATGTTATCGCCAGACCTGTAATGCTCTCATCAGAGGGGCAGGGGAATATTGGATGCAAGAAGCCGAAGCGAAATGGATCGAATCGACCCTGCGCGCATTTCCGCCGGAGGACCTGTCGCCGATTCTGGACATTGGCAGTCAGACGCTGGCGTTTCGCACCAAGGAAAAACCCTACATCCATGACGATCTGTTCGCGCCACTGCTCGCGCGCGGCGTGTCCATCATCTATTCCGATCTGCAGGAAGGCGAAGGAATCGATATTTCAGCCAATCTGCTGGAGGAGGACGGATTTGATCAGATAAAAGCGACGGCGCCGCGCACGATCTTCTGCAACAATGTGCTCGAGCACGTGCTTGATCCGGCGGAATTTGCCAGTCGCTGCTACGCGCTGCTTCCGCCTGGCGGACGGCTGGTGATCACGGTGCCGAAAAGTTATCCGCATCACCGTGATCCCATCGACACCATGTTCCGGCCGAGCCCGGACGAGATCTGTGCGCTGATTGAGGCCCCGGTCGAGGTACTGGCCTCGCAAATCATCGACACTGGGTCCTACCGGGACAATCTCAGGAAGCGGCCGTGGATCATCTATCGACAGCTCGTGCGTCTGCCCTTTCCCTTCTTCGGCTGGACCAAGTGGAAACGGTCGATGAAAAAATTCTACTGGATGATCTGGCCCTATCGCCAATCCTGCGTGGTGCTGCAGAAGCCGCTTAGTTCCGTGAGCGCGGATTCAGGTACAGAGCTTCCTCATCATGATCGAGATCCGGCTCAACCTTCCCCCGGAACACCTGCTCAGCCATAGCGCGGACATGTTTGCGTCCGGCGCGATTGAATTTCAGCACCGCGCAAAACATTTCCAGCACCGCCTCCAGCTTGCGATCCTGATATTCAGGATCGATCCGCACCATCCAGGCGCCGCCGAGATTGACCAGTTGGTGATCGAGTTTGCCGATCTTGCGGCCCTTCTGGTTGTAGATGCTGTAATCGGCGCCGAGGCCGAACCAGTGGCGTCGAATGGTGTAGAATTCCGACCGCGTCTTGCCCTGGATGAAGAAACTGAATTTCTCCGGCTGGAAGGGCCAATGCATGGCCGAGCGTTCAAGCTGGATTAGCTGCTTGTGCCGCGCCAGGTTGATGGCAAAGGACTGCACCGGGCGGCCACCTGCGGCCAGAGTCAGCTGCGTTGACCGGCCGAGCAGCATCTCGGCTGTGCCCCGCCATGACAGGGTCTCGGAGAAGAGCTTGATGACCAGGCGGCGCTCAAAGCCTTCGCTGCCATCCCAGAGCTCCTGACGATAGCCGATCAGGCCCTGGCGTTTGCCGTCAATCACGGTCTGGCCATAGAGCTCCATGCCCTTGGTGAACTGATCAGATGCGGCCTCATTCTGCGTGCGCTTCATGATGCCGATTTCAGCCGTGTTGAGATCGGTGGCCCAAAAATCCACTTTCACTTTGCGGCGTTTGGTTTTTGCTTTTGCGCGCTTTGCCGGCTTCACATCAGCTGCATCCGCCGCGAGCGCCATTCCGTCTGCCATGTCCATCTCCGAGAATTCAAGAATCGCTTTGTTGGCAATCTCGTCTCGAGTGGTCAGGATTTGGTTAACAGCGCTGCGGCGTCTGTTAACGCATCAGGTCTGCAAATCGGCGAGCAATTGCGCCAACAGCTCCATGCCTGCGCCCCAGCCTTTGCCGAGATTGTCGACGGCATTCGCGAAACAGGCAATCTCGGCGGCGCTCGCCTCGTGCGGCGACCATTCCAGCCGCATCCTGGTGCGCCCGCCCAGGTCTTCGAAGGTGACGACGGTGAGCAGCGTGGCAGGCCAGTCCGGCATCATCGGATTGGAGGCGAGGTTCCAGTTGGCATCTGTGTTCGACATCAGCATAACCAGCCGCGCTGGCGCTGAGACTTCGGTATAGACCGATTTCGAGTACCCCGACCGTTCGCTCATCCGCATTTCATTCAGCCAGACCCCGCCGGGTGCAACGTTGAGCTCATGGATGACGGTCTCGACACCAGGGCCATACCAATGGGCGAGGTGCTCGGCCTCGGTCCAGGTCTTCCAGACGAGCTCGCGCGGCGCTTCGAATTCGCGCTCCATGACAAAGACAGGCAAATCACTCATTGCCGGGTTCCTTCTTGTTTGTGGATTGTAAGTCGGCCAGCAAGCCGTCCAGCTGATCGAAACTGCCCGCCCAGAATTCGCGGAACTCCTCGAGCCAGGCGACCGCGTCTTTCATCGGCGCCGCGTTGAGGCGAGCCGGGCGGCGCTGCTGGTCGACGGCGCGGGTGACCAGGCCCGCGCGTTCCAGCACTTTCAGATGTTTCGACACCGCTGGCTGGCTCATCTCGAACGGCGACGCGATCTCGTTCACGGAGGCATCGCCGGCCGACAATTGCGCCAGGATGGCTCGCCGCGTCGGGTCCGCGAGCGCGGCAAAGACGGCGTCGAGATTTGCGCTCGGTTGCGTTGCAATTCCTATATTCATAACCAGGTGGTTATATTAAGAATTAGGCAACGTCAACTGCGTATCGCGCAGCGCTGTTCAGGCTGGGAGGGCGCGGGCCTTGGTGATGGTCCGCCCATTCAGAATGTCGACAAAGATGTGCACCGCAATGGCTGGCCAGATCGATCCGGACAGAACAAAGATCAGGGTGACCGCAGCACCGATCAGGAACACGCCGGGCAGATTCTTGAAGCCCTGATAGAGATGCAGCGCAGTGAACACGACAAGAGAGGCGAGCGCCGCCGCCCAGAGCGGCAGGTACAGCCCGAAGGCCCAGATCAGAAACCCGCGAAAGATGATTTCCTCGTTGATCCCGGCGGTCATGCTGAGCAGATTATACAAGTGCCGCTCTTCAGGTGTTTGCGGCATAAACCCGGACATCACTGCATCTGTGGACAGACTTTCGCGGATTTGTTCACGAACCTTCTCCGACGCGGAGACCAGCAAGAATTGATAGATGAAATAGGCCATGACCAATGCCGCCAGCAGCCATCCGCTGAGCGGCATCAATCCCGTCTCGATCTGAAACCCGAGCGCGCTCCAATCACGCCCACTCACCGCCCAGAGAACGAGGATAGGCAATCCGAGTCCCCAGAGCAGCATGATCGTGCTGGTATAATGTTTGACCCGCACGCCAGGCGCACCGGAGGCCAGGTCGGACCTCGTTTTCCTGAGATTGAGCAGCGTTTCCAGTGGCAGGCCGATCACGATCACGGCCAGGATTAAACTATCCACAAGAGATAGGCTTTCAGCGCTCAGAAAAGGCATTTTTCACTCCAGTAAGGCTTCACTTATGGAATGACATATACTAAAATTGAATATGAATTCAAGTTCAATTTTGGAAACGCTATGCCCGAACCTACCCCTGCATCGCCTGAGAGACCCCGGCAGGCGCGCGCCCTTCGCACGCGGCGCAAACTGATCGAAGCGTTGGAACGCCTGCTGCGAACGGCGGAATTCGAGATGATCTCGGTGCAGGATATTGCCCGGGAAGCGGGCGTCGCGGTCGGGTCGGTCTATTCACATTTCAAGGACAAGAACGCGTTTCTGGAAGCCCTTCTGGTTTACTGGCGTGAGCAGGTCGAGGCGCAGCTGGAGATCGCAGAAACCCAGGATTCCGCTGCCGCCCTGGCCGCGCTCGGATCCTTGCGCGCGGCCCTGTTCGAAGCGGTGAAGTCGGTGCACCAACAGACGCGGGAGAACGGCCACATCCTGCGCGCGGTGTATACGTATACGCGCCTGAACCCTGATATGGGCGACGAGGACTGGCAGGCGCTTGTGGTGCGCAGCTTCGAGCCGATTGGAGGGCTTTTCACGGCCTATGCTGATGAGATCACCGTCAAGGACGCGGACCTCGCCACCCGCATGCTTGGCTTCTT